>Ga0209930_1004656_pt1 | contig 11975 bp, 11 predicted proteins | sample ThiBiot_500_biof_2_FD_183948 | JGI IMG/M metagenome (GOLD analysis project Ga0209930, IMG submission 183948) | Wastewater bioreactor microbial communities from Cape Town, South Africa - Thiocy_cont_500_biof (SPAdes) | ecosystem: Engineered > Bioreactor > Thiocyanate-remediating >... | reverse complement strand
TAGTTTTGGTTTGGATGTAACAGAAGAAAGAGTAGTTTCGTCTATTTCATCAATACTTTTCGTACGTCGTCGCTTTTCAATAGCTATACGAAAAAGCATAAGCAAACGATATCGAACTAAGAAAAAATCATACGAGCAGCTGCTCCATCGATTGTTTTGTTACGTTTTTTAGCTCTTGTTTTCGCCATTTATTTCAATGTGACAAAATTTTAGTTTTTATTTTTCATTTCAATGTCATTTCACAACATTGATGCAACCAACCGCAACACAAAGAACTCTCATTGGATTTTAATATAAGTTTCTCTCTCTTTTCATAGATGTCATGAAATTATGATATTGTTTTACTATAAATATCATTATCAAATGTATTTTCATGATTTTTTTACCTTGAATGCATCTTTATTATTTACAAACAGACAATATTTACAGTTGATGTCATATTAGATAAGAGAAGAAAGATAAGAGAAAAATCATACTTCTTGGATAAAGCATTGTTTTCATATTGACGTCATGTTATTGTTTTGTTGGTGTATAGATAAAATATTCGTAGGACAAACATATAAAAGCCTACCTACGAACTAAAATCCATAGTCTTCTTCTGTTATTATCACTCGGAAATATTACAAACAAATGCAACTTCTCGTCATAGTTGTTTCATTTCTAGCTGGTAAATCTCTCTCATACGATTACAGAAATAAATCGTCGACTATTTTAGGTGTTTCATTAGTTACAAGCTCTGCTTCACGATGCTATTATTGTCTAGATGGCATTCTGGGGAATAAAAATAGTAATCTTCCGATTTCTAATCGATAAAATGAAAACAATCATTTTTAGCTACACAAAAATTGCTTTCAAATTCAAATCCAATACCATCCAATGGGCAATGTGCTGATCCATTTAATACAAATGCTCCAGGCGTTATTGTAGTCCCTTCAGACAATGGATGGTGTGTTGTATGTATCAATTGGTTCTATGTTGTTAATTTCTTATAAATATTGACTTCTGTTTAGAAAATTAAAATAGTACAAAATCAAGTACAAACTGTTGGACGAGGCGTACCAAAACCCTTTATCTGCAGTTCAGCTGGTTGCAGATCAGACACCGTTGGCAATATTCCTGCTACAGTATGCTGCTGTGATTCAGATGTTTGCAATGCTGCTCCACGTTTACTATCAACAATGTGGATTGTCTCGTTCATTTGCGTAGTTGCGTCATCATTACTTTGGTAAACATGTCCTTTCTTTTTTTTATTATACTCCAGATGAAATATTGTGATGCATTGCTTTTGAATTAAAATAGAATATATCCATACAAATGTTTTACTCAGTATTATACGTAAATGAGTAGTTTCTACAAAACAAAAAGCAACATAAATGACTGCTAATTTCTAGGAAATATATTGAAATCGAACGACAGTTTTTGATGGTTTTGATTTTGCTTCATTTTTACTTTTCTTGACTTTTTTACGTACTGCTTTGACTGGATCAATATGAAATACATATTTGAGAACATCCATCGAGACAACAAACGAAACTGTTAAAGTAATCACTGCTATTGCAACACTAGAAAACGATTTTGCCATTACTTTCTTCACTGTTAAACCACTTGTTTGATATTCACAATAGTTTCCATAATAAAGTGATGAATCCAAACAAAAACATTTCCATTTGCGATCAATCATTCGACAAAGACCTCTATTTTTGCATGAAATATTTTTACATTGATCAATCTTAAGTTCACAATAGATACCAGTAAAACCTTCTTGACATTCACATTCAAATGTTGTTTTGTTCACTTCAACGCAAGATCCATGATTCCTATATCAGATCATACAATAAATTAAACTTTTTTCTTTCTCCTACGTATATCTTACCAACATGTATTTTCTTTACATACTCTTGTATCATTTTCACAATTTTTACCTCCATACCCATTTTGACAATAACACTCGTATCCTGCTGGTAAAGTACCATTAGGATGACAAGTTCCTGCATTAGAACATGGTTGAATGGATCTGATGTATAACTACCCATGTAAATATTTTTTTATGTAAACGCGTTTTTATCGCGCTTGAACTGCGAGAGAAACGCTCACAGTGAAACGCGTTTGGTTTAGATGCGTCCAGACGCGTTAGAATCAAGTTAGTAGGGAGTAAAAATAAAATATTAATTGAATTCACCTCAGCTTCGATCTGAGTTGCCAATGTTGTCTTCTAGCATTAGTTTTTACTTTGCTTATGTCCATGAACAATGAAAAATAATAAATTAAGTGTTCAAATTCAAAGCATAAAGAGAGAAATATTCGAAACCATAAATACATTAAACAATTTTTAGTAGAATATCTATATTTCCTTCTCGAGAAAAATTTTTTCTTTACATCTACAATAAGAAATATGGCTGAAATTCATTTTTTTGAATGCTTTTCTTTTCTTTTCTGATATAGTAAAGAACATATGCTATAATTACATAAATATCACTGCAGTTGAAATTAGAATAAAATGCAACTTGTCAGACACAAGATGATAGTTTTTTTCCATTCTTTCTTCCCATGACGTATGAAACAATGAGTCAAAAAGCATACTATAAGATAAAGTTGATAGAAATATCAAGAGTATATAAAAACCAAATAACAAAGACAGTTTCTATCATCATAGCATGGTTTCAAACGGTTTCAACGATGAAAAGCCAAATCTACGATCAACAAATCGTTTCGATATTAATGGAAAAACCCTCCATATGTACTACTTCGCACGAAAATCATGGCATAATTCGTATATTTGTGCTAGAGTAAATACTACTACTTATAAAAACTATTTAAAAATGTTAGATAAACCCGGTCTACTCGGAATTGAACAAACAGATGTGCACTACTCATTAAGTAAGAAAAAATGATGGAAATTACTCGATGATATTCAAGAAAGTCATTTCGAACGGCAAAGTTCTTCAACATCAACGCTTTCACAAGAAACATATCACATTAAAATCGATAGTTATTTAAGTGAACGATTTCGAAAACGACGAAACAAACCATTATCAATAAAATTCACGGGCAAAACAAGCAAATCAAAAGAACATACAGAGAATCCTGATGACATCATTTATTTTCTTGATATTTCAACACGAAAAAAACAAATACCATCTGTTCGAGTTGAATCGTATAGTCATAGTAAGAATATGATGTATAGAAATTATGATTTACTATTTTGTATTTTTGTTTTAGGACATCATTGCACGTTGTGTCGAGGTTACCGTCCACCCAAAACATTTCATTTCACAAAACAAATGGATGATCATAATATTGATGAATCATCGGTTGACGATGAACCTCTCGATCTGTCATATAATTCAACAAAAGTCAAACCATTACAATTAAATGATTTTCTCTCACCTAAAACTGTATACTTGTAAATATGTCAATAAAAATTCAACATATTGTGCAATTACATCTCTAATTTCGTTTCGTTACGTCATTTAATGACTCATTTTTCTCAAAGATAAAATGTTTTCTCAGTGATGCTTGTTTAATCAGTATTAGTAATGTCTGTTCTTATTCGACGTAATCGTTTTGTGGTATTATAAAGAGTCAGTGGTTCTCGAATGAATGAAATTGTTAAAGTAAACATACAAGTAAGCCATGATTTTATACAATCAAAATAACCATTGAGATTATTCATAGTTTGTGAAGATGTCGATGGTTTAGCATAATTATATCTTTCTGCATATTTTATTTCAATCATTTCATCGAAGGTATTCAGAAAAGAATTTCAAAGAACTTTTCGTAATAACTATTAAAATCACCAACAAATCTTCAAGTTATCATTCTTTTCCATTAAAATCTTAAGCAATCGTTGATTTTGAGGATCAATGGCATTATCTCTAAGGTTCAGTAATCTAAGCGTCTATAATAGATGTGAGAGATGACAATGAAAAAGATGAAAAATTCTTGTTAAAGTAACCGTATTTATTTGTAAAGCTTTACTCAAATGTTGTACACCTTGAGAGCCAACTCCGCTGCCTTCAAGAACGAGTTCTGTGAGTACCTGAAATTAAAAATGAAACAAGGTAACACACCATTTTTATTGTTATAACCGTGTTCATTGTCAATGCTTCACTAAGATATTTTGTACCTTCATTTGCATAATAGTTGTTTCCTATGTTGAGCTGTGTGAGTGTCTAGAAATAGTGGGAAAGATGAATATCAAGGAAGATATCAAAAAATAGTTCTTTCACGTAACCATATTTTTTTTTAGAGCTTCACTCAGATATCGTGCACCTTGAACATTAATATTATTATTATAGAGGATAAGCTCGATGAGTGTCTATAATTAGTCACATAAATACATATCGAAATAAGATGACAAAATGATAATTATAATTTAACTGTATTTTGTTGAAGTGCTTCACTCAGATATCGTACACCTTCATCTCCAATGTTGTTGAGGGCGAGAAATAGTTCTTTGAGTGCCTATAATAAATGTGAAAGCATATTGTAAAAAAACACAAAATGAACATTATGTTCATGTAACTGTATTGTTTCTTAATGCTGCACTCAGATAGCGTACACCTTCATTTCCAATATCGTTTGCTTGAAGGTAGAGAAGCGTTAGTGTCTATAATAAATGTGAAGCATGAAAATAGAATGCATAGAATATCATTTGTCATTCAAGTAACTGTATTGATTTCTAGTGCTTCACTTAAGTATTGTACACCTTGATCACAAATGTCATTCGTTCTCAAGTCGAGTTGTATGAGTGTCTGTAATGAATGCAAATAGTCAACATGAAATAAGCTAACAAGCGATTCTTCTGATGTAACTCTATTGATTTTTAGTGCTTCACTTAAATATTGTGCGCCTTGTATTCCTATGTTATTACCCCAAAGATTGACGTATCTAAGTGTCTATAATAAATATAAAAGATCAATATGACAAAAGATGAGCAACAAGTTATAGGTGATATAATAACTATATTATTTTGTAGTGCTTTGCTCAAATATTGTACACCTTCATGTTCAATGTGATTCAACTGGAGGTAAAGATGAGTTAGTGTCTATAATAAATGTGAAGCATGAAAACAAAATGCATAGAATGTCATTTGTCATTCAAGTAACTGTATTGGTTTGCAATGCTTCACTCAAATATTGTGCACCCTTAATTCCAATTTCACTCTCTCCGAGATTTAGTTGAACAAGTGTCTGTAATATATAGGAAATGAGAAAATAAAATAAAATGAAAATCGAGCTATTATGATCTAACTCTATTGATTTTCAGTGCTTCGCTCAAGTATTGTACACCTTGCTCTTTAATTCGATTCCTTTGAAGATTGAGTTCAGTGAGTGTCTGCAATAAATTCGAAACATGAAAAATATGAGAAAATAGACTTCTGTTAGTGAATAATATATTTTTTTTCTTTCGAAAAACGGAATAAGTATGATTTACCTGATACCGTTGATATGAATAAAGTATCGTATTTAAACGTTGACACACGTTGTTTGTTGACAAGAATAATTCTTCGTCATCTAAATGATCGAATATTCGATAGATCATTTCTACAGGTAAGCTTTGAAGTGTGAATGACATTCTTTTCTTCAATCGTTTTCGTTAAAGTAATTAATATAGCGAAAATGGAGTTCTAAAAAGAAAGTATTATATTTTCATTGTTCTCAATTAAAAATAGTACATCGACAAAAATTAGATTTATCTTAGAATAATTAATGTCAAGATTTTCAAAAGTCCAAATACAAAACAAATCTTTTCGTCCAAACTGATTGTTCGACTGTTCGACAAGCCAATTCATAATATTTCTTTCTCCTATACGATTGAATAATTTATGTGGCGTCGTTAATTTCAATAGTTTTTGTCGATGGATTAGTAGATAAACGAGTTGTTTAGGTAATATTATTTTGTCTAAGTTTAACAATTGAATATGTGAAAAGAAATAGCATTTCATTTTTTTGGGGGGTTTTGTATATTAAAATATTTTTATAAGGCATAGCATTTGAAATGAAATAGAGATAAGATAAAACGTGGCGTTATCGCTCATATTTAAAGCATGAGAACATGCAAAAAGAAAAAAGAAGCATCTTGTATTGTAAGAATTTGAGTTGCTCTACATATTCTAATTTTATAGATAATGAAATCATTTTTCGTTGTTATCTTTGCCACTGTTGTTCTTATTGCAACAGTTCGATCGGCAACAGATATTTTATTGTATGATTTACGTCCTTCAGTCAAGCTTTCAATCGATGATATCTATGAATATGCTCATTTATTAGGTGCATTGAGTGGACTTGCAAATAGAGATGCTCCAAGATTGTTTACTATCTATAGTGATTCCGATCTTCGATGGCAATCCTATATGAATTCAATCAATTGGCCTCAAGATGCAAATTATATTGCTGTAGATTCGATCGTCGATCTTGTTCGTCGTCTATCTGACGTTATAAATGGTGTTGCTCTCTACGATCCAAAAGTTCCTGCAACTTCAAATCTGGCATCGACAGCATCAGGTGTTTATAATTTAGTGCCTATCTGCTATCGATCAGATCCGAACACCTTATACAATCAACTGGTTGCTGGGGGTCCACAATTGAAAATTAATATAAGTTTTGTCAATATGTTTACGGGAAATATTACGAGTAGTGCAAAAGGTGATGCTTACTTATGGGCAGCTGAACATTTTATCGACACTAAACTGGCAGATGCTACATATCTTGGTTATTATATTGATAAATTTTGGTCTCAAACTTCTCAAGCTCCTGGAGCTCCTTTTGAAAACTTAGCAGTCAATCAAGATTGGATCATTAAAAATCGTGGATTTGTCTTTGATTTATCACCATGGGATGATGAAGCTCCAAACGATGATCCCAGACAAAAGGTTGGCACTGATTTCAATGTTCTAATTACTCTATTGAAGAAAGTCTATCAACAACATAATGGAACTAAATTTAGTGCAGTGAGTGGATTTGTGCCTTGGCTTTTCAAATACGTCGATGCAAAGCATGGTGGTGTACCTTCCGAATGGCGTATGACACACGTCATGTCTGCATTTAATATAATTATCGATGCAGATGCTTGCTGCCTAGATAACTTTGCCAATGCTGCCTTCTATAGTCATTATGCAACAACAGAAAGTGGAAAACGTTTTGTACAAAATCCATTACCTTCTCGTGAGCAACTCATTCAACGAGGATTCTTGAGCGAACAAAATGTAGTATCTCAGAGAACTTATTTACTATTCTATGCAGGAGATTATGATTCTGCAGCCTGGTTTGCCAATATGTTCAAAAATCTCTGGGATGATCCTAAACGTGGATCTGTACCTATTGGATGGGCAGTTAATCCTAATCTGTACGATCGATTTCCATTATTACATTCGTACTTGTACAATAGTCGTACTCCAAATGATTTCTTTGTCAGTGGAGATTCCGGTGCAGGTTATTTGAATCCCACTCAACTGTTTGAACCACGACAATTTTCTAATTTACCTGCGGCTGATGATCTATGGATTGAAAGAAATCGTTTGTATTACAATAAATTCAATATCAAACATACAGGTTTTGTTATCAATGGTGATTCTGGTCCATTGACCAACGCTTCTGATATCATGTATTCCAAATTTAGTCCAATGGGTTTTATGCATCAACAAGGTTATTCATCCATTGGTGAAACCGGTCTAGTACGTGGCACTCGAGTTCCAAGCTTTTCAGAAGTTGATCTCTCTGGTCCAAATGAAGTTCAACAAGTGCTTTCATATTACAAACCCAATGACGTACGATTTTTAGTCTTTCGAGGTGTACTTCGTAATGCATCGAACTATGCTAATATTGCTCAACAAGTTCAACAAATTCAACCGAATATGAACTTTGTTGATCCATATACATTTGCTCTACTTGCTAGAATGTACTATGGTAGTGGTGGAAGTAGTTCAGTCAATTATGATCTTGTTTCATATGTCGATGATACACTTCCAAAATCTGTGCGTAATGGAGATCATATTATAGCGAATTTCTCTATTCGCAATGAAGGATGGAATACATTAAATGGTCTACAATTTAAACTAACATTTGCTTGTAATGTAGAATATGATTTCGATTGGACTACTGACATTCCTGAAGGACAGATCGTCATTGCTATCTATCAATTCCAAGTAAATTGTAATCAGTCTGGAACCTATCGAGTGACCTATCAACTTTATCGAGATGATCGACCCTTTGAAATCTATGGCAATGTACCATGGATTAGTTCGGTACAAGTAGTTTAAATGATTTATCCAACAAATTTCTTATTGACATCATCTTTTTTTTGATAGTGATTTACTTCTTTCATTCTTTGCCTTGATAAAGTTTCCATTTAAAACATTTTTTTTTCTCGATTACATCGAAGGAATTTTTTCATCACTTAAACTTTGATTTACACTTTTCGAGAGTAGTGTCACATATCGAAGATTTTGAAGATGCCATAGCATCTCTCGCATTTTCAATACAGAACTCACCTTATTTAATGCTGCAAATTACGTACGTAAATGGTCTAAATGATGAAAAAATACAATAAAAAAGAGACAATTTAATTTGAAACTTGAATTCAAATTCAAATTCAAATTAGTATCATCTAATTTGAAGTTTTCAAGTTTCAAATTCAAGTTCCAAGTTTGACATGTATGGATGAGTATTTAACTTTTAATAAAATAGCACGAAATATGTTGATAAAATTAACTCTAAATTTCTTAATTTATATCTATTGTGCTGTTTACACAAATATATTTGAAATCAATTCGATCAGATTTGATTGTTGAAAAGCAAAACTTGAAATTAGGAAATTGTCTTTTTGAGATATATCTATTCTTTGATGATAATATGTTTATGTCAAGTTTTTAATTCAACTACTACGCCATTGTTCTACATGGCAACATAGCCTCCTCTTTTTACGTTTTTGTACACGAGCACACCACTCCATACAATAGTGATGATATTGAGGCCAGCCAAGAAAGAAAAGTAGGGTCCTATACCCATTGCATTATACATAGGTACGGCACACGTTAAAACGATACCTGCTGCAAAGAAGTTGAAAAAGGTACTGGCGGCAATTACTGCAGCTGCTTCACTCTGTTTCTTGCTTGTAAGATAAGCTGGCACAGCTGATTCTACAGCTGTTTGACCAAAACTGATCAAGCACATACCAATGATAGGTCCAACAACGTTCAACTTGTAATCAAATATCCATCCGTATATAATCAGTCCAATTGGAATTAAGATGGATAAACCTAGAGCTGGTACAAGACGTCCTTCAAGACATTTTTCCTGTCCAAAATATGCGTTAGCTTTATCCGATATCCATCCACCAAAAATGCTGCCTATAGCCAAGATCACACCACTTGGTATATAAAGATAACCAATAATATTTTCTGTATAGCTATAGGGTGGCTCGGAAAGAAAAATAGAAAATAAAGCGGAACTAACAATTACAATGCAATCCGCTGTTGCTGCTATAGCCATATAAGGTAATATTGTCAAATCAATCAGATGAACTAATGATTTCCATGGTTTTTCAAATGAAGGCTTCTCAGCGGGTTGAGCATCAATTATACGTTTGTTTGGATTCGTTTTGTGAAAGTGTTCCTTGGCAAAGTATTGATGAGTTTCAGGTATCAGAAATATCGTTACGACGATGGCGATAAACGAGCAGATTGTCAAAAAGATGAAAGTGCTACGCCAGCCAAATGCATATGATAGCGGACCACCGATTGCAGGGCCAATTATAGGACCTATATTAAAAGGCAAGAAGAAGGCTCCTGTTGCCATTCCCCTCTTCTCCTCTGGAAAGATATCAGCCACCAAACTTTGACCGACCACCAATGCTACTGAGATGGTAGCACCTTCCAGAGTGCGAAACACGATGAGAACACCAATGGTGGGAGCAAATATACATACTATCGTGGCAACTATAAAGATAATGAGTGCTACAATCAACGTAATCTTTCGTCCGAATCGATCTGATACTGCTCCCCAAATAAGACTAAAGACACCACTCATTAATAAGTAAATCGAAACACTGATGGTCACAAGTGTAGTAGATGTATTGAAACTCATTACGACGTCGTTGAGAGCAGGTACATACACAGTATCACAAAATGGAAGTAGAAAAGCAATCAATGCAATAATTGCAAGTATAAGATTACGTTGCAGCTTTGTTCTTATATCATAAATAGATATTTCCTCCACTGTAGTAGTCAATGTTGTGTCATTTTTGTCGTTGTTAATATTGTCAATACTTTTGTTTTGCAGCTCGAATTCGATCGTCACTTTGGATGGTTGATCGCCATTAATATTCTCATCGTTTGAATTCATCTATAATGATAATAAATTTTATGCTATCATACTTCTACAACTGTTTGTGATCAAAGTTATTTTTCTTGATTATTTGTTGAGAAATGTGACAATATATTATTATTTATTCTTTTTATTTTAAGATTCGTATCACGAAGTATAAATATATAAAAGCAACGGTCTCTATTTTACCAAAAGAGAACCAACAAATTTTTATACTTTAACTGAATGTTATCCTGTTTCTGACACTCAATAATATAATATAAAAGTAGTAAAGGGAATAAGGAAATTTTTTATGGTTGAATTAAACTATTTTCTCTCTATAACTTAACCATTTTTTGTACTGGGATGTACTTCCTCCTATTATCGATAAAAATAATTCATAATTAAGAACGGATTTTTTTTTGTAAAATTTACCTCATCCACTTTGATTCACTATATCTGCAATTTCACCAGTACGAGCCTCTACATCTTTTCAAGTTGTATAAGAGAATTTTACATTGACAAATTGAATATCGTCAACAATATAAACTGGTTTTGTTTTTAATATCTTGTATTCAAATAATGTATGAAAAATTACAAAGTATAGTAGCTAAAAAACAAGATTTCTTACTTCATAAATTAGATCCAATATATTTACTGCAGCACTATAAACATCTCAAAGTATGGAAAGAAACATTCGCTATAACTACATGTATGTAAGATGCTAATGTTAAAACAGCAACCGAACACTAGAAATGTACATAATCCAGTTGATGTTAAGAAGAGACCAAATTAGTTAGCAAAATTTTTGTTACACTTACCAAATGAAAAGGATCTATGAAAGATTTCTTTCTATACGATTATCATCATCATCATCCAGTTTCTCACGTTCATGATTAGTTCGTTTAAAATCATAGAATTGATACCAACGAAGAAAATTATGAGAAAACAAAAGAAATTATTGTTGATTTCGTGTATGCACATACTTATTGACGAAATACTCGTTGTCATTCGATTCAATGATAACAAATTATGTAAATCCATTTTTGACATTAGCGTAAATGTAAAAGAAAGAAGAATAGTCATTGTATCAATAAATCGTTCTAGTTCAAACGCCTGTAAGAATGAAAGTCAAATCATTTGATATGAAAATACATGACAAAAAATGCAATGTAAATATAAATAATGCTGATGAATAATTAGAGTTGAAAACGAACTCGTAGAGAGTACCTTCATATCCATTACTTCATACAAAATCATTCATCCATAGATTGCTTGCCTTTCATCTTAATGAGTAGGCAAGTAATTAAAAATAAAAGAAACGCGAATAGAACACGTTTTTATTCACACTGTACGTATAACTACCTACGAGTATAGAAGAAAGAAAAAAAATACTCATTAACTTCCTGTATACTGGCTCTTTTTTCGTTCTGTCGATCCTTATCAGCTGCATATATATTCCATATTTTATCAAACATGACATGTATGTTCATATAGAATTGTTTATGTTCTGTCTGTATAATGTGTAACTAGGGAAAAAGTGTAGAAGAGAGAGCTTAAAAAAAAGATTTGTGCATATTCAGAACGTCTTGAAGCGAACATGAATAAAGAAAATTTTGATGATGTTGAGAATGCTAATGAAGAAGATGAAAATGTTATGCCAGCTCTTCT
>Ga0209930_1004654_pt1 | contig 11980 bp, 9 predicted proteins | sample ThiBiot_500_biof_2_FD_183948 | JGI IMG/M metagenome (GOLD analysis project Ga0209930, IMG submission 183948) | Wastewater bioreactor microbial communities from Cape Town, South Africa - Thiocy_cont_500_biof (SPAdes) | ecosystem: Engineered > Bioreactor > Thiocyanate-remediating >... | reverse complement strand
ATCATCTGGCGCGGCAGGTGCAGCGAGATATGGTTGGAGAACCGGCCGCCGAAATAGAAGGTGGTGGGACGGGTGGAATCGACGAGAATGCATTCGCCGATATCGAGGACGGCCTGGCGGTCGCCATGCTCCAGCCCGCAGCTTCCCTCGATCTGGACGATCAGGAACAGATGTTCGTGGGGATCGCGGCGGATGTCGTCCCAGCCACGGCGCACGCAATCGAGATCGTTGGAGACATGGGCGAATTCCATGCCGCAGACATCGATGCGCCGGGCGGCGCCGAGCACGGCGTCGCCGCGCTCGACCGTCTTGGGATTGAAATTGCCGCAGATCGAACGCAGGTCGTCGGCCCACTGGTCGTAGGATACGGTGGACCATGCCTCGGGCACGAGGCTCTTGTGCTGAACGAGATCCAACTTTGCCTCCCAACAAAGATCGGTCGCTTCGCGGCGAACGTGCGGCGGAGGATGCGCCCGGCGCTTGCGGGAGTCAATGTAATTCACCTGTTAAGCAAGTCGGAGTGGCATCGCGTTGGCTTCTTCCGGCGGATATGGCAAAAGCGAAAAGCCATTTTATCGTTTGAGGATAGGACGTCGTGATCACTGGACTTGCCCATGCTGAACTCATCGCGGTGCTGGCGGCCGTTACCGGCGACGCGCCGCGGGTGATGACGGTGCAGGGCGGGTTCGCGCTGCCCTCCGGGCCGTTCGAGCTGGGGCATCGCAGCCTGCAGGCGGGCCTGCGCGAATGGGTCGGCGACCAGACCGGCCATCCGATCGGCTATCTCGAACAGCTCTATACCTTTGCCGACCGCGACCGCACCGACGAGGCGACGGGGCGAACGATCTCGATCAGCTATCTCGGGCTGGTGCGCGAGCAGGCGGCGCCGGGGGCGGGTCGTCCCGGCTGGCATGGCTGGTACGATTATTTCCCGTGGGAAGACCATCGCCAGGGCCGGCCGAAGATTCTGGACGGCATTGCCGCGCGGCTGACGGAATGGGCGGGCGCGGAGCCGAAGCGGCGCGACCTTCGCCAGCGGCGGGTGGATTTCACCTTCGGTCTCTCGGGCGCTGCCTGGAACGAGGATCTGGTGCTGCAGCGCTACGAGCTGATGTACGAGGCCGGGCTGGTGGCCGAGGCCGGCGGCGCGGCGCATCCGGCCGGCGGCCGGCCGATGTTTGCCGATCACCGCCGCATCCTCGCCACCGGCATCGCCCGGCTGCGCGCCAAGATCAAATATCGCCCGGTGGTCTTCGAGCTGATGCCGGAGAATTTCACCCTGCTGCAATTGCAGCGCTCGGTGGAGGCCTTGGCGGGGCTGACCCTGCACAAGCCGAATTTCCGCCGCCTGATCGACCAGCAGGAGCTGATCGAGGAAACCGGCGAGACGACCAGCGGCACCGGCGGCCGGCCGGCCAAGCTGTTTCGTTATCGCCATGCCGTGCTCGAAGAGCGGGCCATGTCGGGCACGAAACTCCCTCTTTCCCGCAATTGACATAAACTCAAATCGAGAATAACACTGCGTCCCTGATATACTCAAAACGAGTATAAAAGGAGTCGCCATGAATTCCCCGGTTTCCGCAGCCTCGCTCTATCATCGTGTCAGCCGCGTCATGCCCCGGGCGGAGTGGATGTCGCACGAGGCGGATGTCGAGGCCATCCTCGACCTGAAGCGCCGCCGCAATGCGGTGATCCTCGCCCACAACTACCAGACGCCGGATATTTTCCACGGCGTCGCCGATATTGTTGGCGACAGCCTGGCGCTGGCGCGCAAGGCGGTGGAGGTCGATGCCGATGTCATCGTGCTGGCCGGGGTGCATTTCATGGCGGAGACGGCAAAACTCCTGAACCCCTCGAAGACGGTGCTGATCCCTGACATGCAGGCAGGCTGCTCGCTGGCGGATTCGATCACGCCCGAAGACGTGGCGCTGCTGCGGCAAGCCCATCCCGGCGTGCCGATCATCACTTATGTCAACACCTCGGCGGCGGTGAAGGCGGCCTCCGACATCTGCTGCACCTCGGGCAATGCCCGCAAGGTGGTGGAGTCGCTCGGCGTGCCCAAGGTCTTGATGATCCCCGACGAATATCTGGCGCGCAACGTGGCGCGGGAGACGAATGTCGAGATCCTTGCCTGGCATGGGCATTGCGAGGTGCATGAACTGTTCAACGTGCAGGATGTGCGCGACCTGCGCGAGGCCCATCCCGGGGTCGTCGTGCTCGCCCATCCGGAATGCCCGCCGGACGTGGTGGCGGAAGCCGATTTCGCCGGCTCGACGGCGGTCATGTCGGATTATGTCGGCGACAAGAAGCCGGCCCGCGTCGTGCTGCTCACCGAATGCTCGATGAGCGACAATGTCGCCGTGCAGCACCCGGCGGTGGAGTTCATCCGCCCCTGCAATCTGTGTCCGCATATGAAGCGCATCACGCTCGCCAATATCCGCACCGCGCTGGAGGAAAACCGTCATGAAGTGACGGTCGATCCCGCGGTGGCCGAGGGCGCGCGCCGCGCGGTGGAAAGGATGCTTGCGATATGACCGAATTTTTGGACAGGCTCGCCGGCCGCGTTGCCGTGGTCGGTAGCGGGCTGGCGGGGTTGATGACCGCGTTGGCGCTTGCCCCGCGTCCCGTTGTGTTCCTCACCCGCGCCGGGCTGGGCGAGGAAACGTCGAGCGCCTGGGCGCAGGGCGGCCTCGCCGCCGCCATCGGCGCGGATGATGCCGTCGGCCTGCATCTGGCCGATACGCTCGCCGCCGGCGCCGGGCTTTGCGACGAGGCCGCAGCCTCCGCCATTCTGGCGCGGGCGCCCGATCTTGTCGCCCGTCTCGAAGCCTTCGGCGTCCGCTTCGACCGCGATGCGGATGGCGCATATGCCCTCGGGCTGGAGGCAGCGCATAGCCGCCGCCGCATTCTCCATGCCGAGGGTGACAATTCCGGGGCCGCAATCATCCGGCCGCTGATCGCCGCTGTCAAAAACACGCCATCCATCGCTGTTCTCTCCGGTTTCGAAGTCCGTCGCCTCGTGATGCGGGACGGAAAAATCGCCGGGCTGCTCGGCAGCCATGCCGGCGGCGCGGCCTTGCTGTCGACTGCGCAGGTGGTGCTGGCGACCGGCGGGCTCGGCGGGCTTTACGAGGCGACGACCAATCCGGCCGGCAATTGGGGGCAGGGCATCATGCTGGCCGCGCGCGCCGGGGCGGCGCTGGCGGATATGGAATTCGTGCAGTTCCACCCGACCGCGCTCGACGGTCCCGGCCGTCCCCTGGGACTGGTCAGCGAGGCGGTGCGCGGCGAGGGCGCGATCCTCATCAACGAGCGCTTCATGGCCGACCGGCCGGGCGCGGAGCTGGCGCCGCGCGATGTCGTGGCCCGCGCCATCAGTGCCGAAATCGCCCGGGGCGGTCGCGTCTTCCTCGATGCGCGGCCTGCGCGGGGTGATCGCTTCGCGGCGCGCTTTCCGCGCATCGACGGGCTTTGCCGGCAGGCCGGCATCGATCCGGCCCGCCAGCCGATCCCGGTGCGACCGGCCGTGCATTACCATATGGGCGGCGTCGCCACCGATCTCAGCGGACGCAGCTCCGTCGAGGGCCTCTGGGTCGTCGGCGAGGCCGGTGCGACCGGCCTGCACGGCGCCAATCGGCTGGCCAGCAATTCGCTGCTCGAAGCGGCGGTCATGGGCTTGAACGCCGCCGAGGATATTGCTGGGCTGCCGGTGGGCGAAGCCCGGCCGGTCGCCGATGCGGTCCTACCGCCATCAGCCGATCCGGCGGCGGTGCGCGCCGTGGTGTCGCGTCACCTCTCCGTCCTGCGCGACGGCGAAAATCTGCGTGATGCCGTCGAAGCCCTGCTGCCGCTGGTGGAGGCGGAGGGGGTCGCGAGCGACCCGGCTATGGTGGCGCTCTCCATCGCCGTCTTCGCGCTGCTGCGCGCGGAATCGCGCGGTGCCCATGCCCGCACCGATCATCCCCTGACCGCGCCGCTGCCTGCGCGGCAGCGCATGACCTTTGCCGAAGTCTGCGCCCATGCCGGCGCGACGCTCACCCATCCCCTTGCCCGGAGTGCCTGAGATGTTCCTTGCTCCCCTGCCGCATGTGATCCTCGAACCCATCGTGCGCGCGGCGCTGATCGAGGATCTCGGCCTTGCCGGCGACATCACCTCGAATGCGGTCATCCCGGCCGAGCATCGCTCGACGCTGGTGGCGGTGGCGCGCCAGCCGGGCGTGGTCGCCGGCCTCGATGCCGCCGAACTGGCCTTCCGGCTGGTCGATCCGGCGCTGACCGTCATCCGCCATGTCGCCGATGGCGCAAGGCTTTCGCCGGGCGAGCGCATCCTCACCGTCGAGGGGCCGTCGCGGCTGCTGCTGACCGGGGAGCGCACGGCGCTGAATTTCCTCGGCCATCTCTCCGGCATCGCCAGCGTCACCGCCGGCATCGTCGCGGCCGTTGCCGGCACCAAGGCCTCCGTCGTCTGCACCCGCAAGACGACGCCGGGCCTGCGGGCGCTGGAAAAGCAGGCGGTGCGCGCCGGCGGCGGCATGAACCACCGCTTCGCGCTCTACGACGCCGTGCTGATCAAGGACAATCACGTCGCCATTGCCGGCGGCGTAAAAGAGGCGATCCGCCGCGCCAAGGCCAATGTCGGCCATCTCGTCAAGATCGAGGTCGAGGTCGATACGCTCGACCAGCTGCGTGAGGTGATGGCCGAGGGCGTCGATGCCGTGCTGCTCGACAACATGACGCCCGACCTGCTGCGCGAAGCGGTCGGCATCATCGATAACAGGGCGATTGCCGAGGCCTCCGGCGGCATCACGCCGGCGACCGCCGCCGCGATTGCCGAAAGCGGCGTCGACCTGCTCTCGGTCGGCTGGATCACCCACAGCGCCCCGACGCTGGACATCGGCCTCGACTATGTCGGCTCGGCCTGACGGCGTTTGCTGTCAGCGCTGTCCAAAATAGGTGGAAATCGCCTGGATCCGGGTGGCGACGCCCAGTTTGCGCAGGATTTCCCCCATGTGATAATCGATGCCGCGCTTCGACATGCCCATGATCGTGGCGATATCGCTGTTGGATTTTCCCTCCGCCGCCCATTTAAGGATCTCAAGCTGGGTGGCGGTGAGAAGCCGCCCGGCAATGCTCTCCTCGATGGCCGAAGCCTTGCCGAGGCCGAGCAGTTCGGCACGCATCATCGCCGCCTGGGTGACGATCGACACGGCTTTGACGATATCAAGTGAAAAGCTCTGCGCCGTCGCCATCTCGGCGGAGATACCACTCATGGTATTGCCGGTGGCGACATGGACGATGACGCCGCTCTGGATGCCGCCATCGCGCAGAAAACCCATGTAGCGCTGGTAATCGGTGTCGGTGGGATTATCGGCCGCACTCCAGGCGAAGGTGTTGCATTCCAGTATCGAGCGTCTCAGCAGCGGATTGGTCGCGTTCCAGTCCTCGCGGCGATAGGCCTCGAAAAAATCCCCCGCCCAGGCGCAGCAGGTGGGATCGTAAACCAGCTCGTCCTTGTCCTTCTTGAAGCAACTGAAATGGAAGGACTGAAAACCCAGATCTCCCAATGCCCGGGAAATCGCGTTTCCGAGTTCGTCCTTGTCTTTCGCTGATCGTATCTGCTCGACGGCTTTTTCCGAAAGGAAAAGGTACTTGTTATGCATTCCGACCCGAAGCGATGAACTGTTCTGCCTGCCGCCCGCCAATATTACGATTGCCATATCGCAAGTTGCAAGAGCTATTCGGGACAATCGAACGAACGCAATGATTGTATTTCGTTCGAGAAATTCGCCTGTGGCGAGCTTTCGAGCAAGGAACGAGGCCGGGACTTTCAAAACCGCCCGGTAAAGCTATTGGATAAGAGGCTGGAACAACTGGCAAAATCGGCGCATCCGATGGGAATAGCCCGCCAAACCTTTGATTTGCGCCGAATTCTATTGTTCTGCGACGCGATTAACAAGTGTTTACCCTAGCGGTTTGCGCGGTCGCCGGCTGCGGCGAAAATGGCGGACCGGCCCGTTGCCCGGTAGCGGGGTGGCAGCCAGACACGGAGCATGGACATCGATTCCATGTCCGCTGTTTCGCCGACGCCGACGGGAAACAAGCCGCCGCCGCGCAATACGGAGGGAGTGAACATCGCGGGTTGCAAGCCGACCGCAGGCATCTGGAGGAGGTGGTCGGGCCAAGCCATCGGCCGGTGACGACGGGGGCGGTGAAAGAAAAGACTGCAGGCATGAGGGGAGGAATGTCGGAAAATGCTGGACAAGAACAAACCGGAACCCGGATGGCGGTTCCAGGGCAGCGGTTTCGAAAGCATGCACGATACGCTGACTGCGGAATTCGGGGGCTTCGACGCCGCGCCCACGACGGCGCTTCGGGATTTCCGCTGGCGGGCGGATTTGCGCTCCAACGGCCTGATGACGCTGGTCAGCGGCCATTATCGCGGCGAGTGGGATCTGCGCTCCAATAGCGACACGCCGGAAATGCTGTCGATCGCCCTGCCGCGCATGGGGGCGCTGAACGCCAGGCTTGGCCAGACCACGATCGAGGGCTTTCCCGGCCGCATCACGCTCACCAACAATTGCGAGGCGGAGCGCTTTTTCGTGCGCGGCGACCTCAATGTCCACGATGTCGTCTTCCTCGACTGGTCGCTGGTCTCCCAGACCGTCGCAGCCCTGATCGACAAGCCGTTCAGCGGTTCGCTCGATCTTCGCCCCATCCTCGACACCGCCACCCGGGAAGGGCAGGTGATCGACATGCTGCTCCAGACCGTGATCGACGGCATGCGCCATGGCGGGCCGCTGCTGCAATCGCCGCTGGCCATGGCGCATCTGGCGCAGGCGCTGACCGATCTGCTGGCGCGCAACGTGCCGCATCGCTTTTCCTACCTGCTCGACCAGACCCCGTCACTCATCGCGCCGCGCCACATTCACCGCGCTGTCGAATTCATGCGTACCTATATCGACAAGCCGATCACCATGGGCATGGTCGCCGCCGATGCCGGCATTTCGGTGCGGGCGCTGGAAAACGGCTTTCGCGCTTTCAAGGACACGACGCCGGCGGCCTATCTGCGCGGCATCCGTCTGGAGGCGGCGCGCTCGGACCTTTCCGATCCGCTGAACGACCGCTCCGTGAAGGCGATCTGTCTGAAATGGGGCTTCTTCCATTTTGGCCGGTTTTCCGCGACCTACCGCATGGCCTATGGCGAAAGCCCGTCGGATACGAAGCGGCGCGCCGCGCTGGAACAGCCGCTCAGCCGGGTATAATTTGTCCGATTTCCTCAAACATATCCCTTTTGCGCAGCCAAAAACGGCGCGTCCTGCAGAGCTAGTGTTTTCTTTACTTTCCGCAACCAGGGTCAACTCATGCGGGAACCCCGATATCCACGCGGGTATTCGAACCCGATGCTTTCCTTCACGCCGCTCGAATGAATTGAAGCGGCATTCCTCACATGCGGCGGGCCGGATGTCTCGGTCTGCGGTCCCGGTCGGCAAGCCGAAAACCTCGGATGCTCGCGATCCCCGTGTTCGCCGCCGCATGCCATGGCGACTTCGGGATTGGCGCATCGACCGGACCGCAACCGCCATTTTCAGATATAAAGGTCAGGCAATGTCTTTTCTGACAAGCGCAAAAATCAAGGTCAAAATATTGTCGGTGCTGACGGCCGTTTCGGTGGTCGCTCTTGGTGGTGCAGCCTATATGGGCCGAGAATTCCAGACCAGCGACACGGTCTATACGCGGTTCGTGAATGCGGATGCGGTCGCGCTGCGCCAGATCGCCCGCGCCGACCGCAATTTCGTCAGCCTCTTCTACGATGCCTACAGGACAGGTCTTCACGATCCTCAATCCGGCGAAATCGGCTTCGCACTCGACGACCTCAAGACGAATTCGCAACAGATGTACGAACGGATGAACGAAGCCAGGGGTCACCTGCCCGAAAAGGCGGCCGCAATCGACGGTTTCGTCGCCGAGATGCACGGCATCGAGACGGCTCTGCAAGCCTTGGTCGATGGAAACGCCAGGGGCGAGGCGCAGGCCTTCCGCGAAAGGATCGCCGATCTCGATATGCAGGCCGCCGATTTCGGCAAGCGCCTGCGCGCCTTCACCGACGCGTTGCGCATCGAGCTGGAAAAGCGGGCGGCAGCGATTTCGGACGGCAACAGCAGCACCGTCATCTATTCGCTGGCGGTGATCGCGGCCGCGCTCGCCGCCTCCTTCGGCGCCGGCCTGCTGGTCGCCACGCGCGGGATCACCGGGCCGCTCGGCAGCCTGCAGGAACGGATGCGCAGCCTCGCCAGCGGCGATGTGCAGGACGCCATTCCCGGCATGACGCGCGGCGACGAGGTCGGTCAGATGGCCAAGGCCGTCGAGGTCTTCCAGCAGAATGCCCGCGAGCGCATCCGGCTTGAGCAGGAAGCCGACGCCAATCGCAGCCTGTCGGAGAAGGAGCGCCTGGCGCGCGAGGAGCAGCGCGCCCGCGAGGCCGCCGATGTCCGCTTTGCCGTCGACAACCTGGCGATCGCGCTTGCCAAGCTGTCGGACGGCGACGTCTCCTATCGCATCGAACAGCCGTTCACCGAGACGCTGGATGCGGTGCGCAGCGATTTCAACGCATCCGCGGGCAAGCTGCAGGAGGCGCTGGCCAGCGTTTCCGAAAACGCCCGCGGCATCGATGCCGGCGCCAGGGAAATCCGCGCGGCCGCCGACGATCTTGCCAAGCGCACCGAGCAGCAGGCGGCGGCCGTCGAGGAAACCGCCGCAGCCCTGGAGCAGATCACCACGACGGTCAAGGATTCCACCCGCCGTGCCCAGGAAGCCGGCGCGCTTGCCAACCGCGCCCGCCACGATGCCGAGCAATCCGGCGAGGTGGTGCGCCGCGCCATCGGGGCGATGGAGCGCATCGAAAAGTCCTCCGAGGAGATCGCCAACATCATCGGCGTGATTGACGAGATCGCCTTCCAGACCAATCTCCTGGCGTTGAATGCCGGCGTGGAAGCAGCGCGCGCGGGCGAAGCCGGCAAGGGCTTCGCCGTCGTCGCCCAGGAAGTGCGCGAACTGGCGCAGCGCTCGGCCCATGCCGCCAAGGAGATCAAGGCGCTGATCACCACCTCGAACGGCCAGGTGCAGGAAGGCGTCGAACTGGTCGGCGAGACCGGCAAGGCGCTCACGACCATCGTCTCGGAGGTTCACGACATCGACCGCAATATCGCTGCGATCGTCGAGGCGGCGCAGGAACAGTCCTCCGGCCTGCAGCAGATCAATACCGCCGTCAATCAGATGGACCAGGACACGCAGCGCAACGCGGCCATGGTCGAGGAGTCGACAGCTGCCAGCCATGGGCTGGCGCGCGAGGTCGCCTCGCTCAACCAGTTGCTGGCGCAGTTCAAGCTCGGCACTGCCGCTGCCGCACCCCGCCCGGTGCGAACTGTGTCCGGCGCCGAAGCTCCGGTCGCTTCGCCGGTGCGCGCGCTGGGCCGCAAGGTCGCGGCCGCCTTCGCCGGCAATGCCGCCGTGGCGGCGCAGGATAACTGGCAGGAGTTCTGAGTCCGCGATAACCGTAAAAACCCTCCGCACAACCGTGCGGAGGGTTTTTCGCCGAAAATAACAAGGGAAAGATGCAGGTTTGATAGAAGGCGACTGGCTGTCTTTGCAAAGATTTAGGGAAATTGTCTCACGTTTTCGCGACAGAAGGGAGATCCCATTGGGAGCGGCGCGAATTCTTTTCGGTCTTTTGGTTCCTGCATTCCTGGTCGCGCATGGCGCTCTGGCGGGCGACCTGCCCGCGCCGACCGGAGCGCCGATCCTCAGCATTTCCGGAAAGATCGCCATCACCAACACGGGCGACAGGGCCGAATTCGACCTCGCCATGCTGGAGGCGATGCGGCAGGCGACGGTGATCACCCATGCGCCCTGGTATGACGGCACGCTGAGATTCGACGGCGTGCCGCTGGCCGAGCTGATGGAGCGGGTCGGCGCCACCGGCACGACGGTAACGGCGGTGGCCCTCAACGATTATGTCGTGGATATCCCGATCGAGGATTTCGGGCGTTTCGGGGTCGTGCTGGCGCTGAAGCAGGATGGCGCCTATATGCCGGTGCGTGGCAAGGGGCCGCTGTTCATCATCTATCCCTTCGATTCCGATCCGCGGTTGCAGGCCGAGATCTTCTATCGCCGCGCCGCCTGGCAGGTGCGCCGGCTGGTGGCCCGGTAGGTGGCGCCATGAAGAAACTGCTCGCCATCGTCATCGTCTGCTTTATCGTCGCCACGAGCTATATCGCCTATGTGATCACGCAGCGGCAGGCGATGCTGAAGAACGTCGCCCATCACAACGATTCCTGGGCGGTGAGCCAGTCGGTGTCCGAATACATGCGGCTGGAGCATCGCCTGGCCGCTTACGGGCTCGGCGTCGAAAGCGGCACGCTCGACGAGGTGCGGCTGCGCCTCGACATCATGATCGGCCGGCTGGATATCCTCCAGCACGGCACGCTGCGGCAACTGATCGACGCCGATCCGCACCAGCAGGAGACGCTCGACCGGCTGCATCAGGTGCTGACGAAGCTGGAGGCGGGGGTCTACGGCGACGCGCCGCTCGACGTGCGCGCCATGCTGGCCGAGATGGCCGACCTCGATGGCGCCATGACGGCCATGGCGTCCTATGCCGCCGAATACGACGCCCAGCGTATCGATACGCAATACGAGGCGCTGACCCGGCTGCATCGGATTTATACCGGGCTGGCCGGCGGCCTGATCGTCTGCGGCATCAGCCTGATCGTCCTGTTGCTTTATCACAACCGGCTGCTCAACCGCGCCCATGACGGCATGCAGGTTCTGGCTGCCGACCTGCGCATCGCCTCGGGCGAATTGCAGGTGCGCAACGACAAGCTCGCTCATGCCGCCCATCACGACGCGCTGACGGGGCTTCCCAACCGGATGCTGTTTCGCGAGCAACTGGAAGCGCGCATCGCGGCCCGCGCGGAAGGGATCCATGTCGCCATTCTGCTGCTCGACCTCGACGGCTTCAAGAACGTCAACGACACGCTCGGCCACGATACCGGCGATGCGCTGTTGCGGGCGGTGGCCGGGCGGCTGTCGCGGCTGGTCGAACCCGGCGATCTCGTCTGCCGGCTGGGCGGCGACGAGTTTATCGTCCTCAGCGCCGCTTTGTCGGAGCGCGAGGCCTGCGCTTTGGCCGATCGGGTGATCGCCGAGATCGCGCTGCCTTACCTGCTGGCCGAGCGCGAGATCGCCGTCGCCACCAGCGTCGGGCTGGCGCTGTCGCAGGAGGGTGTCGGGTCGGACGAACTGCTCAAGCATGCCGATCTCGCGCTTTACGAAGCAAAGCGGCTGGGGCGTGGACGCGTCTGCGTCTTCCGGCCGGAGCTTCATACCCGCATCCTTGACCGCACCTCCTTCGAGGTCGATTTGCAAAAGGCGCTCGCCAATGGCGAGATGGAGGTGTTTTACCAGCCGGTGGTCGATGCCGGCACGCGCGCGGTCAGCGGCTACGAGGCGCTGCTGCGCTGGAACCACCCGCTGCGCGGCCAGGTGGCGCCCTCCGATTTCATCCCGGTCGCCGAGGAGACCGGCATCATCCAGGAGCTCGGCGAATGGGTGCTGCGCACCGCCTGCGCCGATGCCGCGCGCTGGCCGGCGCCGTTGAAGGTCGCCGTCAACCTGTCGCCGGTGCAGTTCCGCAGCAAGGCGCTGGTGCAGACGGTGACGTCGGCGCTCGCCCATGGCCGGCTCGAGCCCGGCCGGCTGGAACTGGAAATCACCGAATCCGTGCTGCTCGACCGCAACGCGCAGACGCTGCAGACGCTCAGAAGCCTGAAGGGGCTCGGCATCCAGATCGCCATGGACGATTTCGGCACCGGCTATTCCTCGCTCGGCAGCCTGCGTGGCTTTCCCTTCGACAAGATCAAGATCGACCGTTCCTTCATCCGCGACGTCACCACCGGTTCGGATGCGATCGCCATCGTCGAGC
>Ga0209930_1004650_pt1 | contig 11984 bp, 12 predicted proteins | sample ThiBiot_500_biof_2_FD_183948 | JGI IMG/M metagenome (GOLD analysis project Ga0209930, IMG submission 183948) | Wastewater bioreactor microbial communities from Cape Town, South Africa - Thiocy_cont_500_biof (SPAdes) | ecosystem: Engineered > Bioreactor > Thiocyanate-remediating >... | reverse complement strand
TGAGATCGGGTGTTGCGAAGACGGCCGCTCCGGTCGCGCCTGCGCTGCCATTCGGATTGCCGTTGATCGTGGCGATCAGGTCATCCTGCGTCGGCGGCTCGAAGCTCCGGCTTGCCGCCACGAACACCGACTGGTCGCGTGCGAGTTCGTAGCTGAGCGCCACGCTGGGACTCCACCCGGAATAACTCCGGTCATAGCTCGTATCGACGAACGGGCGCGTTCCGGTCACGACGTTCGCGCCCGAAAACATCATGTAGGGACGCGTCGGATCAGTATACAGGTCGTCATTATCCCGCGTCGCATAGGAGTAGGCGACGGAGGGCGACAGCGTCAGACGGTCGGTCAGTGGAATGTTGAACCCGGCGTTGATCGAAAGCGTGCTGGAATCGAACTCGCTGTCTCCAACCAGCGCGCCCTTTTTTCCGCGATTGTTGAGGTAATAGCGCCGATCGGCGCTGCCGATCGCATACTGCCCGGTGATCTCGAACAGCGGCAGCGCGCGGCTTGCGTCTGGCGCATACGCATAGCGCAAGACAGTCGTGAAATCGCCGCCGTCGGTATCGCGAACGCCGCCGGAAATTGGGAAGGTGAAACTGTCGTCGGTGTACGTGTAGCCAAGCGCCACATCGAACAGGTTCGCGCCATAGCGTGCGGACGTTCTCGATCCGATGCGGAACTGCTCGGCATCGCGACGCGGATCATCGCGTTTGACGTTCGGACCGGTGCAGCTTGGCGGCCCGAGGCAAATCTGGGTCGGGTCCTTCTCCATCATCGCGCGCGAGATCGGCCCGACGACATCGAACCCGAGATCGGTGTAGCCGAAGAACAGCCTCGTATTGATGTTCTCGTTTACGCGGGCACCGACATTAATGTTGACGTTGGTCCGTTCCGATTCATTGTGCTCGCGATAGCCGTCGCGCTGCGCAAAGCTGACGCTCGCGTGCGCGTCGACATTACCTTGCTGCGCCCCGGCCGCCACGCTGGTCGCGAAATGGCCGAAGCTTCCGCCTTCGACGCTGACCTCAGCGCCGGGCACCGTAACACCCGTCGGCGAAACGAAGTTGATCGCGCCGCCAAGCACTGTCGCCCCGAGCCGGTTCGCCGTGTAGCCGCGATAGATTTCGACGAACTCCGCACTCTTCGGATCGGCAAAGCCGACGATATAGGAGCCATCGGCGCGATTGATGGGCAAGCCGTCCTGAAGCACGAGCGTGCCGCGTTCCGAGGGGTTCTGCTGCAGTCCGGACCCGCGAATTTGAAGCCGCGGCTGGTCGTTGCTGCCGAAAAAGCTTTGCACGACGACGCCCGGAACATAGGCCAGCGCCTGCTGAAGCGACGCGTTGACGCCAACCGGCATGTCCTGGCGACCAACGACATCGGTGCCCCCAGGTATCTTTTCGAGGCTCTTCGTCGCCTGTTCCGTAGCGGTGAGCGCGCTCTGCGATTCATCGCCTCCCGAGATTAGTTCGGGATCAGCAGCCGGCTCCGCCTGAGACGGGCCCGCCGTTTTCTTGGTCGCGGCCTTCTTCTTCACCTTCGCCTGCGGCGACTTCTGCGTTGTCGTCACCACGATCGGCGGCAAATCAACAGTTGCACCCGGCGCCGCGGACTGAGCCGAGGCCGTACTTGGAAGCAACGCAAAAATGGCCAGAACAGCGAGACTCGCCCGCACGTCATTGAGCTTCACACGTTCAACAGAACCTGGTGCAAATTCGGGTTCAGTGACGATCAACTCACCGCGCCGGGCCGCTCGAATTGCTCGCGCCATCGCTCACACTCTCCTCGTTATTTGTGTACCTAATTAATAAACTTTGAGAAGGTGCATTTGCGCCGTATCAAATAGGCGGACACAGAACAACTTCTGTTGCCCGAAAGGCACGCCCAGATAATCGCCGGTTTAATCCGGCACAGAATCGCATGGCGATAGAACGCCGTCGGCCTTCAGGACGGGGGCCGTCGATCGATCTAGATAAGAATGCTTATAAGAAACGATGCGGCCCGGCTGGATCACGTCGCACGCTGACGAACGAAGGCGCTCTTGTTAAGCGTGTCCGGCGAGCGCAGATTCGAGACGCGGCAACATCGTCTCGCTAGGAATGCCAAAGCGCAGCCAGGTTCTCTGATCGGGGAATTGACGCACGTGAATCCCCGCCAGCGCCAGCCTGTGCGCAACGTTTTCCGCCTGCGGATGATCTACCAAACGGAACAGAGGCGTCGCACCCGCGATGCGTCCCCCGGCGGACGTCAGTATCCTATCTAACTGCTCGGCCGAATTTGTCAGACGATCACGCATCTGCATGAGCCACGCTGTATCCTCGAGTGCGCGACACCCGATCGCAATCGCCGGACCCGACACAGCCCACGGACCGAGCCATGATCGCAAGACTTCCGTGATGCGCCGCTCCGCGATCGCAAATCCGAGACGCACTCCTGCGAGCCCATAGGTCTTCCCGAAGGATCTCAGAATAATGCTGGATCGCGGCTGCAGCGGAACGAGACTTTGCTCGGCTCCGAGCAGGTCAGCGAACGCTTCGTCGACGATAAGCAGACCTTGACGGCGCGCCATGTCCTCCGCGAGCGCGAGCAATCGACTTGGCTCATAATGGCGTCCCGTCGGATTATTCGGGTTGACCACGACGACGGCTTTCGCATCGCCGATCTCATCCAGGTCCGCGATAACGCGCACCGCATGCCCGAGTCTTTGCCAGCAGCGCACGTGCTCGCGATAGGTCGGGCCGACAATCGCGACGTCGGACGGCGCGATGAGACGAGGGATGATTTGTATGAGCGCTTGCGTCCCCGGCGCAGCTACGATCCGCTCAAGGTCGAATGCGCCATAGCGCTGCCCAGCAATGCGCCGAAGCTCGTGATCTTCCTCGCGCAACGGAAGCCGCGACCAAAGCTCGGAGGACAACGGCGGGATCGGATACGCAAACGGATTGATGCCCGTCGAGAGATCGATCCACGGCTGCGGCGCGCTCGGATACTTTTTGGCGATGGCGTCGATGTCGCCGCCGTGCGGTTCGACATCCTGATGTCCGCCATCTTGAACAGCAGAAAACAACTTCGCTGCGCCGGGAATGTTCATGGACCTCGCACTCTTGTCGGTCGGCCTTTGCGGAAGGCGGCCGCGCCCCCCGTATAAGCCGCGGTTAGTTCCTTGATAAGCACGAGAGCCCAACCCGACCGCGCGCGGCCAGAACTCGTGAAATCAGAGAACATCGTAGGGATCGGCCTAAGCTTTCGAGCGTTCAGATGGCTGCAAGCCGCGAAGTTTTGCACTTTCTGAGGTTATTAGCCTGTCGCGGCGCGATTACCACAAAGTTCTGCTTGTTGCGGCTTCAGCCGCCTTCATGATTATTTCGCTGATCTTCTCGTGGACAAAGGAACGGCATCTCATGCTTGAGGAATTCAAGAAATTCGTTCTTCGCGGCAATGTCGTCGACCTCGCTGTCGGCGTCGTCATCGGCGTTGCCTTCGGCGCAATCGTATCGTCGCTCGTGGCTGACTTGATTATGCCGATCATCGGCGCAGTGACCGGCGGCCTCGACTTCTCGAACTACTATCTGCCGCTGTCCGACAAGGTGCACACCGGCGTTGCCTATGCCGATGCCAAGAAGGAAGGAGCCGTTCTCGGCTACGGCGCATTCATCACTGCACTTCTGAATTTCCTCATCATCGCGGCCGTGCTGTTCATGGTCATCCAGGCGATGAACAGACTGACGAGAAAAGAAAAGGCGGTCGAAAAGCCCGCAGAGCCCAGCGCGGAGTTGAAAATCTTGACCGACATCCGCGATCTCCTCGCGAGAAAATAGTCGGCAAGGCCATCAAAAAAACGGCGGACCCGAGCCGGGTCCGCCACCACTTCCAGGCTCATGCAAAGCCAATTTTTGCTGACGCCTATTGTTGGTTGATCCAACCGCTCTTTGGACTGTATTCGCCACGCTCATGAATGGTGCTGGCGCGACCGACCAGCAAATCATCCACTCTTCCGAGGCGGGCAAGATCCTTTTCGGGATACGGCATCGCGTGCAAAATGAAACGCATGGCGTTGAGCCGCGCGCGCTTCTTGTCGTCAGACTTGATCACAGTCCAGGGCGAGTCGGCAGTATCCGTATGAAAGAACATCGCCTCCTTGGCCTGGGTGTATACGTCCCACTTATCAAGTGAGGCCAAGTCGACGGGCGACAATTTCCATTGCTTCAGCGGATGTACTTTGCGTTCCCTGAACCGGCGACTTTGTTCCTCGCGGCTGACGGAAAACCAGAACTTGACGAGATGAATCCCGCTTCGCGTGAGATTGCGCTCGAAATCCGGCACCTCACGCAAAAATTCGCGATACTCTTCATCCGAACAGAAGCCCATCACGCGCTCGACACCAGCGCGATTGTACCAGCTTCGATCGAACAGCACGATTTCGCCGAGCGTCGGCAGGTGCTGCACATACCGCTGGAAGTACCATTGGCCGCGCTCCACCTCGTTCGGCTTCTCCAGCGCGACGACGCGCGCACCGCGCGGATTGAGATGTTCCATGAAACGCTTGATCGCGCCGCCTTTTCCTGCAGCATCGCGGCCTTCGAACAAAACGATGATGCGTTGGCCCGCTTCCTTCACCCAGGACTGCAGCTTGAGCAGCTCCGTCTGAAGTATGAATTTCTCCTGCTCGTAATCACGGCGCAGCATCTTGAACTTGTAAGGATAGCCGCCATCGCGCCAATCGTCGGCAAGTTCGTCACTGGTCCGGCGCGGCCTGCCGGACGGCTTGGGCAAGCCCAGCGCATCGCGTAGGCGGCTTGCGTCGTCCGGGGCGGCGCCCTCGACGATCGCCTCGATTCCGTCCGTCATGTTGGCATCGCCCGCCATGGCCAGATCGGTGACCAGAGCAAGATCGGCGCCTTGAGCTGCCGCCGTCCGTTCGTCGGCAAATGCCGTTTGCGCTGCCTTGGAGAGGGCATTCCCATCCCGCTCGCCACTGGAGTTATTCGTCGGGATCATGCCATCCTCTCTCAAAACGGGTGCGTTTATGAAATCGATGGGGAGATTGTTGCAAATAAGCAGCGACGCGCCAATGCCGTGATTATGCGGGCCTGAGCTGCAGCCATTGACAGGATCGACAATCCGTTAACAGCGCCCAATGCGCGCTGTGTCCAACTCACCCCCTAAGCACAAAGCTCGGCGGTCAGCCAAAAGCACCGCGTCGCGGAACCGCCGAATAATGGACATCAGGAGCAGGTTGAATTCTGGCGGAGACGGAGGGATTCGAACCCTCGATACGCCTTTAAAGCGTATGACGATTTAGCAAACCGTTGCCTTCAGCCACTCGGCCACGTCTCCCCAAACCAGTGGGTCGCAACCCTATAGAGGCGCGCCCGCTGCAATGCAAGCAACCCTCCTTCGTTTCCCTGACCTTTCCCCGAAACGTAAGAGTTGTCCTGTTCGTCGCCGTAAAGTCGTCCTACTGTGCTGAAATCAGTGTCGCTCTCAGCCGGATGGAAGGCACCGTGTCGACCGCATTGAAATTACAAACTTGCGTCGTTTCGCTGATGCTGGTGACCGGCGCGGCAGGCGCGGCAGACATTTGCGTCAAATGCACCGGCCCCGATGCAAGCTATGATTGCGTCGTCAACGGCTCGGCGTCGGCCGATACGGTCACGAAGCTCTATTGCATCACGGCGCTGGCAAAAGTCGGGCCCCACGCAAGTTGCGCCATTGACCGCGCCAGCGTGTCCCCCTGCCAGGGAGAGCGCAAGGAATTCACGCTTCCCGCGAGTGTTGACGGACCATTCGGAGCCCCGCTCGAGCAAAACGCCGGCACGCCCGCGCTCCCCGCCGACGGCGTCACACCGGTCGCCGGTCAGGAGCAAGTCGGCGAACAGCCCCCGCCGCAAACGGCGAACGACGCGCCACCGAAAACCGTGAAGGACATGGTCGAGAAGAGCCAGGTCTCCGCAAGCCTTGCGGAGACGCAGAAGTCAGCCGGAGACGCTGCCAAATCGGCTGGAACGGCTCTCGAGAAGGCAGGGTCCGCCGTCGGATCCGCCGCCAAGACATCGTGGAAATGTCTCTCGTCGTTTTTCTCGAACTGCTGAATGCCGCCAACGTCCGCTGTCGATCGCTGACGCGTGCAATCACTCAGTGGACGGTCGACAGCCATTCGCGCGCGCGCTTCTGCGCCCGCATGATTTCCGCCTTGCTCATATCGCGTGCGAGCTCGAGGCGATAACGCTTGGCCTCGTCATTGCCGCGCATCGCAGCGATATTGAACCACTTGTGAGCTTCGACGAGATCGAGCGTTCCATCGCGGCCCGTGCAACAGCTAAGGCCAAGTTCGAAAAGCGCGTCGTGGTGACCGCCGCCTTGGGCTGCGTATCCTCCGATCTCACGCGATAACATGTCCATACGCGACATTTTTTTCAGTCTCCATTGAGCGCCACAACGCTGGTGAAGGGTTGCGAAAGCTTCGAGCCGTCAGTCGGCATCTCGCCCTCGCGGCGCGCAATCAGAATTGCAGCGGATGGATGAAATCTCGTAAAAAGCTTCGAAAAATCTCTGTAATACCTAGAGAATCTTCGTTTCCGCACCGACAAGCTTTGGCGGAAATCGGCACATTTCGCCCGAAATGCGGCATACCGTTACGACTGCTTAACGACGGTTGTCATCTTTGGCTAACCATGTTTTGAATCGGGCTATGGGGCAGCCTGTCGGTCGCGCAGGGCAGCGCGACATTCAGCGATGGTTCAGCCTCGGTTCGCTAACCATGATCGCGTTGACGGAGAACGTCTTCGCCGAGGGGGTTCGGAGGGCCGGGACGGAATGTTCCGGACGAGGGATATGAAGCAGACATTCGTTTGCCGTGCGCTCGCGCTTGCGAGTTTCCTGGCGCTTGCGGGCTGCGCTCAAGATGGTGCATCCCGGCCGTCCTATATCGGCCTCATGGATCTGACGCCGGCTGAAGCCAGCGCCCAGACAGTCGCGGCGGAGCCCCCGTCTGAAGCAACGCGGTACGTGCAATCGAACAAAGTGCTCGGCGCGATGGCGTTCCAGCGCATCACTGGCCGCACAGTCGATCCGGAACGCCTCAACGGCAAATGATCGACGACGTCGCGCGATCACGCCCGAGCCGGATCAACCGGCTTCGGGCTTCTTGAGCGCCAGACCACGCACAACCGCGGGACGTTCCGCAATGCGTGCGAGCCAGGCTTCGATATTCGGAAACTTGCGAACATCCTGGCCGATATCAGCCCAGACGCGTGTCCATGTGAAATTCGCGATATCCGCGATCGAGTAGGTGCCCGCGATGTACTCGCGCCCCTGCAAGCGCTTTTCGAGGACGCCGAACAGCCGCTCAACTTCTTTCCCATAGCGATCGATGGCGTAGGGTATCTTGTCAGGCGCCACATTCTTGAAGTGCTTGTACTGCCCGGCCATCGGACCGAGGCCACCGACCTGCCAGAACAACCACTGATCGATCTCCGCCTTCGTACGTTCATTCGACGGATAGAACGCGCCGAACTTGCGCCCGAGGTATTGCAGAATGGCACCCGATTCAAAAATCGAAAGCGGCTGTCCATCGGGGCCGTCGGGATCGACGATCGCCGGGATGCGGTTATTCGGTGAAACCGCAAGAAACTCCGGTGCGAATTGTTCGCCCTTCGTGATGTCGATGAATTGCGTACGATAAGGCGTACCAAGCTCTTCGAGCATGATCGCGATTTTGTATCCGTTTGGGGTCGTCCAAAAATAGAGCTTGATCGGCTCGTCGAGTCCGTCGTCCTGCATGTCTGCCCTTATGGAACAAGAATGATGGAGCCGGTCGTGCGGCGTCCGGCTAAATCGCGATGAGCTTCGTCAGCTGCCTTCAACGCGTAACGATGGTTGACCGCGATCTTGATTTTTCCCGCCAACACCATCGCAAACAGATCGGTGGCATTTTGCTCGAGATCTTGCCGTTTCGCGGTATAGGCGAAAAGCGACGGACGCGTGGCGAACAGCGAGCCCTTCAACGCCGTCAGCTCGAACGGCGGGACAGGACCCGAAGAGTTGCCGAACGAAACCCACAGTCCCATCGGCTTCAGGCAGTCGAGCGATTTCGGAAACGTGTCCTTGCCGACGGAATCATAAACGACGTCGCAGCCCGCACCGTTCGTCAGCTCCGCGACGCGCGCCACGAAATCTTCGCGCTTGGTATTGATCGTGTGCGTGCAGCCGTAGGCTTTCGCCAGCTCGGCCTTCTCATCCGTGCTGACCGTGCCGATGATTGTCGCGCCAAGCGCGCGCGCCCATTGGCATGCGATCAGCCCGACCCCGCCTGCCGCGGCGTGAAACAGCATGACCGTCCCCGGACCGACCTTGAACGTCTCGCGCAATAGATAGCGCGCCGTCATGCCCTGCAGCATCATGGCTGCGGCTGTGTCGTAGGTGATGCCGTCCGGAAGTTTGATCAGCTTGTCCGCCGGAACCCGCCGCGTGTCGACGTAAGCTCCCGGAACGCTTCCGTAGGCCGCTCTGTCGCCGACCTTGAAACCTTCGACATCTGGCCCGACCGCCAGCACCTCTCCCGCGCCCTCCGAACCCAGAATCGCCGGCAGGCTCGGCAGCTTGTAGAGACCATCACGCTGATAGATATCGATGAAGTTGACACCGATGGCGTGTTGCTTGAGCAGAACCTCGCCCGGCCCCGGCTGTCCGGCGTCGACCTGCTCGTATTTCAAAACCTCTGGCCCGCCATAGGCGTGAACTCGCACCGCATACGCCATAATCACGGCTCCTTTTTTCCAGGATTTTCGGTCACATACAGCCTGACGGCGAATCCTTCGTCACGCCAACAGGCAATTCGCCGCTTCATGGCGCCTCCGCCACGAGTCTGCCATGCTCACTTTCTACGGCCCATAAAACTATAAATCGGGATTCGCTTTGACCATTTTGGGATTTACGTCCGACTTCAGAGGACTTCGATTGATCGCAGCGCTCGCGACGTGCTTCGAACTCGCGGGATGCGCCGGCGCTCCGGACCCGGCGTTCGCGCAGCAGCGTGGCCTGAAGTGCGTCGACGACAGCAATGTCTGCATCAGCCAGCGCAAGATGGTGTTTGACTCCTATATGGCCGACAAATCCCGCGCCTGGATGAAGCAGCCCGCCGGCCCGCACGAATATGCCTCCGGCGTCCGGCTGATGGCCTACAGCAAGATGCGAAAGGACCTGTCGTGTGAACAGCTTGCCCACGCCAAGGAGGAAGCCGACCGCGGTCCTGCCTCGCTCAGCGGCGGCTCCTATGTCGGGCTCACGACAGCGCAGGTGGCGCGCGGCGCAATGCTCGCCCGCGAGGTATCGCGCGAGCTTGCCAACGAAATGGCGCGTCGCTGCCGATAAAACCGTCGATCCTTGAAGATACGCTTCCGTTTCCTTATGTCGCCGGGACAGCGCTCGACACGGCCCCCAGTCATCGCGGACGTTCACACCTCGCCCGCCTCAACGCGAAAGCACATTCATGAACGTTCAGGACTTCGTCGATGCCATCGTTGCGTTCGTCCGGGCCAACGAAGGCTGGGCGGGACCGGTTGCGTTCCTCGTCGCCTTTCTCGAAAGCTTTTGCTTCCTCTCGATCCTTTGGCCGGGAACCGCAATCCTGATCGGCATATCGGCGCTTCTCGCCAAGAGCGGCGTCGAGATGAGCATCATGGGTCCGGCGATCATCTGGGCGGCCGTCGGCGGCTCGCTCGGCTATGCGGTATCGTATTGGATCGGGCTCTATTACAAGGACGGCATCCGCGAGATTTGGCCGTTTAGCCGGAACCCGGCGATGGTCGAACGCGGCCAGGAGTTTTTCCAGAAATGGGGAGCGATCGGCGTCTTCTTCGGGCACTTCTTTGGACCCGTCCGCGCCGTAATCCCCGTCATTGCCGGCATGTACGCAGTGCCGCAGTGGCAGTTTCAACTCGCCAATGTGACATCGGCGTTCATTTGGGCCGCAGGCATCATTGCGCCGACCTACTTCGGGATGAGCTATTTGCTGAAGTGAGGCGGTAGGACGCTGCGGAAGCTTGCGTCGGCAAGGCCAATCCCTTAGAGGAGCGGTTCGATTTGGCGTCGCACCGGCGCTTTCGCAACCCGCTATGGCCGAGGCCTTTCCATGTCCAAGACATCTCTCAAGAACATTCAGAAGCAGAAGAAGAAGGCGAGCCGCACCATCCCGCGTCCGGCACAATCGCGCATTCAAGGCAATACCGCAGGCGTCCGGACTCGTCTGAAGAAGCTGGCCGGCAAGGCCCGCGCCGCCAAGGCATCGGCCTGAGCGACTGACACAGAAGACCTAGATCAGGCTCAGCTATTCATCGGCTGCGCCTGACCAGTCGCCCCGGCCGGATCGGCATGGTTGGTTGGCGTTCGCCGCGTGAACACGATACCGCCTCCCGAGAAGCTCTACCCCCCGACGGTTCAGCCGCCCGAGCGAGCGCTGCCGTTGCCGCGGTTCATTGCTCGCTTCATTCGCAATCCCCTTCAGGCACTCCCGCGCGCTGTCTACACCGAGCCCGTCGTCACCTACGGCTCGAAGCGCCCGCTCGTCACCTGGGTCACCGATCCGGCTCTGATCGAGCGCATCCTCCTCAAAGACGCAGAGCACTTTCCGAAGACGCCGCTCGACCGCCGCGTGCTGACGCCCATGCTCGGCAACGGCATCCTGACCGCCGAAGGCGAGAGCTGGCGCTGGCAGCGAAAAATCGCGAGCCCGATGTTTCGCTACGCCGAGATACTGGCCTACGTGCCGGCGATGATGGAAGCGACCGAGCAGCTCCTCGACACCTGGAAGCAGCGCGGGCACGAATTCACAACCGATATCGAAGACGCGATGACGGAAACGACGTTCGCGGTCATCGCACGCACGGTTCTGGCAGGCATCGACGAGACCGAAGCGAGCGCAGTCAAAAACGCGGCACGCACGTATCTGGATCGTATTTCATGGGAAGTCGCAGCCGCGATTTTGCGTCTGCCTCCGACGATGTGGCACCCTGGAAAAACCAACATGCGCACCTCCGCGAAGGAGGTTCGCACGATCGTCGAGCGCCTGCTCGCGCAGCGCCGCGCACAGCCCGGATCAGGCAACGATCTCGTCGCTCGCTTGATCAGCGCGCGCGATCCCGCGACCGGCGAGCAGATGTCCGACGCCACGATCGTCGACAATCTGGCGACGTTCCTGTTTGCGGGTCACGAAACGACAGCCAAGGCTTTGACCTGGACGCTCTATCTGCTCGCACGCGCACCGCAATGGCAGGATCGCCTGCGGGATGAGGTGCAGCAGGCCTTGTGCACTTCGCAACGCATCGGCCCCGGAACCATCGAGTCCCTGCCGTTGACGTTACGCGTGCTGAAAGAGTCGCTGCGCCTCTACCCTCCGGCGCCGGTCATGACGCGGCTCGCGAACCAGGATCTCGACCTCGCAGGCACGCACGTGCCGAAAGGTTCGTTGATCGTCATTCCAATTTTCGTCCTGCATCGCCACCAGCGCTTATGGGACGATCCCGGCCGCTTCGATCCGGACCGGTTTCTCCCCGAGAACGAAGCCAAATATCCGCGCACGCAGTTCATGCCGTTCGGCTTCGGCCCGCGCATCTGCATTGGATCGTCGTTCGCGCTGATCGAGGCGACCGCGATCCTCGCGACGCTATTGCAAGGCGCACGGTTCGAATGGGACGGGCGTCATGCTCCGGAGCCCGTGAGCCGCGTAACGCTCAGGCCCAAGGGCGGCATGCCGCTGATCGTCAAGCCGCTCTGACGCCCGCGCAGACGCCTTCACGCCGTTAGCGTTTCATTTACCGAAATTACCGCTCCGCGAATTTTCATTTCGCATTTCACGCGATCCCGTGAGCGGGATCGCAATCACTTGCTGCTATGTTTTGTCGCACAAGCAAAAGCTGCCTCCAAAGGAGAGGCTAACGACAATGGCAAAGATCTTTTATGCCCTAGCTGCAATCGCACCAGGCGGATTC
>Ga0209930_1004641_pt1 | contig 11998 bp, 9 predicted proteins | sample ThiBiot_500_biof_2_FD_183948 | JGI IMG/M metagenome (GOLD analysis project Ga0209930, IMG submission 183948) | Wastewater bioreactor microbial communities from Cape Town, South Africa - Thiocy_cont_500_biof (SPAdes) | ecosystem: Engineered > Bioreactor > Thiocyanate-remediating >... | reverse complement strand
ATATTCTACAACTTAGGTGATGGAACATTTTCTAATCAAAGTGTATATGCGGTAGGCGTTCAACCATATGATATAACAACAGGTGACATCAACAATGATGGGTATGCAGATATTATTGTTGGTAATTCTGTGTCGAATACTATAAGCATATTTAAAAGTTATTGTGCTTGATTGAACAACGAGATTCATAAATTCAATAAAACAATCGATTCTAATAATCTTTATTTGTGGTAACTACACTACTCTCAGTTCAAATAATATTTCTTGAGAAAAACGATCAAAGATGTAGCCAAATCTATGATTCGATTGAATTATGTTTTTTGGATGATATCGAATTGCAACTATAATATAGAAAATACTATACTTACACAGAAAAATCATTAAATATCAAAATTTACTATCTCACTAATGGTCAAGTTTTCGTAACGCTGTTACGTGAAAATTGGTGAAATAATTTTTTGGCTGTATCTTAGATTAAGAAAATGAAACGAAGCCAATGTTTATATCGTAAGACAAAGTATACTTCCTAGTATAAATATATATTATAGAAGTCGTTCTATACTTAATGCTTAGGGACAAAGCAGAGATGTATTTATTTGCATCACTGAGTTATTTGATCTAATAAATTTATTTCGGCATCTATATACACGAAAATAACAAATCAATAGAAATTAAAAGTGTGTTGACTATCGGATTTCGATCTTTTTTTTGTAGTCACAACAATACATAATAGAAATGAAACCTACAAAAAAAATTAATAGAATAAAAAAAAGATTGATGTATATAGTTAATTAATATTCGAAAGGTTTTGATTTTTATTGATTTGAGCAGCGACATATTTATGAAGTATGACACGAAAGTTTGGTTGCTGTTTTATATGATTAGAAAGTAATGAAACAAATAAATCCTCGAAAACATCGTCCGAAACGGCAACACAGCCGATCTAAACATACTATAAATATTTCGATTCGATTATCAAAACCTTCTGTATCAACAAATTCTTTTAAAATATATCCTGTAAGTTTTTATGATTTTATTTCACTTTCATCAATAATGAATCTTGTAGGTAAATGATAAAAACAACATTTCATCTGTCCGAAATAATTCCAACTCATTACTAAACGGAAACAGTGTTCATAAAATCGATTATGGCGCTCAACTCTCTTCAACTATTCCTTCTCCCTCTTTCGTAATAAATAGTCGACAGATACAAGAAAAAAAAACATATTTCATGTCTAGGTGAAGGACGTATGGGCTAATCCAGTTGATTATACAAAAAACTATAATGCAAGTGACAAAGTCAAAGAAAAGTTTGTTTGATTTGTTCATATGAATTTCAGTGTAAACAGAAAAAAATTGTTTTCGCGTGCAGACATAGACGTCGTCGATGTCTAATCGCAGCCGTAGTAACAAGCTGTCCTTTTATTCTTGGACTTATACTACTTTTAATAATGTTATTTCATAAACCATCAGCCTCAGTCCAATCTAGTCCTAGTACGAGTAAGTAGAATAGAGAACATGAAGAATAAGCTCTCTTACATTTTAGAATCTTGTAATGTGACACTTGGAAATCAAACAATATATCCTACGGGTGCATCACCATTAGGTGTTGCCGTGGGTGATTTCAATAATGATGGTCGAAATGATATTGTTGTCGCTAACTCGGGATCAAATAATATTGGTATTCTGTTTAACTTAGGTAACGGAATATTTTCTAATCAAACAACTTATGGCGTAGGACTTGGTCCACGTGGATTGACAACAGTCGATATCAATAATGATGGCAAAAACGACATTGTTGTTTGTAATTTCAATTCCAATAGTATGAATGTTTTCATCAATCTAGGAAATGGTTTATTCACTATCCTGGCTAGCTATTCAACTGGTGTTAATCCACTCTACATTGTAGCAGGTGATCTCAACAATGATAATTACCAAGATATTGTTGTTGCTAACTACGGTTCTGCGAATATTTATCTTTTTTTTAATATGGGTAATGGTACGCTTGCGTCTCCAGTAATGTATACGACTGGTAGTGGTCCACATTTCATTAAATTAGCTGATGTTAATAATAATAATAAACTCGATATTCTTGTTACTAATATTTTTAGCGGCACTTTTACTGTTCTTTCGAATACAAACAATGGTGTATTTAATTCTGTAATGACTTACTCTGTTGGTTCTAGTTCAAACCCAAGAGGTATAGGAACTATTGATATTAACAATGATGGAATGCTTGATATTATTGTGGTATGCAGCGGCTTAAATGCCGTTTTTATATATCTGAATTCTGGTAATGGAACATTTTATAATTATTCATCCTACGCAGCAAATGGCCAACCTCTTTATTTGGGAATAGCGGACTTTAATGGTGATCAAAAATTTGATTTCGTTGTTCCAAACTTATCTACCAATTCGATCAGTATATTCTACAACTTAGGTGATGGAACATTTTCTAATCAAAGTGTATATGCGGTAGGCGTTCAACCATATGATATAACAACAGGTGACATCAACAATGATGGGTATGCAGATATTATTGTTGGTAATTATCAGTCGAATACTATAAGCTTATTTAAAAGTTATTGTGCTTGAAAAACAATCGATTCTAGTAATCTTTATTTATGGTAACTACATTACTCTCAGTTTAAATAATAGTTCTTGAGAAAAACGATTAATCATCTGTAGTATCATCTAGTTGCGGACGTCTTGTTTCTGCATTAGTCTATAACAAACAAAAACATGAATTTTAAAGCTACTATATACAGGCAATACTTGCAAGATTGTTTTTATTGACGGTCAATTCTCTAGAAGAAAGATAAAATAATAATAGATTTATAAAATAATTAACATAAATTTACATTGGTTCTGATTGATCCGCTGTTGTTTTAGTAAATAAACGTAATAAAAATGTTCCACTGCAATTAGTGTTTTTGGAATTATAATATAGGTTCCAGAAGGAATCATTGATTGTTTGCTGATAGATCGATGTGACGTATATTGACTAATGTAAAATCTTCGATGCTCTTTGATATTCTTATTGATATGAGCAGTATCATGAACCTAAACATTTATTGGAGAATATAATTGTATAATATCAAACGCTATTCGGGTTTTATCGCGTAATATTTGTTGCGTATCTTCTTTATAAAATAATTGAATAACCATTTTACACAGTTGGTTTTCGGCAGAATCATTGCTCCATTTTAATTCAATCAGATATTGAGGATTTGTCTAATATTCTTCTATAGAATAAAAAGATATATGTATTCATACGTTGTTAACAAAGTCGTTTGCAATAGTTCTAGTGACTCTGGTGCACTATGACAAATTTAAATTTCATGAAAACAATCAAAGAAGTCATCGTAAGACATTCAAAATTCTCCATCATGTGCGTGTTGAAATTTAAATCTGCGTCTTTCTTCGACAGACACATCATTCCACAACGGTGAACTATCAAGAAAATCGAATCGAACGTAAAAATAAAACAAAAACAATAAAATTTATTTTTCATTCGACTCGTCGTTGGAAAAGATAGAACATCCTATGAAAAACTTGTTTGTACTTGCTTGTTGTAAAATACATTTAATTTCTTCTGTAAAATTCGGTCGACATAATTTTTCAGTAAGATCAATGATCTCATCAAAGCCACCTGTAAAATCAATTAGAGCTTTCGTTATTTTTCCAGATTCTAATGCATGATATGAACCATATAATCTACACAATGTCATGACTTTCGAGAAAAGTATATTCTTACATATGGTCTGAGCCATTCAATACGATTTAAAATGTTGTTACTATCTTTATCTGTTACGTCGAGTTGTCCCATGGGACTAAGCGAAAGATTAAATGAAAAAAAGAGCAACTTTTATCTTTATTTTTTACAAGCAATAAAATGATAAAATATGTAACTTTATGGCGTATACAAAATCTGTCAATAACTATTCAGAGATTCGACTTTGGCTTGTATTCTTGCAAGATAATCTATAAATGTCAATAAATGAGGATGATCCGGCGGTAGAGATTGACTGCCAATATCTACTGCTTTTTGTGCATGTTCTAAAGCTTTTTTGAAATCGCCTTTAACGACTAAAACTGTTGCTATACTATTATATGTCATTGCCAAGTCAGGATGATTGTTTGGAAGAGATTTTTCTTGTATTTTCAAAGCTTTTTCATAATATTCGATTGCTTTCGAATGCTCTTGTAATGATTGATGATTACTGCCAATATTGGCATAAACAGCTGCGAGATCAGGATGATTGGGTGGAAGTGTTTTTCGTTGAATTTCAAGTGTTTGATTAAAACATTCCAATCCTTCGGCGTATTGTTTTAATGCTCGATGTACAACACCCATATTATTATACGTTGTAACCAATGTTGGATGATTCGATGGAAGAGTTTTTCGTTTGATTTCCAAGGATTTCTTATAGAGATTAAGAGCTTTCTCAAAATTGCCTAATTCTCGTTGAATATCTGCAAGATTATTATAAGTTGCCGATAGCATCGGATGATCAGATGAAAGAGATTCTTCTTGAATTTTCAATGTTCGTTGATAGAATTTATTGGCTACTGTATATTCACCCAATAGTTGATGTACATGTCCGATATTATTGTAAGAAGTACCAATGGTTGGATGATTTTTCGGCAGTGTTTTCTTTCGAATAGCCAAAGCTTTTTCATAGAATTCAAGAGATTCTTTATAATTGCCTAGAGATTGATGTGTAACACCTATATTTGTCAATGTTGTTGCCATTTCTGGATGATTAGATGGAAGTGTTTTCTGTTGAATATCGAGTGCTGTTTGAAAAGCTGCTAGTGCTTGATCAAATTCTGCCATTTGATGTCGAATACCACCGATATTATTATATGTTGTTGCAAACGATGGATGATTTGGTGGAAAATGTTTTCGTTTAACTTCGAGAGATTTTTCTAAATAATTGATACCTTGATTGAAATCACCTAATTCACGATGAATAAGACCAATATTATTGTAAAGAATTGCCAATGATGGATCCATGGATGAATAAATTTTCAATCGAATCTTTAATGCTCTTTCAAAACTAGATAATGCTGCTAGATAATTACCCATGGCACGTTGAAGTTCACCGATATTATTATAACAAATTGCTAATTCTGGATGATCATGTGAATAAACTCTCAGTTTAATTGTTAATGCTTTTTGATAGAATTCTAATGCTGTCTTATATTCTCCTAATAATCCACTCGTTAGTCCAATATTATTATAGGTTGTAGCAAAGGATAAATCCCATGGTTGAAGACTTTGTTGTTTAATATCTAATGTTTTCTTATGTGTCGATAGAGCACTAAAATAATCGCCCATTTGTCGTTGAACTTCACCAATATTATTATACGAAACACTCAATAATCGATGATTTGGCGGTAGAAGTTCTTGCCGAATGCCAATTGATTTTTGATAGAATTGTAATGCTGATGCAAATCTTCCTGTTGCATCATCTAAAATTCCCAATTCATTATAGATATGTGCTAATTTTAAAGCATCATCTTCAGGTGTTAACTCCAATAGAGCAAAATAAATCTCTCTGGCAAGATCATAATCACGAAGAATAATCATTAATTGTGCAAGTTTATCCCAACCGATAGAATATTGTGTTTCTAGTTTTAATAACTGAGTAAGACTACGAATATGTTCATTGTTCGCATCAGTTAGAGTTAAATCTACTTCCCATAAACGATGTTCGAGGTTTTTAATGTTATTTACACGAAAGATACTGTGCATGGAGAAAAGAATACAATTGCTTTTCTCCGATGAGAAACTGACATTTTGAAGGGATGCTAATGGATTTGACGTTTGTTGTGATTCAATTTTCAAACGAAAGAGAATACTAATACCATCTTGTGTACTACAAGTACGACGTGCTGATTCGAGTGATGCATCATAATTCGGATCGGCTAGAAGAAAATTATTGAATGCTACTAGATGACCAATGATATTCTTCATTTTTTCAAATTCTTCTTTCGAAACATGCTGAGTTCGATAAACAACAATCGGCAAATTGTTTTTCTTCATCGTTTTACTATGTATAGTTTCAATTTGTTGATGAAGATCTTTGATAAAAAATCCGAAACGTATGATAGTTTCAATATCTTGCGTTTGAAAAGCTCGAGTAAGCATCGTCGAAACAAAACAATCTCTTGTATACCACCAAATCGGTGTATGTTGTTTGTAATTTTTTTCGAATTCTTTGATTATTTTCAATTGATTTTGATCGCCAAAATATTGACTTCGACAAAATCTCCCGAATCCGATCATGGCTTGATGATGATCATATTTCATTTCGAGAATAATCTGTTTCATTAACATTCCATAGACAAACAATTGATTCAATTGTGATAGATCGATTTTAGTAAATATTTGCGAAGGAATAACACTCATTACTAAGGAATTTAATTTAGTATATCGTGAACCACGTTTTAATGTACTATAAACTGAACTCACACGATTGAATATAGCTCGAATTTTTGGTGAATCACAATCAGCAAGTGCTAACCGTTGACCACTAAAAATCAGAACATAAATCGAATGTATGTATGACATGTTTTTCACGTGTGACCAAATCTTGGGAAGAAGTTCACTGGAGACTACGAGTAGCACAGTTTCATTTTGAATAGATGAAAGATATTTCAGGCAATCTTCGGTTTTGGTAAATGTTTGTAGAGACTTAAAACATCGTTGAAGATAATTGATTGAAGTTTGATAAACAGCATCAGTTTTACTAATATCGGCATCGAGCCAAACCACGACGAATTGACTACTGATCGTAATATTTGAATATAAACCTTCCTGAACATTGTCTGTTTGTCCCAAAGGACGAATTCGACGATATAATCGTGAAGTAAGAATGCCCATTGTGGATTAGATCATCTACGCAGATTACTTTATGAAGATTGACAAAAGAAATAGTTGAAGGGCTATGCTTGAAAGTAATGGCAAACAAATGAAACAATGTCCATCATATTTTCGAAGGCGTAGATTTACATTACTTACTATTAAAAAACAACATTACTAATGGAAGAGATGTTTTCTTTTTCTTCCTGCACATTATTCTTGAAAAAAAAACGAGTTAATTAAAAAAATATACTCTTATTTTCATGAGTTCGACATATTAATCATAGATTTTTTTATTGAATAATCAAACGAACCTGCATGGTTTGATTTTATTAATAATTTTTATATATTCGTTTCTATAGTTTTCATTTGAAAAAAAAATAAGAATTTATTAAGTCGACTTTTTTTTACTGTCGGTGCAGACATAAAAATAGTCGTGTACAGTCGTTTCGGATTTAATAAATTGGATTGTATTTCAAATAATGGTATGAATCTAATATTATATCATATATAATTCTAGGCCGTGAATGATCTTGTATTTATTTCAGGAAAACGACCATCGGAATAGTATACTTATAAATTCATATCTAGCTCAAACTTTTAATAACTTAGACCAAAGAGCAAGTGTAGTATCACAAACTCAAGCTAGATTATCGTTAATACCCAACATCCAACAAAGTACAAGGTTATTTGCGTCGAATAATGCAAATAAAAAATTTTTATCCGAGCAGGACCATAAGACGCTATCAAAGTAACTTATATATAATACGATAATAATTCTTTGATCACAGTCATTTTCGTAGGCGGTTTCGAATCAGGTCGATTTTCTCATCGTGCAAACCTTGTTGTTGCGGTTTAACAATTGGTGCACTACTTGCTAGTATTCCCCTTGCTATACTATTCATGTTATGGCTATATAAAGGTAAGCTATTTCAGACTGGATATATTCTATGATTCTACTGATTAAAACAAAAGAAAACAATGAAGTGCATTTTATTAATATGTTCTTCGCTCGTACGTCATAAGATAGAAGTACTTTGTCAAGTAAATAAAATATTCTGTTAATGATAAAAAATATGAAACAATGATGAATAACATTAATTCTTTCGTTCAAAATTTTATTTTCAACAATTATTCTAGCGGGAGTAACGTCAACAATAACAACAGTTGTAACAACAGTGACGACAGCAACAACACAGACAACAACAACAGTAACGACAACGACAACAAGTATGACAGTATTTCTATTTTTACTCTGTGTACTAAAAACGATTTTTGATTTATTCAATAGCTCCGTGCAATAGATTTCCAACTTCAAATCTGTATACAGCTGGCGCTTGGTCATATTTTTTAATAACCGCTGATGTGAATGAAGACAATAAACCCGATATTATTACCACAAATGCCGGTCCAGATACAATCGGTATTTATTTCAACAATGGCAGTGGTATATTTGCGCTTCCTATCACTTATTCAACTGACAGTGAACCACAGCATCTGGTAGCAGCTGATGTCAATGGAGACAACAAAGTTGATATCATTGTTGCAAACGTTTGGGGGTACAATATTGGTGTTTTCCTCAATATTGGAAATGGCGCATTTGCTCCTCAAGTAACTTATTCAACAGGCATTAATCCGCGATCTGTAGCAGCAGCCGATGTCAATGGAGACAGTAAAATTGATATCATTGTTGCAAACGAGCTTTCAAATAATGTTGGTGTTTTCCTCAACAATGGTATTGGCACATTTGCTCCTCAAGCAACTTATTCCACAGGCAGTAACAGTGGCCCATATTCAGTGACAACAGCTGATATTGATGGAGACAGCAAAATCGATATTATTGTCGCAAACTCTGGTTCAAACGATGTTGGTGTTCTCTTCAATAATGGTAATGGCGCATTTGCTTCTCAAGTAACTTATTCAGCAGGCATTAATCCGCGATCTTTAGCAGCAGCCGATGTCAATGGAGACAGTAAAATCGATATCATTGTTGCAAACGTTGGTTCAAACAATGTTGGTGTTTTCCTCAATAATGGAAATGGCGCATTTGCTTCTCAAGTGACTTATTCGACTGGCAGTAATCCGCAATCTGTAGCAGCAACCGATGTCAATGGAGACAGTAAAATCGATATCATTGTTGCAAACTATAATTCAAACAATGTTGGTGTTCTCCTCAATAATGGTAATGGCGCATTTGCTTCTCAAGTAACTTATTCAACTGGTGGGACTCAACCTTATTGGGTGACCGCAGCTGATGTCAATGCAGACAACAGAGTTGACATCATTGTCATGAACACCATTCCAAATAATGTTGGTGTTTTGTTATCTGCTTGTATTTGATACTTAAATTTAAGTATTAACAAAATCATATTGTTATTAATTCAAGTAGAAATGCGTAGCCGTCTACTTGAATCAATTCTAAAAGATAAAAAGAGAAATTTAAGAAAAGCGTTAATAATTATCCATAACATCTCTTTCACATATTCTCATTGAGAGAAAGAAAGAAAAACAAGCAGACAGCAACTTCACTAAAAGTAATTTTGCTAAAAACATGAATTTCTCAATAATTAAAAAAACAGATTACAGTATTATTGCTCCCCTATCGATGGCTTTTTCTATTACTGCTATTTTTATTACAATATACATCTTAATTCTTATTTTATCTAGAAAACGATTGTATACAGTTAGTCGTTTATTAACTTGTAATACATGTTTAAGTTCAATATTATATTGTATTACTCAATGTGTGAATTATACTTATCTTTTAATATTAACATGGATTACCGATGATCAACTATGTCGATGGCGTGCCTATTTTTCATATATGTCTCTAGTTGCAGTTATCTATTCTTATGTTATGCAAATTATATCGAGATTTTTTTTTATTAATCTATATTCGAAATATCGTTGGTTAGTTTCATTCAAAGCACATGTCATTTTAATTTCCTTCGGATGGATTGTAATATTAATGCTAGCATCACCATCAATTTTAACCAAGGATGTCTATTTTCGTCCAGGCGAACTTTGTTGGGTGCCATCAGATAAGATACTGCATTCTTATTATATTATTGTTGCATATTATATTCTACCAATTCTATTGATTATTAGTTTGAGTATTGCTATAATTATTCAAATTTATTCTTATCGAAAATCGACAACTATACAACCCAATAAGAAAAGAAAAGATCGTGATTCACAAATTTTTCGTAATATAATGATATCATTTAGTGTTTACTTTCTTGGTGGTGTTCCCTATATGATTTATTCATTTACGAATAGTGCTTTCTTTTATTCACTTGGCGTTGTTTCTGTTACATTTTTTGTTAATATAGAAATATTAGTTACCGTTTATCTTGATCGTGAAATTCGAAATATAGTTAAAAATCATTTTAGACAAACAAACACTCGAGTTTTTCCAATGACAGTTAATGCCGAAGTCTTTGTTCGTTGATGTTATTTTCTATCAAATTCAAATCGTTGAATTCGATTATTTTCAGAATCGGCAATATAAAGATTATTGTGAGCATCTAATGATAAACCTATTGGACCACGCAACTGATTTGATTCGTTTCCACGACAATTTCCACCGACAATAACATAACCATTGCGAGATTCTGATGGCCAACGCATTATTTGATGGTTTCTGTGAGCAGCTACATAAACATTACCCATTTTACTCACAAATAATCCTTGTGGATAAAATAATTGGTTTGACCTATCTCCATTATTGTACCCACTAGCAACAATAATACCGCGTTTGGCATCTTTGAACCATTTCATTACACGATGATTACCACTATCTGAGACATAAACAGTATCATTTTGATCGACGAAGATAAATGTCGGATGATTGAGTTGATTAAATAGGTCACCTTCTCCATTTCCACCCGCAACAATGATTCCTTTGTTTTCATCTTTTTTCCATTTTTTTACTACATGTCTCTCTATATCAGCAATAAACAAATCTCCACTTTCAGACATTTGTAATCCACCACATCTCGTATCTTCAACAATAATTTGTATGAATTGTTGAGTTGTTAATGACCATCGAACAACTCTTCGGTTTCCCCAATCACAAATAATCAAAGAGTTGTTATTTTGATCGATGATTACATCAGCAGGAAAAGATAATTGATCGATTCTATTTCCTTTACCATTTCCTCCTGCAATAATTTGTCCACTGTTTTCACCAAATTTCCATTGAACAATACGATGATTGAAACAATCAGCAATATAAATAGATTGCCCTTTACCATCAATATGAATTCCTTGAGGATTGTAGAGCTGATTTAGTCCATTTCCTTGCCCATTTCCACCTGCAGTTGTATTTGCATGTTGTTTCCATTTGACTGTTGATTCCGCTCTCAATCGATGAGAACGGTGAAAATCAGCTAATGTATGTTGATCTTGATCTTGATCTTGAAGAAAACAAGTTATACGGAAATTGAATTTTGTTGTTTTACCTCGTTTATTCGCCTTATAATTTCTGTATAATATTAGAATACAAAGTAAAATCTTGAGTATCACAATAAAACAAAAGTAATTGCACACTGTTTCACATTTAAATTTAGTTTTCGGTTTCGCATTAACTGAAATCAAGTTTAGTGGCACAGTTTGTTCATTATTATTTGCCATTTATAAACAAACCGTATGAATATGCTCGTACTGCATAAAAAATTCGTTAGAACGAATGAAATGATATATACTTTTGCGCTTGCTTTTATCTTTATCAGTTAGATTTATTTCTTTTCCCATTGATAAAAAAACAAATACGTACACATGCTTATGCTGATGTAATGGGAGAATGAAGAGAACGAACTATATCTTTTTCTCTATAACGGCATTTCTTCGTTCTCCTACTATGGGAATAATCCCCTACGATCGCGTGTTTTTTCCTTCGTATGACTGTATATAAGCGTGGCAAGCGAACATCCTAAGTGTATATTTTATCTTTCAAAAGTTTCTAACCAAAAATTACAACTCCAGTCGTTCTTTTTCATTTCAATCATTATTGTTTTCCATTCAATGAAATGAAATACATTTTGTACAATTGCAGGTTTTCCCGTTTGGAAGTTTATCATTGATAGATTGGTTGCAGGAGTAACACCCTTCAATGAAGCCATTTGC
>Ga0209930_1004640_pt1 | contig 12000 bp, 23 predicted proteins | sample ThiBiot_500_biof_2_FD_183948 | JGI IMG/M metagenome (GOLD analysis project Ga0209930, IMG submission 183948) | Wastewater bioreactor microbial communities from Cape Town, South Africa - Thiocy_cont_500_biof (SPAdes) | ecosystem: Engineered > Bioreactor > Thiocyanate-remediating >... | reverse complement strand
ACTGATCTTCCGAGTTAAGCCTGGCCAAGGAAGGCATCAAGGAACGGCCGAAGGCTGCATGGAAGCGCAAGTCGGCATAGGGGAGAGAACGCGATGGCGGTCGCCAAGAAGGATCAGGAGCGGATCATCTACTCCTGGATGTACGGCCAGCAGGCCCGCAAGGACGGCAAGGAACGGGTCGTTCCGGCGTTCTGGCGGGAGCATGCCGACGCCTGGCTCCAGGGCTTCGACGGCGAGGCGATAGGGGCGGCGATCACGCCGATTTCTGCGACTATGGAAGCGGAAGTGGACGAATCGGCGGTAGAGGATTGACGCCGCTGTTGCGGGCTGGCCCCGCCCCTATAAGGGCCGTATGAGTTCGACCGCGACATACGATTCGGTGAAAGGCACTTTCACCCTCACCAAAACAGACGGCAAAGAAAGCTGGAGCGGGACGTTCCCGCTGTCTCAGCTTGACAGCTGGATCGACTTCTATCGGCAGCAGCAGCTAAGATATCCAGCCCACGCCGCGACCTATGGCGAGGATGTCGAGGCGCTGGAGGCGCTGGCGGCGGAATTGAGGGCCGGGGGTTAGCGGGCGATCTTCTTGGCCTCGCGCCGAGGCGTCTAGCGGTTCAGGCGGGCTACTTAGGCTCACGACCAGCTCGCGCCTGCGCGCGCAGGATGGCCAGTTCCGCTTCAAGCCTGGCGTTTTCCTGCTGCGCCATCTTGGCGGCAGCGACCAGTTGGCGAAGTGCTTGGAAGGTCTCGCCACGGTGCCAGCCGGCCTCGAGCATGCAATCCACGATCGCCTGAAAACCCGGCTCCATTGCCTCCTGGCAGTCGATGTGACGATCCGGATAGTCGTCCTGGCGTTTGGGCGGGTTGATCATGTCGATAACAATATCGCTGCCGGGATGGACGTCAAATGAGGCGTTCTCTTCGGGGCCGCTGGAGCTTGTCGAGTTCTTCCTGCAGATGTCCATTGAGTACGATCATCTCTTTCAGAGCCTTCATGACGTCTCCCTTGTGAACGCGGACGAACTTGTCGGCGACCGCCTGAAGCTCGGCCTCCTGGCGGCTGTCCAGCGTGATGATGTGGTCCATGGCGGATACTCCTAGAACAATGACCCCTGCGTTGGCTGTTGCGGAAACTTGATCTGCGTGGCCGGCTTGTCGACGATGATCAAGGCATTGTCCGGCGCGGTGCGCTGAAGGCGTTTCGCTTCGCTCCACGGCGCTGTCATCCATGTCTCGATCTCTTCCTCCGTGGTCAGGATGACAGGCATGGCCTTTTCGTGAATCGGCTTGATGAGCGCATTGGGGGCGGTCGTCATGAATCCATAGAGCTCAAAGTCACCCGGCCCATCCTTCACCCGGCGAACGCCGCTCCATGCCGTCCAGAGGCCGGCGAAGAAGAACAGCGGTCGGTCCTCGCCGCGGGCGAACCAGTAGTTTCGCTGAATGCCTGTCTCTGGATCTTTGTCGTTCGGCGTAGGGGAGGGCTCCGCGAAGCTCGTCACCGGCACCACGCAACGATGCTCGACGCCAACATACTGCTGCCAGTGGCTGTACTGAGGGTTGCGGATGTTGGTGGTGCCGTAGTCCGCCTTACCCTTCACGCGCTCTATCGGCGTCGGCATGCCCCACAGCAGTCTCGCGAGCTCGCGCTGGCCATCAGGGGCGTGGCGGACCACCGCGCCGGGCATGTTGGGGTAGACGTCAACCGATGGCTCCAAATTGCCGAGCACGTCCCGCATTGCGCGTGTCCATTGCCGGATGGCCTCCTGGCTGGTGGTGAGATTGTAGAGATTGCACATGCGGCCTAGCTCCGTAGGATTTCGGGCACGCTGAGCGGCCCCTGGTCGAGGATGCGCTTGTATTCGTCCTGTCGGCGCCAGACGCCGCGAGCCCGGCCGTTTTCGCGATCTCGATCGGGCACGAAGACTATGCCGCCAAAATGAGCCTGGAAAGCCTCGGCGGCGGCTGGATCGCGGAAGCAATGCAGCCGCCAATCCTCGTACTTTCCCTTCGGCCAGATCGCCTGCACATGGCGGATCCAGAAGTCGTAGCCGCGCTCGACGCAGAATTCGTGGATCAGCGTCAGATTGTGCGCGACACAGAGATCGTCGGGCAGGGCGATCTGGTGCGGCCAGTCTCGATCGATCGTCGAGGCCGGCGGTATGCTTCGGCTCCTCACCATGCCGGCGGCAGAAAGTTGTCGGCCTGCAGGCGCATTGCAGCCAGCGTGACCGCAATCGCCGTGTTGGCGGGCGGTGTCTCCATATGCAGCCGGCCATCGGGACAGCGCCATGCGGCGACGCTCCTGTCGTCGTCTTCTCCGGGCTCCAGCTCGATGATGCGAGCGTCGCAAGGATCCCGGTCGACCTCGATCACCCAACCCTGAAGGGACTTCTCGGCGATCGCCAAGACCTCAGCGAGGTTGCCGGTCAGATAGGGCAAACCAATCTCGGCGGCCTCCTCTGGCGTGCCTGGCTCGTTTACCCACCCCATAACGTAGCAGATGTCGATGTCGAGTTGCCGATCGGGGCCGGTCGCGGTTTCCAGGCGCTCGATGATCTCGGGGTAGCGTCGCTGCCTGTCAGGCCATGTCGCCAGATTGGCCGTTTTCACCTTTGGCTCTTCCGGCCCGATTCCCAGGACCCGAAGGGGTGGACCGTCCTTATCCGCCGGCCATCCCGCACAGCAGGCTTCGCAGGCTGCGCGCTCGGCCTCAAACCACACTCTCGCGGCGGCCTCCTGTGCCTTGGTGGGTTCGGGAAGGTCCGGAAATCTGTCCCTCATCCAAAGATCGACGGCGAACATGCCGTTTACAGCATCTTCAATCGAAACGTCGGACCGGCCAAAAACGGCCTCGGCGGCCGCGACGCCGCGGGCAAGCTCTTCCGATGACGCATTCGCTATTTGCAGGCGGAGTGGCATCTCTGCCTCCTGTGGCTGGAAAGCCGACAGTGAACGAAATGAGAACAAAAGTGTCAAGGCCCACCTTGACGGAAGAGGAATATGTTCCTCATTTCACGGAGTCATGCCCGAGCAGTATTGGCCCAAGTCGAAGATTTTTCCGCTGTCGCAGCTCAACGACCAGCGCAGCCTCGTCCGCGTCAAATGCCGGTATTGCAAGCGGCTGCACAACTATTTTCCGTCCGACCTGATCCAGATTTTCGGGGACGTCGACGTCGATTCCCTGATGTACCGCATGGTGTGCGAGGGAGGTAAGGATCACGGCCGGCTCGATGTCTCCACCTTCATCCCGTCAGGGAGTGAGGCTGTGGGTCTCCGGATCAGGCGCCTGGAGGCGATCAGGATTCGTCGTGAGCCGCAGTGGCGCGATGATCCTTAGTGTGCGGCTATTTCACAACGGCGATCTGATCGATCGACGCGCCGTGGGGCGCAAGCTGGGGCACAAACTGGGGCGCAAATGGTGCGTCTCGTTTATATATTCGGTTTTCGCCGTTCTAAAATAGATAAGAAAATCAAATAGATAAAGCGGTGTGCGGCACGTAAAATCTGGTGCGGATGAAGGGACTCGAACCCCCACGCCTTTCGGCACTGGAACCTAAATCCTATTTTTGGATCAGGAACCCACGTTTTCCGGGGTTTGGGCTGTCACATTGTGCCGGATTTGGCACCGTTTGGCACAGCCTTGGCACAGTCAAAACCAGCGGACTTTGTCCCGCTTCTGTACCAGCTTCTGCCAGGCGACGTTCGCCACGCCACAGGCGAGGCCGACTAGGATGATGGTGAGCAGGTGCCCCGACATTCCGCGCCCTTTTTGTGGTGCGCGTGAAGGGACTCGAACCCCCAAACCTTGCGGCGGCAGGACCTAAACCTGCTGTGTCTACCAATTCCACCACACGCGCTTAAGCGGCCTGTAGCAGAGCCTCGGCGGCCTTGTCGAGGTCCTTGGGGGCGAGGTGGGAATACCGCATGGTCGTCTGGATGTTCTTGTGGCCCATCCACTTCATGACCTGTGGCAGCGGCACGCCGGCGATCACCAGACGGGTGGCACAGGTGTGCCTGAGGCAGTGCGGGACGAATGCCTCGTCGGTGATCTCCAGATGGCCGCAGAGCTTCGCCCAGTGCCCCCGAAACGTTTCCTTGGGCAGCGCCGAGAACGGGGCTTCGACGTTGGTCAGTCGGCAGATTGCCTTCCAGCCTTCGAGGGCAGGGCCCACAAGGGGCACTTGGCGGGTCGACCCGTTCTTGGTGTCACGGAAGGTGACCCTTCCCTTGGAGACGTCTGCTCGGACGAGCTTGCGAGCTTCTCCGTACCGACAGCCGGTGTAGAGCAGGAAGCGCACCAGCGCCGCGCTCTGATCGAGCCCGAGGTGGTCGAGGTATAGGAAGGCCTTGACCTCCTCGTCCTTCGACATGACGCGGTCCCGTGCTCCACCTTCCTTCTGGAAGTCGAGTTCCGGCCGCTTGTCGATCACCTCCAGGCGCACAGCCAGCTTGAGGATTTTCGACAGCGTCGAGAGCTTCCGGTTGATGGTCGCCGGGGACTTGCCCGCCGTCTCCATGTCGTTGATCAGCTGGATCACCTTGGCGGTCTTGATCTCGGGTAGCAGCGTGTCCGCTCCGAGGAACTTGATCAGGACGTTGCAGTTGATGCGGCTGGTCTGCGGGGTCTTCGTCTTACCCCACAGCAGGTTGAAGTGCTGGTTGATGAACTCCGACAGCTTCACCGAGGAGGGCTCGGTGACCCCTTCTTCGACCTGCTTCTCATACTTCTCGGCCTCGGCCTGGGTGTCGAACGACGGACGCTTGCGCACCCCGTCGATCTTCACGTCGGCCTGCCACTTGTTACCTCGTTTTCTAGCCATTTCCACCTCCGACCAACTCGCGAATAAAGGCCTTCCCCTTGTTGGTCAGTCTCAGGGAACGCCTGCGGCGGTCATCCGGGTCGAACCCGATGCTGACCATCTCATGTCCGCCGCGCATGTCTTTGTGGCCCTCGGCCCAGTAGTAGACGTTGCGTGACGAGGTGCCCGACTGGAGCCCTACGCGCTTCTCGATATCCTGCACCGAAATGCTGTCGCCGCGCTCCTCAGCCGAGGCAATCTCCAGCAGGGTCAGAACGGTGGACACCTGCATCTTGGGATCGAACTGATTGAACCGGCTAAGCGTGGAAATGATTGAGTGCAACGTTGAGGCGTCAGCGGTTGCCATGGTGGTCCCTCGGGAATTGTGTGGGGTTACGGGGAACTCTTCGTTACAGGAGTTTCCCTGTTATCGTCAATATTTGGGGAAATGGGTTCGAGGTCCTCGACCGAGAAGTCGACGGCTCCGGGGAAGGTACCGAGGCCCAAGTGCTCGTGTCCGAGATCAAAGGCGTGGAAGTCATCTTCTGCAGGTAATTCAAGGGTTCCCACCGGGAGGCCGTGGGAGTTCGTGAAAGTAAATTTCCACATCGTTTGTCCTTAGTACAGTGTTGCCATGAGCACGCTCGGAACCCCTACTCCCTACAACTTGGGTTCTCTGCGTCATCGTGGAGTTATCAACTAGCCGTGAGGCTCCTAAGGGGACAGGATGTCGCATAACCCCTTAGTCTACAGTGCTTTCGTCTTGGTCCAGTTGGGCTTCTATCCGGGTCCTGTCACGCTTTACCTTTCAGTCTCGGCCGTCGAGCCAGCGGTCGAGCCAGCCGTGTCGGTTGGTGTCGGTATAGGTCATGCCTTGCTCTCCCTGATCGCTGAGACCAGTGACCAGACGGCCAACCCGGTGGGAATTCCGAAGCAAATAATCGCCAGGAGGTAGTCGATTTCCATGTTAGGACTATATACCTAAGGGTAAATGATTTGAGACATGCGGGCAAGCGCGGGGGACCCAGCGGCCCACGGTGGAGATGGTTTCTGTGGATAGGCGATGGTCGAATGAGGAAGACTTGGCGGCGCTGATCTTGGTCAGGGCTCACGAGAAGCGTCAGGTGGTTCTCTCGCCAGATACCGCCCTGTTCGTAGGCCTGAAGCTGATGGCGGCAGCGAAGAAGCCGACCACCGCCGAAGTCGCTCGGCTGCTATGCGATTTCAAATGCGAGAAGGCCTGCTACGCGTGTCAGGGACGGGCTAACGCCATCGTCCGCGTCTATGGGCACCGAGTGGGCTAGGGCCGCTGCAGGTAGATGATCAGTTCGGCCGTCGCATAAGATCCGATGGCCATGAAGGTGAGCACGAACAGGGCCACCCCGATCACTCGCATGCGTCAACCCTCCAGGCGTCGAGCCGTATTGGCTTCTCACGCACCTCAACCTTTCCCTGCCGACCGGCGAGGAGCCCGGCGACGACCTTAGCGGCCTTGCGTGTCCGGTGGAACCCGAGGGGCGTTCGGGAGCCATCAGGATGCTCGGTCCCGAGGAGCCACTTGTGGCCGCGCTCGGTATAGGAGGCGAGCTTCTGGCAGACGTAGATGGTCATCGATAGATGCCTTTCGTGCGGTTCTCCCAGTCCTTCACGAGGAACCTCGGGACGAAGTCGGGTGGCTCGTTGGTGATCTGGTTGCGCTCGATGACCTCTGGCGGCGGATTAGGGTTCGCGCCGTCGATCTGTGGGCCAGCGCCACACAACCCGTTGAGGAGGTCCGCAAGGTCCTCGCGGTCGTCGACACGCAGCGTGTAGAGCGCTCTCGGCGGGAGCTTGAGGGTCCTGCGGTGTATCTCGGCGTCGGACTTCATGGTGAACCAGCGCCGCTGGACGTTGTAGACGATCATTTCGTGATTTCCTTCCTACAATGCAGGCAGTAGCGGAACTGCTGCGACCATGGCCACGGGCCAACAGGTGGCATGGGCCTGACAGCCTTGCGGTATCGGTGGAGACCTAAGAGGCAGAGGGGCTTCATGCTGCCTCGCGGTATAGGAAGGGTGCCGCTGGGAGATCGCCCCACTGGTCGGCCATGGCGTTGGCGATCCCGTCGAAGAACTTCGAGCGCTCGGCCCAACGGGCGGGGCCAGGCGAGACGCTGTGGACACGCTGCAGCGGCTTGGCGTCCTCGGGGAGCCCCAAGGCCTCGCGGCACTCCTCCCATGTGCTGTAGGTCGGCACGAGCGGCTTGAGACCACGGAGCCAAAGGCACGTCCGTTTGCTCTCGGGGTCTCCGTACTGCCACGGCTGGACCGACTGGCCGAACTCGGCGTAGTTGCGAATGCGCGCCTTGGCATGCTGGTGCATCACTGGGTTCTCGATGCAGACGCGCTCGATGGGCGCATTCCACAGGTCCGAGAACAGCGCTGCTCCTTCGTCGAGCTTGCGCCACATGAACGCCAAGCGCTCGTCGCGGCTCATGGTCTTGTAGGCCTCGATCTCACGGACTCTGTAGTGCTCGGCGGTGAGCTTGCCGGGCGGTTCGGAGAGCCAGCGGACCCCTGAGTTGCACAGGCGGGTGCATGGTGGGTGAGCGACCATCAACAGGTCCCAGCCCATGCCTATGAAGTCGCGGGCATCGCCGATCAGGTGCTTGTTCGAGCGATCGGCGGACGGCAGGAAATCGCAGGACCATGCGTCGTGACCCCGAGCGGCGAAGGCGCGGCGGACGGTGCCCGAGTATTCACAGGCGACGAGGACGCGGAGAGGGTTGGCGACTTGGCGCGGCGCGGTATAGGTCACTTGGGTTCCCTCTGGGTCTTGATTGCGAATGCGGCACAGCCGCCGATGATTGCCGCCCACAAGATGCAGGCGACGATGATTTCGATGGTCATCAGAGGAACCTCTCGATCTCTCCGGTTTCGTTGAAGATCGTCACGCGGAACCCGAGGTCGGTCGTTCCGTCGTACCAATGGGTTCTGCCTCGGGTGACCCTGAAGGTTTCCCCCGGCCGTATGGCGGCACGGGCCGCGAACAGGGCACGGGCGTTGGAGACAAACAGGGTGATGTCTTGCAGGGGAGGGCGTTTCATCGTCGCGGCTCCCCTCAGTTTGCCCAAGGGTCCGTCAGGACGGTTTCACCCGTCGACGGTCGCACCATGTAGTTGTTGCGGTGGCAGTCGATGGTGAGCGGGGTGCCGTTGTCGCCAAGGTGCCGAAGGATGCGCTCGTTGCGGCGCTGGAAAGCCCGCATGGACGGCGTCATGTCCCGCATGTTGTCGCCGAGTTCGTGCCGATAGGTGTCCAGTCCTTCGGCTTCGAAGCGCGCTTGATCCATGTGGATGAGCGGTTCCATCTCGGCGTAATAGTGGTGGTCGTAGACCTCGACCGCATACACCTTGGGAGCGTGGGCCGACCGTGTCTTGACGTTGGCCTTGACGTAGTTCAGCCAGCCGTCCCGAGCCTCGCCGCCGAAGAACCTCCCAATCTTCAATACCGTGTCCGGGCAATCGGGATGCCTATAGACCGCCCCGTAGCAACCAGACCCGAGCAGCACCCAGCCGGAAGCCTCAAGGCGATCCCGCGCTTTCCAATAGTCGGTGCTGTTCTCGGGATGGGTGATGCCCTTATGCGAAACGAACGTGGTCGATGACATGGTGGTGCTCCGGTATAGGAACGGTTGTGGGAATTGCCTGCGATAACGTGGAGATTAGCCGACGACGAAGCCGGACCTGTCGCGCCTAGCGGGCCCCTTGGCGTAGAGCCCGACGATCACGCCGCGCGGATCGGTGAAGCGCATGTCGGTTTCGTCACCGTCGATGACGGGACGGTGAAGCCACGTGCCACCCATCGCGCCGATGGTATCCATGGACACGACGCGGCTGTCCCGCAGGAACTTATAGCGATAGACCACGGCCACGTTGATGCCGGTGTCATGAGCCGCCTTCACTACTGCCTCGGCGTAAGCCTCGTTCGCCTCGCTGTAGCTCAGTGTCAGCGCATAGTTGGACGGCAGGGTCCGATAGGCGCGCTTGTAGACCTTGGTGTAGTCGTAGAATTGCACCTCAGGGAACGCATGGAAGATCGACCAGTAGCAGGCTGGGTTCAGCTGCGCCGGATCACTAGTTTCGATGCGGCGATAGCACGGGTGCGCCACCTCCCATTGGATGTCGCTGGTGCCGTTCAGTCGAACCGCTGGCTTGACGCCCTTGCGCTGGCAGTAGCGAACGAACGCTTCGATGTCGCGGACAAGCTCAGCCATGAACGCCGAGCGGTCCTTGAGGTAGCGGCGTGTCTTGGCGATCCTCGCCTCGACGATGTTGGAGAACATGCCAGCCCGGCCAGCCTTGGAGAGACAGCCAGCTTCGCAACCAGCCTGTTGCGCCATGGGACACACGTTGCCCATGAGGGATTGCGATGCTGGCGCGAGGTACATGATGGCGGTTTCGTACTCGCCGCCCTTGTCGCCCTTGATGGTCTTGGCGTTGCCGCCGCTGCGGATGGTTGCCGACTTGAACATGGGTGCGATTGCCTTCGATAACGTAGAGATTTGGACGCACCTCGACTATCGACGCTGCCGTTCAGCAGCACCGGCTTTGAATGCCGTGGCCCCTGACCGCAAACCTAGGGGCGAGACTGACACACCATTGGCAGCGACGGTTGCGACCGCTGATCTCCGTGGTGTTCGCGATGCCATCGGGCACCGGTTGATAGTCAAGGTGTTTCCGATAGGGTCCCCTTGGGAACCCCATGAGAAACACCTTGTGAGTGTTTCGCCGCTGGAGACCGCTTCTTCCCGTCCACTATCGCTACGGGCATGAGCACCAGTCGGTCGCTCTATGAGCCTAGTGGCCGCGAGGCACTGCTAGGTGAGCTAGGGTCTTTCCCCTTAGGGCAGGCGGGCTAGGCCTTGGTGGTCCGTCGTGTCTCCGTGTTCGTCTCTTGTGTGGCCAATACCTACGATAACGCAGGCGATTGCGTCAACAGAAAAATCTACGATAACGCAGATAAAATTATAAGTGCTTGAAAACACTGCGATCTTTCTTGCGTTGAGCGCTAGGAGCCCTTGGGTTGCCGCCTTGTCCGGTATAGGAACGCGCGCGGAACGGTATCTATTGGTTACTGGCGTGCCTGGGAGTGGAGCCTCGGGAAACGCAGGGAGCCCTCGGGTTTCCCTTGGGCAAAAAAGGTGGGAGGGAACAAGAGGGAACGAATGTTCCAAGGTGGAATCGGCATTCCATCCCTGTGGAAACCCTAAGATAACCCAAGCACCATGCGTCATCGGATGCTATATCCAATCGCATGCCAATGATTTCAACGGCTTAGGCCTTCGTGTGCCAGAAAGTGTGCCAATGATGGCGCGTATAGGGCCGGAACCCGGCAGTTTACCTAGGGGGCACGGGGGGATTAGGGTGCTGGGTGTATACGTAAAGGGGAAACAGATTTTTCGCAAAAAGGTCCGCAACCACTGGGAGGGACAGATGGTTACAATCACAGTCTATCAGGCGAAGCGCTATAACCTGCTCAACGATGATTTTCTCATTATCGGCTGGGGGACCTTGGAGTGGATAAAGGAGCAGGAAGCTGCGGCTATTGAGGGGACTGCCATGGAAGTGCCCGTCCACGAACTCACCCCAACGGGCCGATGGGTGGACCCCAAGGACCCCCAAGCAAGCGGAAGTGAACCAGCATGAACTCATCGGTGATCAGGATAGTGTTCCGAGCAGCCGCGATCCTGGCGGTGATCCTCGGGGGAACCCAAGGGTCCCTCGCGGGAGATCAGCAGCGCCAGCGGGAACTCTGCGTCCAGCGGTGTGTCGATCACTACGGGAGCCAGTCGGTTCCTCAGTGTCAACGAGAGTGCCTTAGGGAGTGGCCTGAGGAGGACTGACTACCATCCATCCTACAGGCAACCGAGGTACAGCTTACCGAGTAGAGATACCTTGAGTTCACTATGAGATATCTCTCAGTGTCCCTAAGCTGGTATCTCCTAATATCTCATCACTGATCATATCCATATCCAGCCATGAGATATCTAGGGTTAGTTCTGTCTCCCCTCTGTATGAGGGGGTAATTGGGAAGGACTACATCTAGTGTCTTCCCTCCCAATCATGTCTACTACACCACCCGGTCTCCAGCCCAGCTGCCAGCTGAACTTGGGGCGAACCCTCGGTTCAGAGGGCTCTCGTGGAGCTTGGCGATCTGGGCCTGCAGCCACTCGTCGCGTTCCCTGTCGGCCACCTTCTGGGCGTCCTGGCTCATCAGTTCCACGAAGTGCCCCACGAGCATCGCGAGGGCATCCACGCGGTCGTCGAAGCGCAGCGCATCCTTCTCGCGGCAGATGTGGGTCATCTGGTGGAACAGGGACTTGTGGCTCCTGATCAGGCTCTCGTACTTCTGGATGCTCTTGTCGTCCTCCTCGAAGACCTCGGGGGACACGATCAGTCGGTGAGCGGTGACCACCGGCTCCAGCACGTCGAGGATGCGCTGCTCCTTCATGGTGGTCGAGCGGACCTCGACGATCTCTGCAGTCACGCTATGGCGCAGCAGGACCGGCTCTAGGAGCTTCGCGAACATGCCGTCACCGAAGTTGCTTTCGATCACCAGCGTCTGGATGCGGTGCTTCTTGGCGGTCTTGGCGAGAAGATCCAATGTCTCGGGATCATAGCCACCCTGCAGACCACCGGCCTCAGGGACCCAGATGTTCCCGGCCAGGTGAAAACCCACCGCGTAACCGGTCTCGTCCTTGCCGCGCCCCGAGGGGTCGATGGACATGACGCGCTGCTGGAACTCGAGCCATTCGTTGGAGTGTCCTGCGGAGGCGTAGAGGTTGTCCCCTGCCATACCGTGCTTCGGGAGGTCCTTGAGTTCCCTGTCGGGATTGGGGAGCCAGAAGACGTCCACGGGTGCCTTGGCGGGCGGCACCGGCATCACGATCAGATTCTTGAGCTTGAGCGGGAAGCGCTCCTCGTCGGAGAGCTTGGTGTTCAGCATGAACTGCAGTTGGTAGCCGGCAGCGCCGTACTCGGCCCGGCGATCGATGAGCTCGTCCATGTTGAAGCGCTCGGGATCGGTCGGCTGACCGTAGAGACCGGCATCGAACATCCGCCTGACGCGGGGAGCCAGGTCCAAGCCATAGCCCGCTATCTCCTCGGTCGTTGGGACCTGAGCGGGCCAGATGCGCTTGGTGAACGTCTCTGGGAGCT
>Ga0209930_1004639_pt1 | contig 12003 bp, 15 predicted proteins | sample ThiBiot_500_biof_2_FD_183948 | JGI IMG/M metagenome (GOLD analysis project Ga0209930, IMG submission 183948) | Wastewater bioreactor microbial communities from Cape Town, South Africa - Thiocy_cont_500_biof (SPAdes) | ecosystem: Engineered > Bioreactor > Thiocyanate-remediating >... | reverse complement strand
TCTCTCTCTGCAACGAGGTCCGCGCGTCCGTGAGTTCGAATCCCGCCCCTGATCACGCCGACCTTGGGTTCCTTCTACTCCCCTCTCCCTCGCACACTCTCCTTCTCCATAGATTCGTGTCAATCAATTCATCCATCTCCATCTCAGATGATAGTAGAGCATCGATGTATCAGCATCTCCTTCCACTCCTCTCTCTCTCCCAATCGGTGGCTGTTTGCTCCTACACTAGAATCGCCTCAGCATCGTGGTTCCCAAGTACCGGCAGCGCAAGGGCAACGCCGCCGCAACAATGAAATCTGTCCCTTGCCTGCGGGAGGTGTTGGAATGATGTATTGACGGACTTTCAAGACTTAGAAGAGAAAAAGCGAAAGGCAGAAGAGTACAGCCGCAAAGGATGGGAACAGTCTGGCAGAGGTACCGAGAGCCTCCACCGCGTAAAGGTACTCGCACGAGATACCGCATAGGTTGGAGCATCGTAAGCTCAGGATGCCGGAGGAGGACCATCCTAGAACTTTAGTTTTAGTGTTTGCACACGGAAGACAGATTCGGAAGGCTTCGCGCACCGTTACAGAGTGTCCCCCCGTTTGTGCTGGAGAGATTGAGATTTCCAGCAACGTCTGTCGTCCCGGATAACGCGTCGAACACCGCCATAGTGTTGTTGGCCGTTAGAGAAGCGATGTGCCCAGGGGAATCACATGGCTGGCATCCTGGTGCGGTTGCTTTCGTGACACTGACGAGGAGATGAAAAGTGCCGGAGGTGACTCGGGCATTCGTGGCAACGGTGGCCAACAACAGAGCAATCAATAACGCAGCAAGGAAGTTCATCCTACAAAGGGGAGAAGCACAAATGACGGATCAACAGCCGTGAAACAGTTGATGTAATGCATGGATTCGGCCCGCCATTGCACTACGGAACGATTCAGAGTTCCGATTTGCAGACGAAAGCTTGTAAGAATCCTGCGCGCACCTTGCAAGTCAGGTGCAAGCTTGCGCCGAACGTACGCCCACCTTATTGGTGGAACCGGGTGGTCTCGCACCGTGCGACTCCTCACTCCCGCACTGTGCGACTCCTCACTCCCGCACTGTGCGACTGTTCGGTAGTGTGCGTCCTTGAGCCAACAGACGGAACTCCAGTTTGCAGACGAAAGCTTGCAAGAATCGTAGGCGCGCAGGTCGAAAGTCAAGTGCAAGCTTGCGCGAAATGCCACCTTTAAAAGGCGCAAATACGTGCCAGCTGGCCAGTATTCTTGTCCGCCCCTTTGCGCCGCACAGCATGTCCTCCACTGCAGTTGAAGTTCAAGTGATCCGCATCTCGCTCTCTTCCCGAGACAGCTTGTTGTCGATCCACCAGGCGTTGACCAACCTACATGTACTGTTGCGCGCCAAGTACTGGAGGCAGCTGCAAGCCGACGAGAGCTTTCCGTCGTGCGTCGTGCCCGGAGCCACGGCGTCCACGCGGCTCAACAGCATCATCGATCTGAAGGTCGACATTGATCGCTTGGTAATGCGTTCGTTGGCGATCTCGGCTCACGACAACGTTTCCAAAGCGTTCCTCAAGGCTGCGTACTTGGTTGCCAGCTACGCCACTGGCTTCGAGATGGACGCACGAACGAACGAGACGTTCATCGAGCAAGCCCAAGCGGGAGACTCGGCGATTGTCGCAGGATTCGCGCTGAAGATTATCGAGAGGGTCGGCACGAACACGGGCCTCGACGTTCTTGCCAATACTTGTCGGGAAGTCCAGATTATCGGCGAATCGTTCGACAAACTCGTACCACCGGCAGCGCTTCCCAACTTCTTTTGAGCAGCAGCGCCACCATGATTTGGTTGAAGAGTGCCACTCAAGTAAAGTGTGAGTAATCTCTCTCTCGCTAGCTCTCTGCCTCACATGACACCTCCAACGTTGCAGTAGTTCGTTTATAACGACTTTATAGCGACTCCTTCAGAGATGCCGCTGACACATTGGGGCCAAATGGCAAAGCACTGTCAGACGAATCGGACAGGCTGATAGAGAGGCGGCAGCAATGATAATTCACCCAACCTCGAAGCGCCGATGAAGCAGATGGGTCTTTGCAGATGCAGCAGAAGGAAAGAGCGTGCATGTCAACGGAATGCCAAGTGCAACACTGAGACTGTGTGAGCAATCCTGAGACACCTTCACATGTCTTGCCACTGGCCGTGATGCATCGCAACGAGATCGACTCACTCCTCGTGAACTGTGGCCGAGAGTGTATTGGTGATACTTGAGTGTCTACAATATCCGCCAGCTTCTTCCGGCCTCGAGTTGGTGGATGAGGGGCACCAACAAGCAAAGAGCTGAGTTGTTCGGTGACTGCAATCACAGGCTCGTGGTCTCAGCGTTTCCGTATGCCATAAGCTCGGTTTGAGTGTCTCATCATTGCCTCAAGTCATGGTGGTAACTCTGAGATGATCCAGCAAGTGCGTTCCAGCTTGCCTCATGCTGCTCCGTTCGGCGTTGCGGCATCGCTCGCAGTCGTGTAACTTTGCGAGTTGTGCAGGCGGCTCGTCCGCCTGCGGTCAGCATGCTGCACTAAGGGAGCAACGAACGAACGGGTGGATGGCAGTTGCAACAGCTTCACGAGAGGCCGCATCAACCAAAGTATCCAAGGCGCAAACGTTGAGTGCGTATCAACACGCAGGCAACAACGTCTCGATTGGGAGTCAGGCACTAACAACGTGAAAGCCACTCGACCCGAGCGATCGTCTCGTTCCCTCATTCGTCTCACGAGGTCCCTGACGAGGAGGCCCTCAACTCGTGGGCTCGATTGATGAGCATCGATCGGTTCGAATCCCGCCTAAAGCGCGGTTTTTTATCTCCTGGCTTATGCTTCTCCCCTCAACCTCATCGACTCCCTACCCCTTCCCTCTTCCCCCTCACTCACGTCTCTCGCACCCTCTCCACTCATCGACCTCCCTCATCCCCTTCCCCTCACGCTCCTCGAGCATCTCTCTCTCTCTTTCTCTCACACTCCTCTCCTGCGCACTCGAGTGCCAGTAAGTCACCAGCTGGTCAAGCATCAATGATTCGATGGGGCCTCAGGCATCAATAATTCGATTCGATGGTACCTCATGCATCAACAAGATTCGCGGTTTACCGCGCCCGAAGACGAATGCTCCTGCAACGCAGTTACTGAACAGAGGAGCGCAGGCGGACAAGCCGCCTGCACTAACCGATATTGCAAGGGAGGAGAGCTCGACCACAGGCTGAGCGCAGGCGGACAAGCCGCCTGCACTGATCGCGAAATGGAAGGTGCTGGTGCAAAGTTCGCAGTGGAAGGAGTACTGAGAAATTTGCGGTGGTTATTTCTCCTCCGTCCTTCGTTAGTATTGTGTATACTGCACATGAAGTTGTAGAATACGCTCTAGTGATCATTCTCCAGCATATTGTGCGCGATGCGGTGCTGTATCGAGGGAGCACTATCCATCGCAAGTTTAGCGTACCCCAAGGATTTCATGCCCCGTCCCCGTGCCCCAAATCATGCCCCGTCTATGTGCCCCAAATCGTACCCCGTTTAAAGGGTGGGAGTACCCTCTACTCCACTTCGTTTCGTCTTCGGGAATAAATTACAATCTCTGTGATTCTCATTGGTAGAGGGTCGGATAAACTCGAATCTCTGTGATTCTCATTACTAGAGGGTCTAATCTCTGTGATTCTCATTGATAGAGGGTCTGATAAACTCTAATCTCTGTGATTCTCATTACTAGAGGGTCTGATAAACTCTAATCTCTGTGATTCTCATTGCTAGAGGGTCTAATAAACTCTAATCTCTGTGATTCTCACTGGTAGAGGGTCTGATACACTCTAATCTCTGTGATTCTCATTGCTAGAGGGTCTGATAAACTCCAATCTCTGTGATTCTCATTGCTAGAGGGTCTGATAAACTCGAATCTCTGTGATTCTCATTGGTAGAGGGTCTGATAAACTACAATCTCTGTGATTCTCATTGCTAGAGGGTCTGATAAACTACAATCTCTGTGATTCTCATTGATAAAGGGTCTGATAAACTACAATCTCTGTGATTCTCATTGCTAGAGGGTCGCCTGTTGCGTGAACTGGATGCTGAGTTGCGATGCGTGGACAGCCGAAGCCAAACAACGAGTGTGCCACAGAACGGCACATGATGGTGGATGCCTGATATAGCGCTCGGATACGATACCAATCTGTATCTGCTTGAATGTATGTGCTTAGCTGTTTGCTTGTTTGTGTAAATGTATGTGTTTATCAATGACATGCTGAGAGATGCGGCACTCTCCATCGGGAGTGGGCGCCTACTTCCTGCTCTTGCTGCCAAAGCGATTGAACGCAAACGAGTTTCTAAGCAGACTCTCCGCTCCTCCTCCGACTCGATAGTCCTCCGTGCGGCCCTCGATCGAGAATGATCCCGCCTCGCCGATCGGCACTCCTCGCTCCTTCCTGTCTCTCATCGCATGGAGCGACTGGCCCAGCACTCCATGAGGCGTCGCAATGTCGGCTCGCTCCAGCCTCACCGACACATCGAGGAATCGGCGAGGGAACGGCGTGTGCCAGCGCTTGTCGACCTCGTCGAATCCTTCCTCGACCATGAAGATCGTGAACGAGTATGACGGCGTCGTGACGATCACTCGCCCGACGATCCTCTGCTTGGCATCCGGCAGACCAAAGTCCTTGCCCGACATCGCATCGACGAACACCTCGCGCTCGACTCGGAGCTCTCCGTCGACCAGCAGAACTGCGTGATGATTCTGCTCGTCGGCAGGTTCGTGATCGATCGTCACCGAGGCTGCGCGGCGATGAGAGCCGCCATCGATCACCACCGAGTGGTTGCGAAACTTGACGCCGATGGCTGTGATGAACTCGCCAGGGAGGTTGAGATGCTCGGTGGCCCGCACCGATCCCAAGAGCGCGTTGAATTGCACGTCCGAGTCGGTGAGGAAGTTGTAAACGCTTCCGACCTCGCCGACAAAGTCGTACTGCTGCCCGTCGAAGCCGACGAGATGAGGATCTCCCGATGCCGAGCCGCTGCTCGATGTGACTGTCAGCGTGGCAGCCAATGTGGTGGTCGTCACGCCAGCGGCCGACGTGAAGGTGGCCGAGTAAGTGTTGCCGTTGAAGGCCAGAGTCGTGGGATTGGTGGTGAACGAGGGCAATGTCGCTCCCATGATCGCACCTCCGAGCACCGATCGTCGTCGAGTCGATGAGCCAGTGAACGACCACTGCACGGTGGCGTATCCAGTGGCGGCGGCAGTGAAGGTGGCACTCGATCCGAGAGACACCGACACCGACATGGGCTGGAGAGTGATGGAGGGAGCGACGAGCGAGTCGTACCACACTGCTCGTCCGGCATTGCTGTTGAAGGAAAAGTCACCCAAGAACACGGTGGCAGCGTCGCTCGAGATTGCGACCGACCGGCCTCCCTCAGAGAAGGTTGCGATGGTGGAACCGGAGGTGGCCGAGTAGACGGCTGTCGACGAGGAGCCATCGGAGAGAGCAACGGTCGAACCATCAGGAGTGATGGCCGCTGCCTTGGCAAAGCCACTGATGGTGGCTTGGGTGGAGAGCGACAACGAGCCCATCGTGTTGACCAACGAGTAGACGCGAGAAGGGCCGAATGCGCAAACGATGGTGGTGGCTCCAGAGGAAGATTGCGATGATGCGGCCAGGGCGTTGCATCCCACGGAGAGAGGTATCGAGGGAGCGGCGACGAATTGGCTGGTGGTGGAGTCCCAGCCGTAGATGAAGGTTTGGGACATTTGGTCGCTCACAGCAAGGGCGCTTGCATCGGGAGCGAGTGTGATCGTGCCGATGGGCTGCAAACCGAGGACTGCGATGGTTTGCTTGAGAGCGTACGATCCCATCGACAACTGGTAGACCGTAATCGTGAACCCATCAACCGCCGCAAGCATGGCGCCGTCCTCCGAGAGAGCGGCGAATTGGACGTTGGCGATCGTCGCAAACGGTGTCGAAGGACTCGAGGTTTGATACACGGCCACGTAGTTGATGGCGGAAGCATCACGGCAAGAGACGGAAAACGTGTTGCCGCTCGACGACACACTCGGTGCGTTACCGAGCCACGCAGTGCACGGTGATGGCAACGAGAGGGAGGTGTGCGTCGTGGTGGCGCCTGGCGATGAGGCAACTGCCAGCACTGGACCGTTGGTCGCGGAGTTTGATACCGACAACGATACCATGCCGTTGCTCGACATGGAGACATAAATGCCTTGAGCTTGTACACCAGTGCCGACGATCGAGTCACTGGCGCGAAGCGTGTAGCTCACTGCCGCAGCATCACCGACGAAAAGAGCCAACACCATCATCGCCACGAGGCACGACGAGACCACCAGCGACGAGAGCCATGCGACACATGACTTGTCACGCTGAGACGCCATCATCATGGTACGCGGGAGTGACAACAAGACAGATGAGACACAGACGACGAGCGGAGCGGCGAGCAGAAGACGAGCAGAGCGGCAAGGAGAAGAGAAGGGACAGAGGAAAGGAGGAGGGGGAGTACCGTAGAACTCGGCAATTGACACGCCGTCCTAAAGCGGCACAGGGCGGCAAATTGCTGCTCGAATGCGCGCCATCATATTCATTGTCCACTCCCCCTCATTAAACCAACTCGCGATCTCTGGATGCCAGCATACCAGCACCTTGAGTGTCAGCCCATCAACCTCGATCGTGCGGACTGGCGCGACGATCTCGTACACGATCATCGAGGTCACCGTGTATGAGTGTAACGTAAGCCATTTTGGGAAGAGAGAGCGACTTTCGATACGTCTCCCGCTCACTTCATTGGAGTCTCCTGCAGTGCATGAAGTTGGGAACGCTCTCGATAGATAGATCACGATAGATATCTAGTCAGCAAAACGGTAAAAACAGCCGCGCCGCAAAGTCGTTCGTCATTCTCGTGTGGTGCCGAAAGCGAAAATAGTGCAGGCAGCAGCTACAACCCGCGAAATTTCAGTGGCCCACTTGTCGCGCACCAGCAACCAACACACGAGGCGGGGAGCAAACCGCGCAATAGCCGGACGATGGCGCAACGCTGTTTGGCGACCTGGTGCCTCCAAGTACCAGCAGCAGCAGGGTTCCTACACGAGATAAAAAGAGCTGCAAGTACCCTCCTTGAGCGGATTCACGCGATGGTCATACATCTATCGATTACTCTCTTCCGACGACAGTCATGCATCCCGTCTCCATCCGATAGTCATGCATCCCCATCTCCCGAGCTTCAGGGCCGACCTCAGACCCGAGAGCAACCCAGACACTGCAACAAGTCCACCGAAGGACCTTGGCATACCTCTCGGGACAAGCACGGCGCTCTAGCCGACTGAGCTACAGGGAAGGATCAGCGCGTGCCTTGCGAACTGCCTCTCGCTCCTTGCTCCTGTCGCCTCCTCCTCCGTCTCCGTCCGCCTCTCCATCTCGGTTGTCATGTTCGATTTTTTCCTCAGGTGTAGGTTATTACTTCAGCGACTAATTCAAGTAGCCCACGAGCGAGACGACTCCCAATGATATCGACCCATTCATCATCGTCAGACTCACAATCAAAGGAACGAGAAGGTCTCGAACAGCAGCTCGTTCGGAATCATCGACATCGCCGACGACTCATCGACCAGCGATCGAATCATCGTCACCAGCATCACTGCTTGCTTGATCCATAATGGAGCATATCGATGACGATCTGGTCGCCATGTGAACGTGTCGGCAAACCATTGATTGGCTCCAATCACATGCACTCGATTGTCGCCTGCCGTGAAGGCGATGAGACCTCGATGCTCGTCGAATGCAACTTCCCATGGCTTCTCGGAGCCACAATCGAACGATGAGACGTGATGGCCTTCGTGAGTGAATGATTGCAATCGATTGTTGTTGTGGTCGGCAACGATGATTCGACCTCGGTTATCGTTGCATACTCCAAGAGGATTCTTGAACTGGCATGGTTGATTGCCTTCCTCGCCGAACTCGAGCAAGAACGAGCCATCGATCGACGACAATACTTGCACTCGATGATTGTTGGAATCACAGACCATGATTCGATGTCTGTCATCATCGATCGCAATGCTCGATGGATAGAAGAACTCGCCAGGCTGAGATCCATGCTTGCCGATCGAGAACAAGAACGAGAGATCGATCGACGACAAGAACACCAATCGATTGTTGGAGTCGGCGATGATGATGCGACGATGATGCTTGTCGATCGCAATGCCTCGGGGATAGTAGAACTCGAGATCTCCTGATCCAAGATGGCCGATGCACGACAAGAAAGATGGGTCGCTCAATGACCAAGATTGTACTCGATGATTGAAGCAATCAACGATGAGGATGCGATCATGATCGTGGTCGATCGCAAGGCCCCATGGACCATTGAACTGGCGTGGTTGATTGCCTTCCTCGCCGAACTTGGACACGAACGAGCCATCATCGCATGAGAATACTTGCACTCGATGATTGTAGCAATCGGTGACGAGCAAGAGACCTCGATGATGATCGAATGCCAAGCCCAGAGGAGAGCAGAACAGGCCATCAGCAAAGCCTTCTTGCTGGATACCAATCGAGAGCTTGATTCGAGCATCACGATCAAGAGTATCGTCTCCCATCTCTTCCACTTCAATCTCTCTCTCACAACGACAAAGAGATGTTCCAAGCTCCAAATTGCTCAAACCAAAGAGATGAAGAGATACAAGCACTGCATATACGAGACACGAGAGAGAGAGAGACACCAAGCAAGCAAGCAAGCAAGCAACGAGCAACAAGAAGCAACAAGAACCAATCGATGAAGGAACAAAGAACAGCACCTCCCTCCCTCACCAACCACTCCCTCACTCACACGAGCCTCTTCTTGATTTTGATCTTGATTCTTGAATCATCTTCTCTTGGTATTGGTATTGGTATTGGAAAGAGAAGTTGATTGAGATTGATACAATGATTGATGAGAGAACAAGAGGAGGTGCTGGATTGTATCGTCACATCATCGACTGCACTAATTCTTCTCTTCTCGTTGGTAGTGGCGGTGCTCTTTCGAGAGCGATCGCACTGTGATCATCAAAGGAACGAGAAGATCTCGAACAGCAGCTCGTTCGGAATCATCGACATCGCCGAACAATCATCGACCAGCGATCGAATCATCGTCATCGTCAAGATGGCTTGCTTCATCCATGATGGAGCATATCGATGACGATCTGGTCGCCATGCGAATGTGTCAGCAAGCCATTGATTGGCTCCAATCACATGCACTCGATTGCCTGCCGTGAAGGCGATGAGACCTCGATGCTCGTCGAATGCAAGCGCCCATGGCTTCTCGGAGCCACAATCGAAGGATGAGATGTGATGGCCTTCGTGAGTGAATGATTGCAATCGATTGTTGGCGATGTCGGCGACGATGATTCGGCCTTGATGATCGATGCATGCTCCTTGAGGATCGTTGAACTGGCATGGTTGATCGCCTTTGGAGCCGAACTCGAACAAGAACGAGCCATCGATCGACGACAATACTTGCACTCGATCGTTGCTGGTATCAGTGACGATGATTCGATGTCGATCATCATCGATCGCAATGCCGGTTGGACAGTTGAACTCGCCAGGCTGAGATCCTCGCTTGCCGATCTCGAACAAGAACGAGAGATCGATCGACGACAAGAACGCCAATCGATGGTTGTTGGTATCGGTGACGATGATGCGATGATGATGCTTGTCGATCGCAATGCCTCGAGGATATTGGAACTGGAGATCTCGTGAGCCAAACTGGCCGATGCACGACAAGAACGATGGGTCGCTCAATGACCACGATTGTACTCGATGATTGAAGCAATCAACGACGAGGATGCGACCATGATCGTGGTCGATCGTAATACCCCGCGGATACTGGAAATGGCCTGGTTGATCGCCGTACCTACCGAACTTGGACACGAACGAGCCGCCATCATCGTCATCATACGAGAATGCTTGCACTCGATGATTCTTTGTATCAGCGACGAGCAACAGACCTCGATGGTGGTCGAATGCCAAGCCTCGAGGAAGGCCGAATCGGCCATCAGCACGGGCTTCTTGCTTGGAGCCGATCGAGAGCTTGATTCGAGCATCACGATTAAGAGTATCGTCTGCCATCTCTTCCACTTCAATCTCTCTCTCAACGACAAAGAGATGATCCAAGCTCCAAACTGCTCAAACCAAAGAGATGAAGAGATACAAGCACTGCATATACGAGACACGAGAGAGACACCAAGCCAAGCAAGCAACGAGCAACAAGAAGCAACAAGAACCAATCGATGAAGGAACAAAGAACAGCACCTCCCTCGCTCACACGAGCCTCTTCTTGATCTTCATAAATTGATTCTTGAATCATCTTCTCTTGGTCTTGGTCTTGGTATTGGTCTTGGTATTGGAAAGAGAAGTTGATTGAGATTGATACAATGATTGATGAGAGAACAAGACTCATGTTGAGCAACGTATTTGTGTGTGTGAGAGAGGCCTTGATTGATATCTCGTTCAAGATTGCACACGACTTATCAATCATTCCTTCATCAAGTCCATTGGTGATTGATTGATTGATTGATTGCGAGTGAGTGTGCTGCACGGTGAGAATGATAAAGATGATGAAGACGAGGAGACACTGGACAGTATCGTCACATCATGGTGCACTTCTTCTTGTTGCGCTGTCGTGATGCAGCATGCTGCGAAGTGGCTGTGCTGGTTGTGGTATCGGGTTGTCGGTGCTGTTGTTGCAGTTGATGTTGATACTTACCAAGAGGAATCTCGAGCTCTGGAGGCTCGAGATACGAGAAGATCTCGAACAGCAGCTCGTTCGGAATCATCGACATGGCCGAACAATCATCGACCAGCGATCGAATCATCGTCACCATCATCACTGCTTGCTTGATCGATGATGGAGCATATCGATGGAGATCTGGACGCCAAACGAACTTGGTGTCGGCAAACCATTGATTGGCTCCAATCACATGCACTCGATTGCCTGCCGTGAAGGCGATGAGACCTCGATGCTCGTCGAATGCAACGGCATAGGGACTCTCGGAGCCACAATCGAAGGATGAGATGTGATGGCCTTCGTGAGTGAATGATTGCAGTCGATTATTGTGGTGGTCGGCGACGATGATTCGGCCTTGATTATCGACGCACACTCCAAGAGGATAATCGAACTGGCATGGTTGATTGCCTCGAGATCCGAACTCGAGCAAGAACGAGCCATCGATCAACGACAATACTTGCACTCGATGATTCTTGGTATCAGTGACGATGATTCGGTGTCGATCATGATCAATCGCAATGTTTGATGGAGAATCGAACTCGCCAGGCTCACATCCATGCTTGCCGATCGAGAACAAGAACGAGAGATCGATCCACGACAAGAACATCAATCGATGGTTGGAACTATCGACGATGATGATGCGACGATGATGCTTGTCGATCGCAATGCCTTGAGGACTGTTGAACTCGAGATCTCCTGATCCATACTTGCCGATGCACGACAAGAACGATTGGTCGCTCAATGACCACGATTGTACTCGATGATTGCCGGTATCAACGATGAGGATGCGATCATGATCGTGATCGATCGTAAGGCCCTCAGGATAGTATAACCTGGTCCTGCCGAACTTGGACACGAACGAGAATCCGCCATCATCATCATACGAGAATACTTGCACTCGATGAACCCAGGTGTCAGCGACGAGCAAGAGACCTCGATGATGGTCGAGTACCAAGCCTCGAGGAAGGCTGAATTGGCCATCGGCCTCGCCATGGTGCTTGGTGCCGATCGAGAGCTTGATTCGAGCATCACGATCAAGAGTATCGTCTCCCATCTCCTCCAATTCAATCTCTCTCTCTCTCACAACTACAAAGAGATGCTCCAAGCTCCAAACTGCTCAAACCAAAGAGATGAAGATATGAAGCTCTCACTCTCACACACACGAGACACGAGACACGAGAGAGACACCAAGCCAAGCAAGCAACGAGCAGCAAGCAAGCAACAAGAAGCAATCGATGAA
>Ga0209930_1004636_pt1 | contig 12009 bp, 9 predicted proteins | sample ThiBiot_500_biof_2_FD_183948 | JGI IMG/M metagenome (GOLD analysis project Ga0209930, IMG submission 183948) | Wastewater bioreactor microbial communities from Cape Town, South Africa - Thiocy_cont_500_biof (SPAdes) | ecosystem: Engineered > Bioreactor > Thiocyanate-remediating >... | reverse complement strand
ATATTAAATTCTTACAAATATTAAATTATTGTAAATATTAATTTTTAGTAAAAATTAAATTATTGTAAATATTAAATTCTTACAAATATTAAATTATTGTAAATGTTAATTTTTAGTAAAAATTAAATTATTGTAAATATTAAATTCTTACAAATATTAAACTATTGTATACATTAATTTTTAATAAAAAATTATTAAATTATAAGATGTTAATTTTTTTAAATTATTAAATTATAAAATAATTAAATATTAAATCTTTTTAATTTTTAAATTATAAAATGTTAATTATTTTTAAATTATATATATTATAAAGTGTGATGTAATAAATAATAAATTATTATACATATAAAATTATTAAATTATATATTATTATGTATCTTAATTTATTAAAATGTAAATTATTTAAACATTAATAAATTATATTCTATATTTTTACATATTATAAAATATTGTAAATATTAAGTCATTATAATTTATTAAATTATAATTAATTTAATTAAAAATATATTAATTACGATGATTTATGAAAATAAATTAAATAAAAATAAACATTTTTTCCACCGTTTTTAAAATTTTTAAATAAATTATATAAGCGCTTTCAGCCGCTTACAGCCGACGAGACTTCTTAAAAGAAGTCTCTATGGACGATGCCCCTCCAAAGAGGGGCATCTATGGGAGCTTATTTAAATAAACGTAGTTTATTTAAATAAAAAATAAACATTTTCTTCCACAGTTTTAAAAAAAAATATTTTAAAATTAATTAAAAAATAAACATTTTCTTCTATAGTTTTTAAAAATTTTTTAATTAAATTATATAAGCGCTTTCAGCCGCTTACAGCCGACGAGACTTCTTAAAAGAAGTCTCTATGGACGATGCCCCTTCAAAGAGGGCATCTATGGGAGCTTATTTAAATAAACTACGTTTATATAAATAAAAAATAAACATTTTCTTCCTCATTTTTTAAAAAAAATATTTTAAAATTAAATAAAAAATAAACATTTTCTTCCTCAGTTTTTAAAAATTTTTTAATTAAATTATATGAGCGTAGCTTATTTAGATGAACTGCATTCATATAATTAAAAAATAAACATTTTCTTCCTCAGTTTTTAAAAATTTTTTAATTAAATTATATAAGCGGAGCTTATTTAAATAAACTACGTTTATATAAATAAAAAATAAATATTTTCTTCCTTAGTTTTTAAAAATTTTTTAATTAAATTATATAAGCGGAGCTTATTTAAATAAACTACGTTTATATAAATAAAAAATAAATATTTTCTTCCTTAGTTTTTAAAAATTTTTTAATTAAATTATATAAGCGGAGCTTATTTAAATAAACTACGTTTATATAAATAAAAAATAAACATTTTCTTCCTCAGTTTTTAAAAAATTTTTTAATTTAATTAATTAAAAAATAAACATTTTCTTCATCAGTTTTTAAAAAAATTTATTTTAAATTATGCGAGTCTAAATTCACTCAATTTTTCAGAGAAAAATTAATAATAAAATACATATCATCATTTTTTTAAAACTTGGAGGAAATGTTTATTTATATAATTTAAAAATTAAGGAATAAAATGTTTATTTAATTTTAAAATAAACATTTTAAAAACTGAGGAAGAAATATTTATTTTTTATTTAATTTTAAAATAAATTTTTTAAAACTGAGGAAGAAAATATTTATTTTTTATTTAATTTTAAAATAAATTTTTTATTTAATTAAAAATTTTTTAAAAACTGAGGAAGAAAATGTTTATTTTTTAATTAATTTAATTAAAAATTTTTAAAAATTAAGGAAGAAAATATTTATTTTTATTTAATTAAATTAAATAAATTTAAAAATTGAGGAAGAAAATGTTTATTTTTTATTTATATAAACGTAGTTTATTTAAATAAGCTCCGCTTATATAATTTAATTAAAAATTTTTTAAAAACTGAGGAAGAAAATGTTTATTTTTAATTTAATTTATTTAAAAATTTTTAAAAACTGAGGAAGAAAATATTTATTTTTTATTTAATTTATTTAAAAAATTTTTAAAAACTGAGGAAGAAAATGTTTATTTTTTATTTAATTTTATTTTAAAATTTTTTAAAAACCAAAGAAGAAAATGTTTATTTTTTATTTAATTTTAAAATAAAATTTTTTTAAAAATGGGGAAGAGGATGTTTATTTTTAATAAATAAACTTTAATAGATGTTCCTATTTTTATGAAAAACCTCACAAGATTTTACATAAAAATAAATTTTTATGGAAAGCGTTCATAAAATTTATTTAAAATTTTAAACTTAAGAAAAAATATTTTATTCAATGTTCTAAAAATTTCAAAAATTAAACAAGAAAATATTTACTTAAATTAATTTAAATAATTAATATTTAATATTTATTAATATTTAATAATTAATGTTAAATAATATTTAATTAATAATTAAATATTAAATAATTAATGTTAAATAATATTTAATAAATAAATAATTAATGTTAAATAATATTTAATTAATAATTAAATATTAAATAATTAATGTTAAATAATATTTAATAAATAAATAATTAATGTTAAATAATATTTAATTAATAATTGATGTTAAATAATTAATGTTAAATATTTAATAAATAAATAATTAATATTAAATAATATTTAATTAATAATTAAATATTAAATAATTAATGTTAAATAATATTTAATAAATAAATAATTAATATTGAATAATTAATATTAAATAATATTCAATAAATAATATTCAATAAATAATATTCAATAAATAATTAATGTTAAATAATATTTAATAAATAAATAATTAATATTATATAAATAATATTCAATAAATAATATTCAATAAATAATATTCAATAAATAATTAATGTTAAATAATATTAAATAATATTTAATAAATAAATAATTAATATTAAATAATATTTAATAATTATTAATTTAAAATTATATATTCAAATTAAATAAATAATCAATGATTATTTAAATATTATATCATTACATATCTATATTTTATCAATTAAATTATATTTTAATATTTCAAAAAATCCATTTGATATAACTTTATCATACATAAAATTTGCTGATTCTTCAAAATTAAAATTTTCCTTCTTTTTAGTTAAATTATTATATAAAATAATGTCATCATGTCCTTTATCTATTCCTCTCCATGCATGACATAATTAATGAATAACTGTAGATGATGGAAATTCTTTACCATATAAATTACTACCATAGTTTAAAATATAATTCATTATATTTTCTATTTTTAAATCATATTTCATAAATGCCTTATAATCTATTCCAATAATATTATTATTTGCATAATATAAACCAGATTTATCATAATTTGTTTCACATATTAATAATTTTGGACATTCCTTATTAAAATAAATATTATAATATTTCAATTCTTTTCCAATTTTCCAAAAAGTTTCAATAAATGTTTTTGCAAAAATATATAATTTATCATCTATTCTTTTCTCAATATTTATTTTATTAGGCTCTGAAGTTTTATTTATAAACCATTTAATAGCAACATCATTCATTAAATAATGAATATTATTTATAGACTTTTTAAAATTTAACATATTTATAACATTGGCTAAATTTATACCATTAATATTATAATATAAAATAAAATTAGATTTTGATATTTCAGAATCACCATAAATTGATGGTAATATAATTTCTTTAGAATAATAATTTTGAACATAATCAATTCCTAATTCATCATTCAATTGTTTAGTAAATAATGAACATAAACCTAATTCATTAATACAATTTAATATTATTTTCTTATTTATTTTTGGAATATATTTATTTCCTTGAATTATTTCAAATAAATTATCATTAAATATAAAAATTATTCCAGTTGAATAATATGATTTAATATCTATTCCTATTTTTATTTTAAATGTTTCCAAATCTTGTAAAATATAATTATTAATTAAAACAAGTGATTTTTTAGTAAATTGTATTAAATATCCAGAACCATATTCATTTTGTAAAACCATTTTATTATCTTGTCTTAATAAATTATTATTCAATGTAATTTTCTTTATAACACTAAATTCATCTTGAATAAATGAAATTAATTTTATATAATCATTTATATCATATTTAAGTTTAATTTTAAATAATGTATAATTATCACCAACATAATCTTCAAAAGTATAATTTCTTTTAATATCAAAAATTCTATTATTTTTAATAATTGGTTTATCTAACCATTTAAATAAAGTATTATTATAAATTGTTTCAACTTCCAAGGATATTATATTTTTAAAAATTAAATAATATTTATTATCCAAAGTATAATATGGTAAAAATAATGACATTAAGTCATCATTATTAAAATTATATATACTTTTCCAATTTATTGTTATATAATCATTATTTCTTTCAATATTTCTTTTAATATCAACATTCACAAAATCAGATGAATATTTTGTTAACACTGTTAATAAATTATGTATATTGTCAACTAAAGTGTCATTTATTAATATATCTATAATATTAAAATCTTTTTCATTATATTTATTATTTATAATATTATCAATATTTAAATCATTATTTTCATTTGGATTATTAAATAGATACTTGAGATTTATCTCACCTAAATTTTCTAAGAAAATATATTTATATAATTGTTTAATAGTAAAAACATAATTATAATTATTATTATTAATAATATTTTCATTATTAATATTATTATTTTTATATATTTTATATGCATTTTCAATAGGATTTAATATATTTAATTGAAATTCATCATTATAATAACCACATGATGTGATATATTGTATAATAATATCATAATTATTTTTTGTTCCCAATAATGTTTTCCACAAATTTTTGAAAAATAATAAAGTTTCCAAACTTTCATCTATATCAGAAACAGCATAAATTATTGATAAAATACTAATTCATATTTATTTTCAATATAATCATAAAATGATTTAGATAAAGTAAAATATATTTGAATTAATATATCACATGGAATAAAATTTAAATCCTCTTTTAATATAAAATTGAAATGATCTCTCAAAATCTCCAAAAATATATTTAATATTTTTGAATTATTTAATAAATTATTATGTATAATATTATCAATATCATTAAAACTTTTATAATATTTATTTATATATAAATCATTATTTGTTTCAATTTCTTGCTTACCTTCAGCATAAGTATAAAAAGATGGTCTTAATTGGTCAAAAATCAAATCATACATGTATAAATAATTAATTAAAAATTCATCATTTTTAACATTTTTAAATAATATTTCAAGAGATATAGAATAATATTTTTCTAGAGTATTTATATTATACCAAGTTTCTAAACCTAATAATTTTCTTTGATTGTTAATAAAATGGTGTCTTAAATTTTTTGAAATATAATATGGAGCTATTATATCATCATTTAATCTCAATTGTGGAAATAATATTAATAATTTTTCAAACCAATTATCATTTTTAGTAAAATCAATATATAAAAATAATATTGAACTACTATATCCATATTCAGCACTTAATAAATCATTATATAAATTGTTTTCATTGAAAATAAATACATTTTTATTATTTATTAATGTTTTATTGAAATTATATTCTGATAATAATTTATTTTCTACCAATGGGTTTAATATTCCATTATCTGGAATACAATTTTTAGTAATACATTTATATAAATCTAAATATTGATATGGGACTAAATAATAATTATTATCAAGAAAAATATTTAAAGTTTCAGAAATAATAATCTCAATTTGTTGCGATAATAATGGATGTTTATTAACATATCTTCTAATAAATTTCTTTAATGTTAAATATTTAAAATCGTTATTCATACACATGCTAAATAAAAATCTAATATTAAAAAATAATTCTCTTTGAGTATTAATATTATTAATGTCAACATCATCTCTAGAAGAAGGTATTTGAGTATTTTTATCTAATTGTAAAATAATATCATAATTGTGTTCATAATGATATATTGTATCAGTGTATAAAATAATTTCACCAACTAAGATATAAAAATTAGATTCTGAATTATTATTAACTATATTTGTCAATTCTCCAATGCTTACATCATAAATATTTTTAGAAATATTTTTAGTTGATATTTTTGTTGAAATACCAGGAATAAGTAATATATTAAATAAAGTATCTTTGGAAATTCCAGTAGCATAATCATAAATAATAATTAAATGTTTAGTAATATTAACATATATTATATTATTTGAATTAAAATTATTAATAAGAATATTATTAACATAAATAGAACAAGTTGATATAAATTTTAATTTTGAAATCTCTTTTAAATATTTATCGACATTAATTTCATTATATAATTGAATTCTAATATATAATCCATTATAATTATTATTTTTAATAATATCACTGAAATTGATATTAAAATCATTAATATGTTGATTAATTATAACCTTCCAAGAACCTGATTCATGATAAGATTCTAAACACATTATATTTTTAGGATTATCCAATAATAATGAAAATAAAGAAAAAAATCCAAGACCAAATTTACCAACATTATTATTTGATAAATTATTATAAGCATCAATACTGTTAACAATTGGTTCTAAAATACATTGATATTTATTCGAAAAAATATTTTTAGAGCATGTGTAAATTAAATTACGGCTAATTATAGTAGAAATATTACCACAATAATTTTCATGAAGTGACTTATTTTGTAATTTGGAACAAATAATATTGGATAATAACATTTTATAATTTTTTATTAAATTATGAAATTTAATAAAGTTATAATAAATAAATCAATAAATAATATTTATTGAAATTAAAAAAATTATTAATATATTATATTAATAAATAAATAATTAAATAATTAAATTATTTTAAATATAAATTCTATTTAAAACATAAATTATTATATTATACTTTTATTCATAGTTTATTTTAAATAAGCTTCGTTTATATAAATTATTTAATTATTTTAAAATATAAATTATTTAATTATTTTAAAATATAAACTATTTAATTATATAAAATATAAACTATTTAATTATTTTAAAATATAAACTATTTAATTATTTTAAAATATAAACTATTTAATTATTTTAAAATATAAACTATTTAATTATTTTAAAATATAAACTATTTAATTATTTTAAAATATAAACTATTTAATTATTTTAAAATATAAACTATTTAATTATTTTAAAATATAAACTATTTAATTATTTTAAAATATAAACTATTTAATTATTTTAAAATATAAACTATTATATGAACTACGCTAATTTAAATATATATACTTAAATTATTTTAACATATTAATTTATATATTATTTTAAAAAATATAAAGTTATATTTTAAAATATAGATAATAAATTCTTGAAATATAATAATTTATTATATTTCACTTCGTTTATGTGTATTTCATTTAAATATTTTAAATTATTAATGATTAAATATTTTGATTTATATAAATTATAGATTCTTAAAATATTAATTTATATAAATTATAAATTCTTAAAATATTTTAAATTAAAGTTTATTTATTTTAGGAAATTTTAGCTCAAGAAAAGCGTAGCTTTTCGAGAAATCAGTTATACTAATTTTAAAGTTATTTCAATAAAATTATTTTATAATATATTTAATAAAATTAATATTTAAACAATTTTATATTATATAATATATTAATAAATTAATATTTAATAAAATTATTTAATAAATTATATTTAAATAATTATTATAAATAATTATAATATATATTTAAATATAAATAATTTATTTTATTGTATAATTATTATTTTAAATATTTAATATAACGGATATTATTTTTAAAATAATAATTAGTTATATATTATTTAATGAATAATATATTAAAAATATTAAACTTGAAAATTTTAAAAATTATAAGAAAATTTAAAATAAATATAACAAAATGGAAATTCCTCTAGTTAATGATTTAACAAAGACATTTAACATTAATATTAATGATTTAAATATAGATAAAAGAATGATAGAAATATTCAATTCATTGAATTATAATTTATCAACAAAAGATATTTATAATTATAGTAAATTTCCACAGCTTACAGCCGACGATCATCCCACAAAAGGGATGATCTATGGGAAATTACGATGAGCTCCGCTCAACTAAATTTATTGATTATACATGTATTAATACTAAAGAACATAAAAAGATAGCACATCTTATAACAGTTGATAATTTTGAACATTTTCAAGATTTATTAGAAAATAATAATATTATGGATAATTTATTTGTTTATTTACATCATGATATTATTATACAATATAAAAATTTTTGTTCAATTAAAGAAAAATGGATATATCATAATTATGAATGGTTTTTGTATAATAAAAATTATTTGTTAGATGATTTTTGTTTGTTTGAATGTAAAAATGTCAATAGCAAAATTAAAATTTACAAACTTAATGATAAAATATTTGATAATTTAATTATAAATCATATTAAAATAGATGATTTAGTTAGTATTATTCTTAAAAATAAATTAAATGTTAATAATAAATTAAAAATAATTAAACATCTTGTTAAAAAATTTGATATTAATATAGATTCATGTCATATAAATTATACAATTAATAATGAATATTTTGAATTGTTCAAATATTTAATTTATATAACCGAATTTAAATTTAAAAATTATAAATTTTTTGAAATGTTTCATTCCAAGTTAAAAATAAAAAATATAATAAATATATTATACATTTAATTGATAATAATCTTTTAAATATTAATATAGATATATGTGATAATAGAAATATATTATTAATAAAGATAAAATTATAATAGAACTTTGTGGATTTAGATGTAATAATGATATAAAATTCAAGCTTGTAAATAATGAAATATTATTATATTTTAGTATTATTTATTATAATTATGAATTATTTCAATATTTAATTAATTTAAAAGATTTAAAAATTGATATAATTATATTAAAATTAGCTATTATGGTGTCAGATGAAATTGAAAATTATGATTACATTAAAAAATTGATAGAATTTAATCATCATAAAAAATATAATACCGATTTAATTTTATTTTGTAAAGATAATAATTACGAATATATGTTAAAAGTTTTAGAATATATTTAATAATATTATTCAATAAATAATATAAAATTAATTTTAAAAAATAATAAAATGGAAATACCTTTTATAAAAGATTTAACACAAACATTTAATGTTAATATTGATGACTTAAATATTAATGATTTAAATATAGATAAAAGAATGATATTTATATTTAATAAATTTAATTATAAATTATCAATAAAAGATGTTTATGATTATATAAAATTTATTGATTATGCATGTATTGATGTTTCAGAATATAAAAATATTGTTAATTTTATAACAATTGATAACTTTAAATATTTTCAAGATTTATTTGAAAATAATAATATTATGGAAAATTTATCTATTCATTTACATTATGATATAATTAGTCAATATAAAAATTTTAATTTAATCAAAGAAAATTGGATTAGCCATAATTATGAATGGGTTTTTATTAATAAAAATTATATGTTAGATGATTTTTGTGTATATAAATATAAATGTAAACATAAATATAATGTTAAATTTAAATACCATAATATTAATAATAAAATCTTTAGTATTTCACCATCATCATATGGTTTTTATAATTTGACAATAGATTCTATAATGAAAGATAATGAAGTAAATATTGATATTAAATTAAAAATAATTAAATATATTATTGATAAATATAATGAAAAATTTTATTACACAGATATATATTATACTTTTAAAGAAGACTATTTTGAATTATTTAAATATATAATATATGTAAATAAATATAAATTTAAAAAAACTAGTGAGTTCATTAGTATATTAAATAACGAATTAAAATTACAGAAATATAACAAATTTTTTATCTATATAATTGATAACAATCTTTTAAATATTGATATGGATTTATATGATAATAGAAAATATATTATTAAAGATAATGAAATTTTAAGAGAAACTTCTGAATTACCAAGTGAAGGTATGAAATATATTAGTAAAGATAGTGAAACTTTAATGAAAACTAAAAAATTAAAAGGAAATAATATATTTAAACTTGTAAATAATGAAGTATTATTATATTATAGTATTATTCACTACAATTATGAAATATTTAAATATTTGATAAATTTAAAAAATTTAAACATACATTTGCATATAATAAAACTAACAATTATGATTTCTCATGAAATTAAAAATCATAATTATATTGAAAAATTGATTGAAATTAATGCTCATGAAAAATATAATTCTGAATTAATTTTATTTTGTAAGGAAAATAATTATAAGCATATGTTAAAAGTTTTAAAAAATTAAGATATATTATTCAATGAATAATATAAATTATTATATTCTTTAAATTAAAAATTTTATAAAAATATGGAAATCCCGTTAGTCAGAGATTTAACACAAACTTTTAATATTAATATCGATGAATTAAATATTGATAAAAATATGATATCAATATTTGATAAATTGAATAATAAATTTTCAAATCAAGAAATCCATTATTATAGTAAATTTCCTTCGGAAATTACGATGAGCTCCGCTCAACTAAATTTATAGATTTCACATGTATTGATCCATCTGAATATAAAAAGATTTTAAATTTTATAACAGTTGATAATTTTAAATATTTTAATGATTTATTTGATAATAATAATATTGTAGAATATTTATCTATTTATCTACATTATGATATTATTAGTCAATATAAAAATTTTAATTCAATTAAAGAAAATTGGATTTATCATAATTATGAATGGACAATTATTAATAAAAATAATTTGCTAAATGATTATATTTGTTTTGAATATTTAGAAGATATTGAAACATCATATCGCTTTTATAAACTTAATGGAAAATTATTTGATAATTTATATTTTCCTAACAAGATTGACAATAATAATTTTATAAAACGAACAATATATTCATTGACATTATATATAATTGAAAAAAATAGAATAGATATTATGAAATATATGATTAATAAATATAAAATAGAAATAGTAAAAGATTATATTTATAATACTATTAGAAATAATAATTTTGAGTTATTTAAATATTTAATAAAATATTCAAAATTTGAATGGAAAGATAATCCAGAACCATTTTTTAGAGATATTAAAAATATATCAAAATATAATGAATTTTATAAATATTTAATTTATAATAATCATATTAAATTAAATATTGATTTTTGTGATTATACATTATATAGTATTAGAAATGACTGTATTTATCGTAAAGATTGTAAATTTGAATGTAGACATAAATTTGTTAATTTTAAAAATAATGAAGCATTAATATATATTTGTATGTTATATTATAATCATGAATTATTTGAATATTTAATAAATAATGAGAATATAAATATTGATATTCATTTAATTAAATTAGCTATTCAAATATCATTTGAAGTTAATAATTATGAATATATTAAATCTTTTATTAAAAATAATGTTCATAAAAAATATAAAAATGAATTAATTTTATTCTGTATTGAGAATGATTATGAGTTTATGTATAAAGTTTTAGAATATATTGATTAATTTATTATTCATTGAATAATAATTTTAAATATTAATTATATATATAATAAATTTTAAATAATTATTTAATAAATAATAAAATTAAATTTAAGTAATTATTATTTATTAAATAATAATTTTAAATAATTACTATTTATTAATAATAATAAAATTATAAAATTAGATAATTATTATTTATTAAATAATAATTAAATAATAATTTTTAAATAATTACTATTTATTAAATAATAATTAAATAATAATTTTTAGATAATTACTATTTATTAATAATAATTAAATAATAATTTTAGATAATTACTATTTATTAAATAATAATTAAATAATAATTTTAAATAATTACTATTTATTAAATAATAATTAAATTATAATGTTAACTAATTACTATTTATTAAATA
>Ga0209930_1004634_pt1 | contig 12012 bp, 15 predicted proteins | sample ThiBiot_500_biof_2_FD_183948 | JGI IMG/M metagenome (GOLD analysis project Ga0209930, IMG submission 183948) | Wastewater bioreactor microbial communities from Cape Town, South Africa - Thiocy_cont_500_biof (SPAdes) | ecosystem: Engineered > Bioreactor > Thiocyanate-remediating >... | reverse complement strand
CGCCGACCTCCCGAGCGAGGTCGAGGCCTTGAGCATCCACACCGAGCTGTACGAGTTTGTGACGCGCGCCGTCGTCAAGCCACTGCCACCGTTGTATCCCGAGAACGGGCTGCGCTTCCATGCTGCCAAGTATCTCTCGGTCATGTGCCACAACCAAATGGTGCCCGACCGCTCGTTGCCGCCACCGCGGCCACTGAACGGCCTGTGGGAGCGTGGAGCTCTCGCGGCGATCGAGCAAGCGTTGGTGCTGGCGATGGACGACTCGCCTCACGTGCTGTACACCAAGTTCGACGAGTGCTTCCATGCGCTCGAGAAGAACTCGTGCATGGAGGACGGCTTCGCGAATAAGGAGCAGGTACGTGCTGCTGCCTGCTGCTTGTGCGCCTGTCACCGCTGCCGTCGGTATTCATCAAAGATGCCATCATCGATGATGCCTCGCGATCATGGTGCAGTTTCAGCAAGTGGCTGCCGACATGTTCGAGACGCAGCTCCTGCTTGTGGGTTGCCTTGCCGCCATGGCAGTGTATCGTACGTTCGTTGCCGATGCTCATGTCGTCATGCAGACATACATGGCACTCACGCACATCGTCAACACAGCCACCATGGCCGCGGGATTCACGAGCTCGACCTTGGCAGTGTTGTCGCGTTTGATCTCGTTGCCCGAAGTGAGTCGCTCGGTCGACATTCACGGCGCGTACGGCATCGCAGTCCCGATCCCGCTGCCGCCCGGCACCAAACGCAAGCCCAAGGCCAATCCAGTGGCGGCAGCGGCCGCTGCAGCGTCGATCCCGCTTCCGGAGCAGGTGCAGCAACAGCTCGACTACGAGGAGCACGCACGCAACCAGTTGACGCACTACTCGCCGTCGACCTTGTGCGCGTGTATGCTCGCCTTCAAGTACCTGCACCTCGCCAACTCGACCATCCAAGTGCCGCCCGAGATTGCGACGCTGCAGCAAACCGTGAGCGACGCCATGCGCCAGTCGGGCAACGACGAGGTCAAGCACAACAACTGCGAACTGGCAGCATGGATCTACTCGGCAGCGTTGCAACTGGCGAACGAGAATGCGACCCACGAGCGTGCGGTCTTACTGAGCAATCGAGCCGAGTGCTTCCTGCGCATGGTATGGTTGCAAATGCATACAATCGTCGATTGTCTGCTGGTCACGTCGCTTATGCTCACTCGCACCTGCAGAAACTCTACAAGCAAGCCGAAGACGACTGTGTGGCAGCGTTGGCACTCGATGGCGGCAACGAGAAGTCGCAGCGGCGGTTGCAGCGAGCTCGTGAGGGCCTCGGTAGTGCCACTGCCGCCACAACTACAACCACCACCTCGAGTTCGAGTTCGAGTTCGAGTTCGAGTTCCTCGTCCGATGCCACAGTACCAACCGAGAACGCTTGAAGCAAGCAGCAGTTGAACAAATAAATGCGTTCGCGTGTATTTGTAGAAGAAGGCGAGGGAGAGGGAGAGGATAGATATAGCTTGCTAGATCGCTGCACTCGAAGAGATGGACATCATGGGGAGAGGTGGTTCAAAATGGGGACAGCAGCGCTCTCAGCGGCAGTCTTGAAGGTTGTCGTTAGATTGATGATGATAGGTTAGACGGAAGCCCCTTTGCGAGCGGGTATGGATCGGTACCAAAATTGCGTGAGCTCTCTCGTGCTCGTGCTCGTACGCCTGCTCACGACGAGAAGACGTTGTTGACCTGCTGCGTGACGCGAACAAAGGTCGTGCGCTTGCTGAGCTCTCTCAGTGCCGAGGCGCCGACGTAGGTGCAGGTCGAGCGAAGACCGCCGAGCACCTCCTCGATCGTGTTCTGGATCGGGCCTCGATAGCGGATCTTGACGGTCTTGCCCTCGGCCGCGCGGTACGAGGCGACGCCGCCGCTGTGCTTCTCCATGGCGGTGGACGACGACATGCCGTAGAAGAGCTTGAACTGCTCGCCAGTCTCGGTCGTGATCAGCTCGCCGCCGCTCTCGTCGTGGCCGGCGAACATGCCGCCGAGCATGACAAAGTCGGCGCCGGCGCCAAAGGCCTTGGCGACGTCTCCCGGGCACGTGCAGCCGCCATCGGCGATCACCTGGCCGCCGAGGCCATGCGCGGCATCAGCGCACTCGATGATGGCGCTCAGCTGCGGATAGCCGACGCCGGTGATGATGCGCGTCGTGCACACCGAGCCCGGTCCGATGCCAATCTTGACAATGTCGGCGCCGCTCAGGATCAGCTGCTCGACCATCTCGCACGTGACGACGTTGCCGGCCTGCGTTGAGCGAGGAGTGAGAAGCAAGTTGAGCCACGAGAGCTCACACAGCAGTCGACGGCAGTACACGCGCAAGACGTCGGTCTGGTCTGCTCGCCACGTACGATGATGATGTGGTTGGGGAACGCACGACGCACAGCCGCAACAGTCGAGTCGAACATCTCAGTGTAGCCTACATGCCATCGGCGCCGCCAGTGTCGTTGTTAGGAACAACAGCCACCTCGCCGCCTCGGTACGCTGCTGGCATCTCTTGGTCCGCGAACAGCGCGACACAGAGCAGAAGCACAAGCACCGGAGGACCGCGCGCGTACCATTGGCAACATCGAGGCAGATGAACTGGATCTCAGGGATGGCGTTGAGGATCTCGGTGAGCTTGGCAATATCGGCCTCAGTCACACCGCTGCTGACGGCGATGTTCTGCAACCCGACGCACGAACGCGAACGCGAACGCGAACACGAAGACGCGAGTGAGCAGGTGTCGGTCGGAGTTATACACGCTGCTCGATGTGCCGTCGTGGCCGTGTACCTTGAGAGCATCGGGGTTGGCACGCGCAAACTCGACCCACTGCTCGAGCGAGTAGTGCTTGTGGATGGCGGCCATGGCACCGTTCTAGCGAGACCGAACAGCACCGAGCGAGCGAGCAAGCGACCACGTAAGCACACCATACCCCACGCGAGAAAGGCGTCAACCACACGAACGGCGCGAGATGTCACGCAACACGACGCGCCACACTTTGCGACATGGGACAAAGAAGCGAGCTACGTACACGGGCGAGCACGGCAGCAGCCTCGAACGTGCCGCTGGTGTCCATGTTGGCGGCCATGATCGGGATACCGGTCCAGGTCTTGCCGGTGTGACGGAAGTGGAACGTTCGATTGAGATCGACGTCCGAGCGCGAACGCAGGGTACTTCGCTTGGGACGAATCAAGACATCCTTAAAGTCCAACTTGATCTCGTACTCGATGCGCATAGTGGATGGATGGATGGATGGATGGATGGATGGGAGAGATGGGAGAGATGGACGTGGGGTTGTGGTTGGCTGTGTGTGTTGCTGTGTGTTGCTGTGTGTTGCTGTGTGTTGCTGTGCGTGAGCAGCAGAGGGAGAAGGAGCAAAAGAGATCGAGAAAGTTCAGTGTTCTTGTTCTTATGCGAGAGAGTAGAGAGGCCTCAGCGATCTCCCCTCCTCTTTCCCTCAGTCCTTCGCCCTCTCCACCACACACCACACCATCTCTCTCTCTCATTCTCTCGATCTCACACACTATCGCAATCTAACTCTCATGACACCCTCATTCCAACGCGCTGCTGGCGTACTCTTGATCGTACTGCTCGTTGTCTTGGTTTGTATCTCGGCCACTCGACGACGTGATACACCTCCCGCCACATTCAATGATACTACCACCTCCACTTCTTCTGGCAATCGTGCCGGTGTGAGTCCGAGTAGCGCCTCGTTTGCGCAATTGGGCTCGACCGGACCGTACACCTCCTCTCCCAACACGTACGGCGGCACGTACGAGATCAGCGACAAGAATGCCTGCGAGAATCTCAACGTCTTGACCGGCTACTGCGGCTGCCCGCCGTTCTACTCGGCCATCACTGGCGGCCGCGTCGTGAACGACAACGGCCCTCAGTTCTCGATCGTCGGCGCGTACGTCATCACTTGCTCGTCGAACAACGGACCTCTCGAGGGCTTTGGTGGCTCGTTCCAGTTCGACGACAGCGGCCCCGGCTCGCAGGGCTGCCGCTTCAAGAACTCGTTCACGGGCGCGTGCTCGTGTCCGCAGGGCTTCGCCAACATCACGACCGACGTCATCGTCGATACGGCCGTGCCGACGCAGTACATCTCGTCGCACATTGTCTACTGCTACTCGGCTGCGCAGCCGGCCAACGCCACCGTGTTCGGCGGCGCCTTCGAGTCCGACGACGAGGGCCACTGCGTCGTTGGCAACCCGGCCACCGGCGGCAACTGCTCGTGCGCCGCCGGCACCAAGGCGCAGGAGATGCGCGTACTCACGACGCTGCCCAACAACGGCGCCTACATTGGTGCCACGATCTACACCTGCGCGCCGATCGTCGATCCGCTGCCGCTGTGCGAGGGCATCGCCGTCGACCCGACCGGCCAGGTGGGCGCCGACGTTGCCATCCAAAAGTGCATCTCGCGCCTCGCGCCCGGTGCCGTGCTCGAGCTCCCGCTCGGCAACTACCGCATGACGGGCCAGCTCGTCATCTCGAAGCCGCTCACGCTGCGCACCAAGGGCACGTTCGCCGCTGGTCGCTGCAGCGTCTCGGTGCAGTGTGCGCGTCTGCTCGGCTCCTCCGAGTTCAACGTGCCTGCCGGCGGCCTGCTGTTCATCTCCAACACCTACAACGTCACGATCGACCATCTCATCATCGACGGCAATCGCCAGAACCGTGGAGCTTCGGCCGCCGCCCAGCAGTGCGTCGCCGGCCTGCCGCGCTACGGCTTCAACCTCGTCGTCTCCAACTGCACCAACTGCACGCTCATCAACTCGCAGTCCATCAACACGCTGTGCGGCTCGTCGTGCGAGTGGCGCGGCGCCGGCGCCTTCATCGCCGAGAACGTCTTCAAGGCCAACGGCGACTACTTTGCCGCCCCCACGCGCTCCATGTGGGCCGACGGCCTCACGCTCCTCGACGGCGGCAACAACACCAACCGTCCCACCATCGTCGCCAACAATTCCTTCTCCGACAATAGCAACATTGACTTTGTTTGTGGTGGAGCGGCCGGTGCGCTATTCACCAACAACGTCATTACGCACCAAGTTCAACCGGCGTTCGCTGGAATGATGTGGGATAAGTACGTATTCGACTGCCGATCGATTGCTCACCGACTGGCTGACTGACTCATTCGATTGGATAGCTTCAATGGCACTGAGAGTGGCAACTTCACCTTGTCACAAATGAGTGGCAATCGCGTCTCGTGCTCCGGTTGTACCTTTGGCTTCAACATCGGGCCGCACACTCGTTGGATCGACAGCCCCAACATCTTTGGTGGCTCCGTGGTCGGCAATACGGCTGCCGGTGCCTACTTTCTCTTCAACGTCAATGGCGCTGGTACTGCCGACTCACCGATCGCCATCGTCAACAACACCTTTGGTTCGACCGCCTCGGGCACCGCCTGCAACGGCATTCCGGCGAGCTCCTTCGTCATGTGCAACGACTCGGTCGTCTCGCCCGTGCAAGCAGTCTCCCTCTCGGCCTGTCTGTCTAACTGCTAGCATCCTGTCTCTTTCCGTCTGCCATCTCCTCTCCTATGCGCTGCATATTGTGTGAATGTGGTGCTGGCACTTGTGTCGTTGTACATAATACACCTCGTTGCTGTTATGATTGATTGATAGATTGATCGATCAATTGTTGTTCATTCACGCGCACTCGCACTCACCGGCTTTGTGTACTTGCCTTGCAAGAAGAGCCGCCTCATGGTCAGTTGCTTCTTGGCATTGTGCACCAGCTTCTCGTTCACTTGGTTGCGTTCGATCGTGAAGCCTGCCTCGCGCATCAGCTGCGCCGCAAACTCCTCGGTAAAGAAGTACGCCCGCGTGCCGTCGCCGCGCACATAAAAGTTCTCGTCGAGCTTCGATTGGTGCGGCTGGTGCTCGTCGCGATAACGCACATACGCACAATCTCCCACTGCATAGTCTCGTAACAAGATGCTGCCTCCTGGCTTCAAGAGCTACGTAGCGATCGAACCAACGAGCATCCGAACTTGCTGTTAGTTGTTGTCCCAACTAATGTATCGGCAGGAACTGTGGCACATACAGCATGGACCTTCCGGAGAGCAACTGCCATTCCTTCAGGCGACATGGCAGACAGCACGAATATGATCAAGGCATAGTCATGGGACTCTGATCGATCGACACGAGCCGCCAATGCCAATCAGCAACGCACCAACGCCAACGATCAGTACTCGATCTCTCTCTCTCTCTCTCCCATACCAGGCTGCAATCGCTCAGGAATCTCATCGACGGCAGGATCCCAACAGAAGGCGTCGATCTTGTTGCTATCGTACTGTGGGTGTTGCTTGAGGATCTCGACCGCCGTCGCTGCAAAGTCGAAGCTCGTGAACCGCAGCGCAGGGTTGCTCTCGAGCAGTGGATAGGTCGAGTTACCGACGCCACAACCAACCTCAAGCACCAAGGCCTGCACATACGCCAACGATGCACAATGAGTCATGTCGCTTGGAGTGTGTGCGAGTGCGAGGAGATTGGAGTCGAGTTGATGCATACGGAGCCTTGTTCGAGCTCGGGGAACTCGCGATCGAGATAGTGGCGATCTGTGTACGGATGTGGGATGGATCAGTACAGCTCCTGGTGTGTATGCTTCGAACCAACGTGATGCTTGGAAGCTTGATGATATGTGCCTTTGAAGAAGGTGTTGGTCTTCTCACGATAGAAACGATCCCAGTAATGGAATGCCTTGGCCTCGTATCGATCTGTGGTACGATCAAGAGCAACATCATCACGAGGATCGCGCGTTGGTTGAGTATCGGGCTGCCTCGATCGAAGGTGCAGGAGCACACACAGACACACATACTCTTCCAGTAGTCGCTCACGTTACGATCTCCGAGGCTGCCGTATGGATTGTATGGATCGCAGTACACGATATCCGATCGAATCGTCCGTGGTGGCTCTTGCTGTTGTTGCTGTTGGCTCGATGTCGATGATACAGCTGAACGACTACTTCTGCTATTGCTAGTGCTGCTCGTATTGGTGGTGGTGTTGCCTGTGGTGGTGGTGGTTGATCTTGATGGCGTGAGGGGCTCGAAGGCAGACGCAGGTAGCGCGAGAGCTCGTTGCTGTCGTTCACGCAACGCAGCCTCATGTTGATCGAGAGCCGTCGCATCCAATGATCCGTATGGATTGTATCTCCATACATAAACCACTCGATCATCAATCATACGTATTGCCATTGGATAGTACTACAAGAACGATGATTGCTTGTTTGCTTGCTTGTGGTGATGAGGAGGTGGCTTTGATGATACTGATGATGGTTGTGGCGTCGTCGATGTCATTCTGCTCGCAGCTCGCTCGCGTGAACACGACGTGTGTGTGTGCGTGTGTTTGCGCGTCCGTGCGTGGGAGAGTGTGGGACCTCGGTGTGAGTCTATCCTCATCCTCTTCGACTCATCGTTGGTTCATCGATCTCTCCATCAAATCATATCAGAGAACAGAGAGATACCTTGCTAGCTATCTCTTGATAGATCGATCGCGAGTGACACACATCGATCGATACGTCGCGATCTCGATCGAATCAACCTCACCAACAACAACAACCATCTCTCAACTATCCTCAACGCACATGGGTCTCGATATCAATAACAGCGATGGCATGTACGACATACCGTACGAGAGCGAGGGCGAGGAGTGCTTCATATTCGACCCGACGACACGCAGCTTCCGAGTGCTGGTGCTGCTCGGCTGCTGCTTCTTGACCTTCGGCAGCTACTTCACATCCGATCTGCCGGGTGCCATCGGTGCCGATGAGCTATCACGCTTCTTCAATGTACCGGAGCCACTGTACTGTCTGTTGTACTCGCTCAGTGCGTTGCCCAACATCGTTATGCCGCTGCTCGGCGGATACTTCATCGACAAGTATCTCGGTCCGAGGTGCGCGACCCCTCTCTCGCTCGCTGATACACGCGAGGCTCTTCGATAGATCGAATCATGGACAACACGACTAATGCTGATTACTCCCGGGATCGATGGATCTCGTCGTATTCGTTGTCGTCGTGGTTCATGTAGATGGGGCGGCGTCGTGTTCTCGTCGTTGGTATTCATGGGGCAGTTGCTCGTGGCGATCGGTGCGCTGCAGCCCAATGCCTTCGGCTTCTCGGTGGCTGTACTGGGTCGATTCGTCTACGGGTAGGTACCTCACGAACCCCACACCGAATGGTAGCCCAGTTTGAATGACTCGGTTGTGCGTTCAGCTTGGGCGTCGAGAATCTGTCCGTGGTGCAGAGCACGTACATCTCCAAGTGGTTCCGAGGCAAGCCGCTCACGACTGGCTTCGCCATCGCATTGAGCGTCTCGCGAGTCGTACGTTTGATACCACCACACGTGGGATGGCTCGTTGGTTGGATGCACAAACCACCAGCTTGCTCTCTCGAATCGAATCGAATCCAATCGAATCCAATCGAATTGACCCAATCGAATTGCAACTCATGAATGCAATGTAGAGCGCTGCGTTGAATCTCGTGGTCACTCCGTCGATTGCGACCGTCTCGATCAACATGGCCATGTGGGCGGCGCTCGCGACATGTGCCGTCTCGGTGGTGGCCGCTGGATACTTGTCGTTCTTCGACTGGAAGGCCGAGAACATCGTACGACCAGGCGAAGACGAGCCCGAGATCGCCTTCCCGCGCTTCTCGGACGTGCGCGAGCTGCCGGGCACCGTGTGGTACCTCGCGTTCATCACGCTGTTCTACTACGTGTCGGTCTTTGTGTGGGTGCAGTATGCCATGTACGTCATCGCCTCGATGCCAAATGGCTCCTGTAGCAGTGGGATCCTGATTCGAGCAATGTCTCTCATTTGTGGCGCGTACCATACATGACATAGCGACTTCCTGCAAGAGTACTACGACGTGTCTCCGGTCCTCGGAGGCCCGTACATCTCGATTCCGTATTGGATCGCTGCCGTACTGTGTCCGGTCTTCCGACAACTCCAACAGCGAATCGGCTTCTCGCTTCTGTTTTGTACGCCAACACTAGCTCCCTCCATTCGATTGACACTTGGAGTGGCATCAACTGACTGCGTTGCGTTGCGTTGCGTTGCGTTGCGTTGCGTTGCGTTGCGTTGCGTTGCGTTATGCTCGATAGTGATCTTTGCGACGGGATTGAATGGCCTCGTGATGCTCGAGCTCGTGCTTGCGCCTGCCGCCATACCGCCGTACCTGCCATTGGCTTTCCTGGGCCTCTCGTACGCCATCGCCGCCTCGGCGCTGTGGCCGCTGGTGCCACTGGTCGTGCAGCAGGAACAGCTCGGCCTCGCGTTCGGCCTCATCTTCGCGGTGCAGAATGCCGGCCTCACGGTTGCACCAATGATCGTGGGTTATGTGTCGCGCGACCACCAGTTCGGCTACTCGACCACGAGCTTCGCGTGGTGCGCCACGGTCTCGTGTCTGCTGGCTCTGAGCCTCCTGATAGTCGACGCGATCCAAGGACGGCGGCTGAACTTGTCGGCCCGCGAAGTGCGCGATCGCGAGCAGTTGGCAGCCTTGGCACACGAAGAGTACGACCTTCCGCAGGACCAAGACTACCTCGTTCGCTCGGACTCGCTCTCGGTGGTCGACATTCGCGAGAAGCGCAACAGCCGCTCGTCGTTCTTCTAATGACGCGAACGAGATGGATGTAGTGGTGGTGGATGGTTGGATCATGGAGATAGTAATGGTACTGGTACTGGTATGGCTTGGTAACCTATCTACGCAATACAAGCCAGCCGCGTTGTGATTAGAGAGATATCGATCTATCGCCAATGTCGAGTATCCATCGATGGCATGAGCAGCACGAGCGACATTCCATTCGTTGCTGCGTCGCTCTCACACTGCGTATGCTGCGACACGTCCTTGTTCGTCACCGTCTCGTACACGCCATCGTTCTACTCCGCACAATGAGCTACCGTGCTATCCGCGTCACCTCCTTTGGTGATCCACACGTGATGAAGGTCGAGGAGCAGCCCGAGATCTTGGCGGGCGACGTGGCTCCCAACGAGCTCGTGATCGACATTCACGCGGCAGGCGTCAATCCGGTCGATACGTACTTTCGCTCGGGACTCCGCGGCGGTGTGACGGTACCCTACACGCCAGGAAGCGATGCGGCCGGTGTGGTATCGCTCGTTGGATCTCAGGTTCAGCGATGGAAGGTCGGCGATCGTGTGTACACCTCGGGCATGAAGCACGGCGCGTATGCGCAGAAGGCGCGTGTGACCGAGGAGCAGCTGCAGCCACTGCCTGACACCGTGTCCTTCTACCAAGGCGCCGGTCTGCATGTACCGTATGCCACGGCATACTATGCACTCTTTCAACGAGCAGCGTATGTTTGAGTGAGGGCGTGTGCCAGAGAGTGAGGCCTCACACACGCTCGCGCGAGAGCAGTGCCAAGCCAGGAGAGACCGTGTTGGTTCACGGTGCTAGCGGCGGCGTCGGTATCGCCAGCGTGCAATGGGCCAAGTCTCGAGGCCTCACGGTCTTTGCGACCGCTGGCACACAAGAGGGACTCGAGTTGGTGCGCCAGCAAGGAGCCGATCGCGTGTTCTCGCATCGACAGGAGGGCTACCAGCAGGAGATTCTCGCTGCCACGGGAGGCCGAGGTGTCGACGTCGTGCTCGAGATGCTCGCCAATGTCAACCTCAGTACGACGAGGCCACCGCACAGACACACTCGCAAGCATGATCGGGTCGCTCACTTGCGACGTTGGCGGTAGATGAGGACATGTTGTTGATGGCCAAGCGAGGTCGCATCTGTGTCATTGGCAATCGAGGCTCGCTGACTGTCGATCCGCGTCGCTTGATGGGAACCGACTCGACCATCATCGGCATCATGCTCTATGGCGCGACGTACATCTGCTCTCTCACACTCTCACCTGCCTCTCCTGTGAACCTCGTTGAACTCACGAACAACTGTCGATTGGTGTGTGAGAGAGTAGACCAGCTGAACAGTCCGAGATTCATGCGGCGATTCAATCGGGTCTGAGCATCGGCACACTGAAGCCAGTCGTCGGTCGCGTGTTCAAGCTCTCGGAGGCTCCCGAGTCTCACGAGTTCATCATCCATGGCTCGGGTGCGACGGGCAAGGTCGTGCTCGACACCCAGAATGTCTAATCGCCATCGTGCATCCGTGCACGCACGTACCCGCCGCATACGCATCGAGATTCCACAACCAACTACAGTGACCGCAGCTGTATTTCAAGCGTCGACGCGAAGGAGTATTGTACATGTGTACGCGTGTGCGTGCGGTGATGAACGCTCTCCAATGAACGCTCTCCCGCTCGCAGCCGTCCGGCTACGAGAGTAACACACGCATACACCGAACGAGTCCACTCGCCATGCCGATGCAGAGCCAGTCGTATTTGCCAGCGGCGGTGTCATCGATCTGCTCGCGCCATCTCACGCACGTTGCTGCCACGATCGGATCAAAGGATGGCGAGCCGATCTTGACGAGCTTGGCTTCACACGGTTGATCTTGTAGCACCAACACGCCATTCGAGAGTTCGACCGAGCTGAGTTGAACCGCCTCTTTGAGCCGATCGCGCTTGCGTTTCTGCTCCGGTGCGAACAGCACGACGTTGCCGTCCATACCGCACGCTGCAACCAATCCTCCGTTGCAGTGGATATCCTGCAAGGCATGGAGAGGATGGCATTCACGTTACCACCACTACCACCACAATCATCCGTGCCGCCGTTGTGTGCGATACATACCCAGATCGCTGCTTTCGTGAGCGCGTAGACGCGTGCCGCGTTGCCTGCTTGAAAGTGTCTCACGCTGCCATCCTCGGCACCGATGAACACGTCGGCACTGTCTGGCCCACTGCGCGACCATTGCACACTCGTGGGATACGCTGTCCAACACGCCAAGCGGCCGTGTGAGTATCGATTCGATGCGATAGCGCAACCTGGGCCGTCGACGTACGTCCAGTAGCGGCGTGGTCGTAGATTGGCTGCGCCGGATCTCGGAGGTCCCAGAAGCGAACGTGGCTGTCGTGCCCCGCTGAGATGAAGCGATACGGCTCGAGCGGCGAGAAG
>Ga0209930_1004633_pt1 | contig 12012 bp, 7 predicted proteins | sample ThiBiot_500_biof_2_FD_183948 | JGI IMG/M metagenome (GOLD analysis project Ga0209930, IMG submission 183948) | Wastewater bioreactor microbial communities from Cape Town, South Africa - Thiocy_cont_500_biof (SPAdes) | ecosystem: Engineered > Bioreactor > Thiocyanate-remediating >... | reverse complement strand
TCTCTGGTCCCTGGGCATCGACTCCCCTCTCTTCTTTGGTTTCCTGGGAGGCATCCTTGTCATCATACCCTATATCGGTATACTTATAGGTAGCGCCCTGCCCTTTATCGTCGCCCTGATCACAAAGGACTCGGCCTGGTATGCGGTAGGCGTGCTGGGTGTATTCTTCTTCGTACACATCCTGGAAGGCAATCTGATCACACCCTATGTAGTAGGCTCCAAGGTCAGCATCAACCCCCTCATCGCCATCTTCTCCCTCCTCCTCTTCGGCAAGCTCTGGGGTCTCCCCGGATTGATCCTGGCCCTGCCGGTCACAGCCATCTGCAAGATCATCTTCGATATGCTGCCCGGCTTCAAGGCAATAGGCTTTCTTCTCGGGCGGCCTCAGAAATACCACTTTAAGAAATATTCCCATCTGCACGCTAAACTTCGCAGCCGTGCGCCCGACATAACCACCGAGACGGATGCCACGGAGACAGATAACCCCGTCCCCGCCGGGAACACCACATCAACCGCTACGTCTTAAGCCGTCATGCGTGCATTTTCTCGATCCGCCCCACGGTCTTCTCCAGGTCGATCCCCTTACCCAGCACAGGCTTAAAAATATCTCCCACATCTTTAAGCCTGTCGAATATATTTTTAATAGTAAAATCCTCCGGTTTCAGCCCCTTCTTCAGCTCCTCCCAATGCAGCGGCGTGGAGACGGTGGCGCCAGGCCGCGGACGGACAGAATACGGCGCCGCCAGGGTTTGGATCGCCCTGTTTTGCAGGAAGTCCAGGTATATCTTTTTTTTCCGCTTGGCAGGCGTACGCTCGAGGCTGGTGTAGGTTGCGATACGCGCATCCTCATGCGCCATCTCCACGATCAGGCGGGCCAGCATACGGGACTGGTCATAGCCATACTTTGCCTTTAAAGGAATATAGATATGCATACCCGTTGCACCGGAAGTTTTGCAGCAGGCGGTGACCTTTAGCTCATCCAGTATCCCCTTGATCACCAGCGCCACAGTGATCACCTGGTCATATGGGTTCCCATCAGGGTCCAGGTCGATGACACACCAGTCGGGATTGTCAGGAGATGCCGTACGGCTATGCCAGGGATTCATTTCGATGCACCCCAGCGACGCCATATAAAGAAGGGACGCCTCCCCATTACAGACCATAAAGTCGATGGCGCCCTGCGACTCGCTGTTGAATCGATAGGTCTCCACCCAGTCTGCTACCTTGCCCGCCACATTCTTCTGGTAGAAATTAGCCCCTGTGATACCATTCGGATGACGGTTCAGCGACTGCGGTCTGTCCAGCATATAAGGAAGGATAAAGGGCGCAATGTCGTGATAATAGTTGATCACATCGCCCTTGGTATATTTTTCCTTTGGGAAGTATACCTTATTCAGATGAGTGAGCGTCAATTCCTGTCGCCCTACCTTCATCGTTTTCTCGTCTACTTTTACCATCTTTTCATTTTTTTCGTTGGAGGCTTTTTTATCATCCCGCATCCCCATAAATATGGGGTGACGAAGTATCTTATCTTTTGTCCATTCCGAGAACTTTATTTCACATACCAGCTCGGGTCGCAGCCAGGTAGCAGGTTCGTTCGTATGCGGTACTGTTTCAAATGGACATTTGTCCGTTATCAAAGACTTGAACCGTCGCGACAGCTCCCGCAGATCGTTGTCGTCGAATCCGGAGCCGCTGTGACCGATATAAACCAACTTCTTCCCCACATACTTCCCCAAAACAATCGCGCCAAAGAACTTCCGGCTCCTCCGGGGAAGGGTGAAGCCCCCAATGATCGCCTCCATCCGCTGGTTGTTCTTCATCTTTAGCCAGCTGCCGCTGCGTACCCCTGCTTCGTAGATACTGTCCGCCCGCTTAGCCATGATCCCTTCCAGCCCATGCTTCACCGCAGACGCGAGAAAAGCCTTACCCTTTCCCACGATATGATCGCTGTACCGCAACCGGTCATCATTAGCCGGAAAAATACTTTTTAATATCTGCTTTCTTTCCAGCAGGGGCAGTTGGGTAAGGTCCCTCCCGTCGTACCGAAGAATGTCAAAGACATAATACACCAGATGCGCATCTTCCCTGTGCTTTAACACATTTTGCAGTTGCTGAAAGCTGGCGCGTCCTTCTTCGTCCAGGGCAACGATCTCCCCGTCTATCACCGCCTTGATATTCCATTGTACCAACGCAGCCTCTATCACCTTGAATTTTTCGTTAAAAGGAAGATTATTCCGGCTGCGCATCTCCACCTTGCCCTTGTTCAGATAACTGACGACCCGGTAACCGTCCCATTTGATCTCGTATATCCAGTTCGGATCATCGAACGGCTCATCCACCAGCGTGGCCAGCATTGGCTTTATATTTGTTATCTTAGACATACCCAATTACCTCAAAATGGATGAATTCCTTAGTAAGTTCGATCATTTTCCGGCCATCGTATGGGACCTGATATTGATAGGAGTAGCCATCGCCATCGGGTTAATAGTGAAATTCTTGCTATCCCTCCTGCTACGCAAAAAGCCCTCCGCCAATAAACCCCATTTTTCGATATCCCATAGTATCCTCATCCGCCTGGGTAAGCCCTTCAGTTATCTCCTGCCCCTGCTGGCCCTCAATTTCCTGCTGCCGCTGATGAAGATGAGCCCCCGTGTCTACCCCGGGGTCGATCGGGCGGTGGGTATCCTGCTGACCGTCTCCTTCTCCTATGTGCTTATCGGCGTCGTCAAGGTCTTCGAGGACTATGCCTTCCATACATTCGATATCAACAAGGCGGACAATCTGAGGGAACGTAAGATCCGCACCCAGCTGCAATTCATCCGCCAGCTGGCCATCGGGCTGATCATCATCCTTGCCGCCTGTATCATCCTGCTCAGCTTCAACAATCTCCGCAAATTGGGAGCCAGTTTGCTGGCCGGTGTAGGGGTAGGCGGCATCATCATCGGCTTTGCCGCACAGAAGTCCCTGAGCAACCTGCTGGCAGGCTTCCAGATAGCCTTTACCCAACCCCTACGCATCGACGATGTGCTGGTCGTAGAAGGAGAATGGGGCCGGGTGGAAGAGATCACCCTCACCTATGTCGTTTTGAATATATGGGACCAGCGACGGCTGATCCTACCCATCAATTATTTTATCGAAAAACCTTTTCAGAACTGGACACGCAATACGGCGGATATAGTCTTTCTTTATCTGGATTATACCATCCCATTGGAACCTTTGCGAAAAGAGTTCACACGCCTGTTGGAGAACAATCCCCTGTGGGACAAACGCGTCAGCGTCATGCAGATCACCAATGCCTCCGAAAAGACCATCGAGGTCCGCGCACTGATGAGCGCCAGCAGCTCCGGCAACGCATTCGACCTTCGTTGCGATGTACGGGAAGGATTGATAAAATTTGTACAGGCCAATTACCCCGACAGCCTCCCGCTGGTCAGGATATCACCGGGCCAATACCCCGCCGCCTCCGCCACATAGGACCATCCCCGTCACTCTTCGAAGTTCTCGTCATCGTTGTTGTCGTCAAGACTGTAATCATTATTCTCCTCGTCCTCCTCCCCTATCTCCTCGTCGAGGTCATCCTCCTCCGATCCGGGTACATCCAGGTCATCACCCGTGAGGTCATCGTCATCCTCGTTTAGCGGATCACCATCTCCATCCATATCATCCAGTCGCCCCTCTATCAACGGCTGATCCTCACTCTCCGCCTTACGATAATCTATGTTTTCCAGCACGGCCCTTTCCTCGGAAGTCACATCCGCATCATTGCCGGATGCGAAATCGTCGTCTTTTGGCTCCAGTACATCATCCCCTTCCTCATCCGCAGAGGACGGAGTATTGTCAGCCAACTCACCCAGGCGGGGAGCCCTTACATGTTCCTGACCGGGAATATCCTTTACTTCCGGCAGGTTGATCTCTCCGGTGTTATCCTTTGCCATAAAATGTTTTTTTGTAAGTTAAGATTTATTCAGACGCATCGGCTATTAAGATTATTTAACCCGATGACCAGGTAAAACCTGATAAAAGCAAAAAAAATGCCCGCTCTGGCTGATCCAAGTTTCGTATTTTCGTGAAATCGAAACTTTTTTCGATTATGCCCAAATTAGTTTTAAATAGACTTAAATTCGTCCTGCTCGAAAAGAACGTCAAGAATAAGGAATTGGCCAAGGCATTGGGAAAGACCGAATCCACAGTTTCCCAGTGGTGTAATAACCTGATGCAGCCAAGCCTGGAAACCTTTTACAAGATCGCCAATTTTCTCGACGTGGATATGAAGGACCTCTTCGTCTCCACCAAGAAAAATTAAAATACCGCTATGCCGCTCGCCGATAAATTATATCAGATAGATATATCTCTTGGCCTTGAGAGCATCCGTTTACTGAAGGAGTGATCGGCCCGGGCATACCAGAGCAGGACGGCAGAAATAAATAAAATCGGTATAATTGAGGATGAAGCAGTTATCCCGAATTTGCATCCTGTTGGCGATGTCGTGTTTTATACAAACGATTGATTTGAGCGCTCAACCCAAAAGCATTGCCTGTATTGGGAACGGGAGGCTGGCAGTTTATGAGGACAAGGCAAATATTATACAGGTTTTTGGCCCTCCTTATAGCGCTCCGTCTGTATTGGAAATGCAACTTGACAAAACCATTGAGGTAACCTCCCAACGCGAAAAAGGAACTGCGATCTGGACACACCGGTTATACCACAATGGAAAAAACATCGCTGAACTTATCGATTTCGTCGCAGACAGCCTGCCCTGTTTTATCCGGGTTATACGATGTAGTGAACCGATAAGTTTTCATATCCACCGGACGCCCTCTGGACAGGTACTTGCTAACAACAATACCTATGCTGCCGATTCGGTCAATAGCTCATTATTACTAAAAACTCCTGCCGGAACCTTTGTGTATGGGTCTTATCCCATGACACAGGAAAGCTATCATCAGCTTCTTGTAAAAGGGAAAGGCACGTTGAACGAAACCTCACTGGATTGTACACCCGGTGAAACGGTATTTGCGATTTGCGGCGGTCCTTCTTACCCGGAATGTATTGCCAACAGTAAAGCCGTTGTGCAGCAATGGGCGGTTTCGTTACTGGAAGACTCCCGGAAGTACTGGCGCAACTTTACCGGTGGCCGTATCGACTTCAGTAGAAAGATCCCATCAAATTTCCCTTTACGGGAAAAACTTTTGCAGGAGATCGACGATGTTGCCATTATCATTAAAGCACAACAAAGCATCGAAGGGGGAGTGCTGGCGGGGCACAATTATCACCTTGGATATATCCGGGACCAATATGGGGTATCGAGGTGCTTATTGAAGCTGGGCTATTATAAAGAGGCAAAAGACATCCTTGACTTTTATTTCGGGATATGGCAGCGAAAAGGTGAGCTGCACAATGCGCAGGGTATAGGAATGGACGCTTTCCACATACACGAGAACGATGGTGTGGAAATAACAGGATATCTCATCATTCAGGCATTCGACTATTATTCCAAAACAAAAGATGCTGTCTTTCTGGGAAAAATAATGCCTATGCTCGAATGGGCCTGGCGATGCCAGACAAAAAATCTGATAAAGGACATGCTTCCCTTCAATGGCGATGAAACCTACGTTGCCGGAGGTATATTGCCCAGGACCACCTTAATGGATGGTTCAGCGGAAGCCACTTTGTTGTTTATTACAGGCGGTCGCTTGTTATTGGATTGGATAAGCCAGCATCACCTTTGGTCAAATGAAGCCATTGCAGCCAGCACTAAGATCTTACAACAAACGCAGGACCATTATACACAGAATTTCCTGGAAAATGGGAAATTGCTGACTAATAATCCCCAAAGAATGGTGGGGGAAGTATATCCAGCCTTTCGTCATGGCGTTTGTGAAGCGCTGGGCGGACCGGGTTGTGAGTTTTTCGGCTGGACGCAGCGAACTTCCAACAATAGATATTTATGCCCAAATTGTTTTGCTACTAAAGATCTGCCGGCGGTGAGGCCTGAAAAATTCTATATACCATCTGTAAGTCTTGTGCCTTTTTATATCGGAGCAAAAAATTTATCGAAGCAACAAATAGCTGTTTTTGTAAAAGACCTTGCTGATGTGTACCAGACTACAGGCAATTTTCCTTCGAGCCCTGTAATAAAGGAACGGATAGTGGGATATGATTATGGTCTTTTCCTATATTCACTTACCCGCATTGACCATCCACTAAAAATGGAGATCTACCGGCTGATGATGCAGGCGTCCGATGACACCGGTGCATGGGTGGAATATTATGAAAAAAATCAGCCTATGGGCACGCGGTGCCGGCCATGGGAAAGCGGCATTAACCTGGAAGCCGCGATTGATTTTGCCGAGCATTATCAAGGTCGTTGATCCGTACGGGTTTTATAGGCTGGATGATTGGACCAATGTCCGAACGATACTACTCCACTCTAAGGCTCTTCGCGGGGCTGGCGAGGGCCGCCTGCAGCGACTGGTAGCTGACGGTCCCCATGGCAATCACAAAAGATACCCCCCCGGTGACGACAAATATCAAGGGACTGATAGAAGTATGATAATCATACCCCTGTAACCAACTATGCATAGCCCAGCCCGCCAGAGGCGACGCTATCACGAAAGAAATGGACACCAGCGTCATAAACTCCCTCGTCAAAAGGGTCGTTAGTGTAGGTACAGACGCCCCCAGCACCTTCCTTATCCCTATCTCCTTTACCCTGTTCTCCGCCATATACGCCGCCAGGGCAAATAATCCCAGGCAGGAAATGAAAATGCTCAGCCCCGCAAAAAAGGCCGCCATCACTCCCAAATGCTGCTCCCCTTCAAACCCCAATGCATAAGATTTGCTGACGGTATTATATTGGAACGGATAGTTGGGATTGTATTTCTTAAAGATAGAGCTGATCTTCTCCAGGTCCTCGGCCCGGTCATTTTTCAGTCGGAACGTCATCGTGCCCAGCCAGTTCCTCGGCCCCTCGATCACCACGGGCGGCACGACGCTGGAAGGAGACCCCGGCACAAAATCCCGAACCACTCCCACGATATGCCAGCTGCCTTCATTGTTCTTTACGGTCTGTCCCACAGGATGGACGAGCCCCATCTGCCGGACCGCAGCCTCATTCAGCACCAGGGCGCCGGTATCCGTGGGATAGCTCTGTACATCGATGTCCCGCCCTTCCAGCATCTTCAACCCTATCGTTTTTGCAAAATCTTTATCAGTAACATATCGCGCAAAAATGTTTCTTACCTTTGGATTCTTCCCTTTCCATTCATACGAGTCATCTCTATACCATATATCCGTCACCGGCGAATTGGTACGCGTAATAGAGCTGATCAGTCCCTGCGACAACAGCTCGTTTCGGATCATAGGATAATTCCTGGCTATATCTCCCTTGATATATACAAAGGAAAGATCCTTCTTATCAAACCCCGCATCCCTGTTCTGCACATATTGCAATTGCTGATAAACCACCAGTGTACAGATGATAAAAGCTATCGCCGTGGTGAACTGTACCACCACCAGCACCTTCCTGGGTGTCACCAGGGCGCTCACACTTAGAGAACTTCGTCGGAGCTCCGAGCCCTCGCTCCTCCTCGTTCGTAACCTTCGCTCCACTCGGTTACCCTTCAGTACCTGGATAGGCTTGAATCCCGACAGATAAAAGGCAGGATAGCTCCCCGCCAGCAACCCCGTCAATAAAACAAATCCCGCAAGGTCCAGCCAGAAATTCTTATCTCCATATGGAATGGTGAGATGTTGCTCCACCAGTCTGTTGAAATAAGGCAGGGCAGGATATACGATCAGCAGCGCGATCCCCGCCGCCACTATCGCCATCATCACGCTCTCGCCTATAAACCGTGCAACAAGCGACCCCTTCCCCGCGCCCACCACTTTACGGATACTGACCTCCCTGGCTCTTTTCTCGCTGCGTGCCGTACTGAGGTTCATATAATTGATACAGGCTATCAGCAAAATAAAACCCGCAATGATGCCGAACATTCGGATAACCTCGATCTCACCCCCCGTATTCCGCCCATTCTCAAATCCGGAATACAAACGCCATTTCCGAAGGGGGTGAAGAAAGATGTCGTTCTTCACATCCGGTGCATGCGCGGTGATCACGTGCTTAAAAAGCCTGTCTGCCTGTTGCTCGCCGACTCCCGGCCGTAGCAGCACATACGTCATGATAGAATTGTTCGCCCAATCGCTATTATCCCAATGCACATCCTTCATATAGCTCCAGGGCACGAGGTATTCCCACCGGAACTGCGTATTTTTGGGCAGGTCCCTGGCCACCCCTGTCACTGTGAAGTCGGCAGTGCTGTCCACCCGCATGGTCCTGCCCAGCACATTCGTCCCGCCAAAAAGTTTTCGGGCCATCGTCTCCGTTAGTACGATACTATGCGGCTCGAGCAACGCCGTCCGGGCATCCCCTTCCACTAAAGGAAAGCTGAACACGTTAAAAAAGTTCGGGTCCGTAATCAACCCCTGCGTCTCCAAATGCTTGTCCCCATTGGAAAGTACAAAAGCGCCTACCCAGTTGGTACGCACGGCTTCTTCCACCTGCGGATAGTCCTTCTTCAGTGCCGGCCCCATCGGGATAGGAGTAATAGGCCAGGAGGCTATTTTCCCGTTAATGATCGCCCTGTTCCATGTCATATAGATACGATCTTTCTTCTCATGAAAAAGATCATAGCTCATTTCATGACGGATCCACAGCAGGATCAGCAACGCGCTGGCCATACCCACAGCCAGTCCCGTTATATTGATAAAGGAAAATGTCTTGCTTCGAAGAAAATTACGGCGGATGGTCTTGCCATAGTTCTCCACCATGCTGATCCCTGAGGATAAGGACCATTTTCTGCCATCCCTGGGAGGCTTGTACCGGCTGGCCTTCCCCAAAGAACGCTGATGTGCCGCCAGCCGCTGAAGATGCTTGTCAAATGCCCCCTCCACCTCCCCGGTGTCCCCGCGAGAGGACGATTCCCACATATCGATCAGTAATTGAATGGAATACGAGCTTTCTGGCTGGTCCTTAATTAATTGCCGAAGCTCCCGCAGGTCTCTTTCGGTGGCTTCACCAGCTAGTTTTTTGGCAACGAGTTTCCAAATACGGTCCCGCTCTTTCATATGGATAACCCTTATTTTTCGAATAAGGTCCTTATTTCAGGGCTAAAAGAGTGCCATCACCCTAGTTAATTAAAAATCAATTTATTAAATTTTACTTCCCTCCCGTAGCTGTTCGTTTTTGTTACAAGATCTGTCCGAATTCACTCCCTTTGGTGCGGGGTCGCCTTAAAAATAAAAGGCGATTTTTATACATTAGTAAAGAATACCATGCATTAGTTCACATTTTTTTAACAAATCCAACTCACTATTAGAAATCAATAAATTCTCTATAAGCATTATCCATTATATTTAGAACTTATTTAAATTCGTTCTTAGGATAAGGTCTAAATCAGAGTCGACTCATTACCCGGTATCTTCATATCGGGTTTTTTGTGTCTAAGGCCATGCTAAACTTGGCTAAACTCATTCTCCGGGCAGCCGCGTCCATGGCCGACTCCGGGCAATTATTCCGAATGCGCCAGCGAACTGGCAGGCTGAAAATTAAAATACTGCTTCGCATTATAATAACAGATATCCTTAACCACTTTCCCGATCCACTCCATATCATTCGGCAGCTCCCCATTAGTGATCTCCTCTCCAAAGAGATTACATAATATTCTTCTGAAATATTCATGCCGGGGGAATGAGAGGAAACTGCGCGAATCGGTGAGCATCCCCACAAACCTGCTCAGCAGCCCCATATTGGACAGTGCATTGATCTGACGGGTCATCCCATCTTTCTGATCCATGAACCACCAGGCAGAACCATATTGCACCTTGCCAGCCACAGAACCATCATTGAAATTCCCGATCATCGTCGCCATCAGCTCGTTATCCGCCGGGTTCAGATTATATAGAATGGTCTTGGCCAGTTTGTCATCCTTATCCAGCCTGTCCAGGAATTTGGCCAATGCCCTTCCCTGGGAAAAATCCCCCATGGAATCCCAGCCGGTGTCGGCGCCGAGTCGCTGCATCATGCGACTGTTATTGTTACGCAATGCACCCAAATGATATTGCTGCACCCACCCCTTCTCCCAATCCCACTCGGCAAAATGCACCAGCATCGCCGACTTGAACTTGCGACGCTCTATCTCGCTCAACGACTTACCGGCCCTTATCTTGTTAAAGACGGCCTCGACCTCCCATCCGGTAAACTCTTCGGAGTACATCTCCTCCAACCCATGGTCGGATACGGTACAACCCTTCGAAGCAAAAAAGTCATGCCTGTTCTCCAACGCAAACAAATAATCGTTAAAATTGGAGATAGCCACATTCGTAGCGGCCTCCAGCTTCCTGATATACGCATTGAAATTATCCGGATTATCCACATTCATGGCATTGTCCGGGCGAAAGGCAGGCAGGATAGGGATCTCAAAGCCATCTTGTTTCAGCTGCAAATGGAACTCCAGCGAATCTACGGGATCATCCGTCGTACAAACGGTCCGAACATTCATCTTACGCAAAAGATTACGCACGGAATATTCCTTTGTCTGCAGCTTCCCGGAACACTTGTCATATATCTTTTTCGCCGTCTTGCCGCTGAGGATATCATGTACATCGAAATAACGCTGCAGCTCCAGATGCGTCCAGTGAAACAGCGGATTACGCAGCGTATAAGGCACGGTCTCTGCCCACTTCTGGAACTTTTCATCATCGGGCTGCGTTCCCGTACAATAGCTCTCGTCAACTCCATTGGCACGCATGGCCCTCCACTTATAATGATCTCCATACAACCACGCCTGCGTGAGATTCCCGAACTGATGGTCGGCCGCTATCTGTTGCGGAGGAAGATGACAATGGTAGTCGATGATCGGCATGTCTTTCGCATAGTCATGATACAGCTGCTGCGCCGCCATCGTGTTCAATAAAAAGTTCTCATCCAAAAAATTCTTCATAACGTATTGATTTCTGCAATTATCCACTTTACAAGATCATTTGCGGCATTGAAATTCTCATACTCAGCCGGCAACTTTCTTCCATCTAAATATTCATTGTAGAACCACGGATCACCCACCGCAAACACCGTCCCCTTTCCGATCCGGGCAGTCGCCATGATCACATCCGGGGTTTTATCTCCCCCGTCCCCGATCTTCGGGACACTGTACCGCGCTCTGGCAGGTTCGCTCAGCCGCAGAGTACTTAGCTCCTTGATATAAACTTTATGGGTCGTTTTGAATATTCCATCCTGTCCCGTCATGATAAACGCCCCCTGTTCATAATTATCTCCCATCACCTTGTTTCTGTCGTCCAAATTAAAGTGTATCCCGAACGTTGACGCCAGTTTGTTGAAATGAAGAAACTCCGCATTGGCAGAGTCATTGCTCATCAATAACAGGACACCGCCGGCCCGAACCCAGTCATAGATAGCCTGAATATCTGTCGGGCTGGGGTAATTGGGTGCAGGCGACTCTTTTTCATTATCAGGGTCCACGATAATATATACAGCGGCCTTTCTCAGTCGTTCAGCAGTGGGCGCAACGGCCAGGCTGTCGGTGTGCAGACCATGCCGGCGAAAAACTGAACCCCAGAAAGAGAACCCGCTATTGGCCTGATCTTCCCATGTATAGTGGTACCGGACATTCGTCCCTGTGATATCCTTTTTATGCTCGTTGTTGAAATAATAATCCAGCAGTACCGTCCGGTTCTTGCCCAGCCTCAGCGTGGACAATTGCTCCATCTCCCCCGCCGCCAGCAAAAAAGCCCCGATTGCCTCGCCTCCCAAACGGCTGATAGCGTCAGTCCCTTTCCCCAGCACGCCCGCATATCCTTTCTTCGCCACAGCCCGGTACGACATCGGCAGCCAGCCCATCCTCACCCCTTTTTCCAGCGCATACACGAACATACAGCTGGCAGAAACATCCGGGTCCTGTACCTTTGCCACGGCCGCGGCATAGCGATTCAGTA
>Ga0209930_1004630_pt1 | contig 12014 bp, 11 predicted proteins | sample ThiBiot_500_biof_2_FD_183948 | JGI IMG/M metagenome (GOLD analysis project Ga0209930, IMG submission 183948) | Wastewater bioreactor microbial communities from Cape Town, South Africa - Thiocy_cont_500_biof (SPAdes) | ecosystem: Engineered > Bioreactor > Thiocyanate-remediating >... | reverse complement strand
AAGTTTGTTGGAACTTGAGGCTGCATATTCGAACTAGGTGATGACATTGAAGGTTTGGACTCGTTCTTTTCTTGAGATTTGTCTTTCAATTGGCCATTATCATTAGATAAAGGTAAATTTGAAGTAAGTGATAGATGATCTTTCGGTTGATCTTTGCTATCAGATGAATGTTGAGATGATCTTTTATCAACGTTTGATAGGTTTGATGGTAATTTGTTTTTGTCTGATGGATGATCTTCGAATTGACCATTGTTGTCAGATGAAGATAACGATGGTTTTTTCTCGGCATCTGATAGATTTGAAGTAAGTGATGAAATAGAGGGTGGTAATTTGTTCTTTTGTATTGGACGATCTTTGAATTGATCGACATTTGCAAGTTTTGATTGAATATTATCATCCGATGGTGATTTATTCTTTTTCGATAAACTCATTTTTGATTGTGATTTCGGTTTATTTTTGTCTGTCTCAGATAAGTTTGAACGAAGATTTTCTTCGGATGAAGTTCGTGATGGTAAATTTTCAATAGATGATAATGATTTTCTTCCCTTCGGTAGGCTAATTTTTGATTGAGACTTTCGTTTTAAACTTCGTTTCGAACCAGTTGGAACATTGGAAATCAATGGACTCTGTCCCATACCATGTTGAATCGGTGATTTCAATGGATTTGTCTCGTTTTCATTATCCGAAAGTTTATTTGTTTTGTTTGAATCTGTTAGATTGTTAAATGGCTTTGATTTTAATGGATTACCAGCATTGATTCGACCGAGATCATTTAAAATTGGATCCGATGCTTAACGTTAAATAAAATAATACAATTCCAAAGAAAAACTTATGACTTACGTGTATCTGATTGCTTTTTTTGTTGTGGAGGATCAATTGTCGATTTTGTAGTGAACATATTTTGAAAAGGAGACCATCGATTTGGATCATCTATATCAAAATAAATCAAATCAAACGTATAAACTAGTACATAAACAAAACCGACTTTGACTATGAGATGATACAGGCGAAACATTCTGTTGATCGGTTGTTGTTAACGGTGGTCTTGTTTTTTGTAATGGAACACTTTGCAGACGTATATTATTATCATTGTCATGATGATCTGGATCTTTGTCTCGTTGTTTTTTCGAATCGTTTTTCTTTTTAGCTGCATAAGCAAGAGCAGCAAGAGCTGCAGCAACAAGTAACGGTAAGAGTAGACCAGCGATCCACCATGGAGAAAAGCCAGCAGCAGCACCACCTGCAAGTGGTGCAGCCATAATTGGATTACTGGCAAGACGAGCTGCTCCGGCATTATTCGGTGGTTTGGGTCGATTTTGAGGTCGATAAAGTGCATCGGGATGAGCTGGAATAGGTTCGTGAACAGGACCACTATGCAAAACGATTTGATTTCAACAGAATCATGAGAATTGAATTCAATTTTTCAACCTGCTTCGTTTTAGTCGATATCGTACAGACATGAATTAGATTTTGTGACGATCATTGACAAATAGACAAAACATTTGATGTTTTTCAATAAGATTTTAGGATGAATTTCAATGAACAAAATCAACAAGAAGGAAAAACAAAAACCGATACGAAACTATTTAATAAGTAGAAATTTCTGTCAATTGATTTTATTTTCACGAAATATTAACAAAGAAAAAAATTCGAATATTTCTCTATGAATCTATGCAAAAATCATTGCATAGAAAAGGCGCCTGAACAAACATTTTTATTCCAGAAAATATTTTGATAACATCTATTTCAAGTTTACACAAATACCAAAAGAAAAATAATGATTTTATGAAAAATAATCACAGAAAACAAAAGCAAATGAAATCACGGTTGATGCTTATTTTTGAAATGTCAATTATTCATCGACAGTTTTAGGTGTTGCACCACAACAAAATCGTTTCCAACTAGATCAAAAAAAAAACATTCATTTACTGAGAATTTCGCATTCGAATAACTTACAAAGATGGTTTCTTTTTCTTCTGTATCATTTGTCCTTCTTCATTATCGATGATTTCCATTCTCTGCAAAATGAAAATAAAAACATTATTTGCAAATGCAAATCGAAAAACATTTGAATTTACATCATGGCCATGACGAAGATTGTGTTTCGATGATTTCTTTGATTTTGTATTTTGATCATCTATCAAAAAAAAATTCAAGTAAATAGAAAATTCGATATTTGGGTTGAATTACCATCTGCTTGATTTGCATTTCGTGTTCGATCATGATCAATAGTTGCGTATTCTGCACCAGTACGATTCGATCCACAGTTTAACTTCAAGAAAATCAATCGAATGATTTCAAAAAAATCGATTGAATTGAAATTTACTTGATGTTGATTTAGTTTGTCAGCTGGAATTAATTGATTGCAGGTTTCACAAGGAAGCTTCTCAGTAAGACCTTCTTTACTCATGGCTCTCGCACGTTCTTCGGCTCGTTTCTTGTCTTTTGCTCGACATTCTTGCTAAAGAACAAACAAAAAATAACTGAAATCTGTTGAATTGAGTCTCTACGAACAGTATGCTTCGCCCAATTCGGTATGTCGATTAATGCATTGCAAATTTCACATGGAACATGTGCAACACCATGGGATTTTGTTTGGCGCAGTAGGTTTTCTCTTGAACTCGTCAAATTACCCGGATTACGAGGACAATTTTTCTACGAACAAAACTTCTCGTTTTTTTTTTGTTTTGTAAATCGAAAAAGGTCAAATACAGTGTGCGCAAGTAAATCGTCTGTGCTGCATTTCTCATAGCAATATTCACATTCGGTGATTTTAGCCGAATTGAATGTTGGCGGAACATCGGTTCTTGCGACGGGCAAATTGGGATTGACTTGAGGACGTCGATTTTCAGGATTTTTCGATAGTCTTGGCGGAGTTTCGACTTGATCTACTGGTGCACAATGATTTTCATAGTGATATGCGAAATGAGAACGTCGAATTAATTGACGACAATTGGGACATTGTTCAGTTTTATTTCCACAACTGAGTAAATGAGCTTTTAAAGTATCATTGGATGCAAATTTTTCTTGACAAAATGAACATTGAATTTGACGATTTTTACAATTTGTTTGCTGGAAACAAAAGACAAAAGAAATTTTAATTGAACAAATGAATTTCAATTGAAACTACTTGATGTTGTCGAAAATAGTTTTCATCAAAGAAATCTTGTCCACAATCACATGAATAAGTTGAGCCTTGTTCGTCATTTTCCGTTGTTAATCGGAGCTTTTCCATACTGTCTCGTCTTCAATCAAAGTCAAGTTTCAATAATAAATTTCAGAAAAAGGTACAAACCTTGTTCGACTTGTTGCCATTTTACTTACACAAAAAGAGTATGAATAACTTTATATAAACCTGCAAGATAAAAAAAAGAAACTCAAACAATTTGATAAAAGCCTCGTTATCATTGAATAAATATTGAGGCGTATCTTATTCGTCTTTTTTCTCATTCATCGTAATTCTGTTTTTGGAGATGTTGTTGAAACGAGCGTCAACAACTCAATAAGACTTTAGTCACAATAAAAATAAAAACAGAACGGCAAAATTCGATGACTACCTACTCAGTCAACGGAAGAGACTCTGATTCATTCACTCGAACTTGAAGAATCATAATAAGCCGCAATCGAATAGTACACTCGCACGTGAAGAGGTCACTCGCAGTCGACTTTCGAAACACCAGGATTACTTCAACAATTTGCTACAGAAGAAATTTATTCAATTGAATTTTTCTTCTAACTGTTGCATTTCGATTCGAAAGAATCAGTATGTACGATGTATATTCACAAGTTTCTGAAGTGATTTATTACAAAATTTGTAGTATTACAATAAACACTGACATTAGAAGAAGAAAAAGAAATCCTCGTTTGATTAAACAAACGAACACACACCCAGACACACGAGTTCAGAGAATATTTTATTATGAAACAATGATTTGACAATGTGAGTTTAATAAACAACAACGAGTATTGAAAACAAAAGAAAAGAAAACAAAACGAAAGAGATTAAGAGTTTTGATTTGTGTATTTTGAAGAATGAGAAATATGATTAAAGGAAGACACAAGAAGAGAAAGTGAGAATTCTCATTCGATTTCATTTTCCAGATGTGAAAGTATCGATAAATTATCGATCTCATCATCATCTGGTGGTAGTGGTGGTTTACTGTACAAAAAAATAAAATTATTTCCCGTATTATCATCGAGACAAAAATTTTTTTCAATAGGCCGAGAATCATCATCATCATCCGAAGACGAAGAAGAAGGAGAATAGCAACGCATTTCATCGAGATTTGTTCGTAGTTGAAGTCCATTTAATTGAGAAAGAATTTGACGATATTCTTCGATTTGTTCATTCGATCGATTTAATTCATCGCGAAGTCTAAATACACAAAAATGATTTTTAAATTAAAAAAACAACAACAACAAAATCTGTCGGTTTTTTTTTCGCTCGACAACATGCAAAACAACAACGAAAACAATAATTATATGAACATGCGAAATAAATATTTCTAAATCTATTTGTAAACCCACCTGAGATGATTAGACAACTGTCTCATGTGAACAGAGCCTGATACAGAAAAAAAGAAAAAAATCATGCAAATTTTGTTATTAAAGAAATTTGATTTTGATTCTATAGTTTGTTTTTTCCCCGATTCTATTAGCTAAGCTTGAATATGTGTGTGTTTCTCGTTACCGTTCAGCTTGTTTTTCACATTCGATTCGTCGACATTTCTCTTCTTGATACAAATTCAACATTGGCGATCGTTGAGCATGAATAAGATCCTAATCAATCAATGAAAAGTGAATCGACATTTTCAAGATTCGTTCTACTTTATTCGATGCTGTATGATTCAAAGCTTTGACGCCCATTTTCGGCGGTTGTTGTTGAGTTGAAGACGAAATCGATTGTCTTCGGCTGAAATCTTCGTTGGTTTTCAAATAATAATAAGTTGCTGCCGAGGTTTTATTAGTAAAAGGTGTCGAATGAATATTATTCGATGTCGATGCTAAACTTTGCGTACTTCGTGTGAGATAACTGTTATTCAAAACAAATAACGGTGGTTGCGGTGGAGGTGGTGGCTGTTGAGAAAGGGAGAGTCGACTTGTTGAATGAGCAAGTGAATTTTGAGAAGGTGATGAGGGCGTTTGCATGGATTCAATGCAAAGATTATTGAGGAAATAGAGAGCTTTTGATGCATGATTTGAATTTGTTGTTGGCGGTGGTTGTTGTTGTTGTTCGTCATCGGATTGATCTGGTTCGATGAATTGTTTGTTTGATATTGTTGTTTGATTTTGAAATATCGGATTGGTGAAAGACAATGGACATCGAATGTTTTCTTTATTTAAATTCTCGGTAGTTGATGTGACAACAGTTGGTGATGTTGAAATCGAATGATAGCCTTGTGATGAACCATTGGTGGTGGCTGTTCCTGCCAACGACAAAGAGATTTGACTGCCAAATGGTGACGAACGATGATCGGTGAGTTGTTTGGAATATTTGTCTGGCATTGAGTGATGATAGATGTGATGATGATGATGATGAAAATGGATTTGTGTGCCGTTGGGTGTTGATGAATAGAAATGTTTCATGTTGGTTAATTCGCCGAGAACGTCTTCGAGTTCGTTTAATGAATGACGAGTAGGTAAATCGATTTGTTCGAATAGATCGGCGAGAGTCGAATGAAGAATTGAATATTCTCGGCCTAAATCGATATCACATTTATCATCACGTAGATACAAATCATTCGAATAGCGAAGTTCATCGAAATCTCGATCGATTGTCTAAAAACAAACAAACAAATTTCATTATTCAACATCAATTTATTTGTTTTACCGAAATATTTGCTAAAAATCTTCGCATATTTTCCGATTCTTTGCCGACGAAATCATTCATAAACTTCATGTACGATTCTTTAGCACCGAACCTTCAAAAACGAATTCAATTATTTTTCAATTTGGCAAATAAATTTTATTTTACTTGGAGAAATTGGCCAATGTTTGTAAAGTTTTGGCGATTAATGTTAATTTTCTCGATGATTTCTCGTTTGGATATTCTGAAAAGTGTCGATTGAATGAAAAGAAATGTTTTTTTTTCTGTCTCGAGAGATTTTACCTTGAGTTAAACCGAATAGATTCGGCGAGAGAATAGCTGGACAAAGAAAACGAAGAAAAACCGAACCACTAATGAGATTGAACATCGTCTCATCGGACGATGATAATTGACGAAGTTTCCAGAAGATCCGTTTTAATTCCCTTTTGGAAAAATCGAAAAAAAATGTTCAACAAACAAAAAAAATGAAAATGTCTTACTGAGGAAAAAGTGAATGTGATTGTTGAATTTCGAGCCAAATTTTTTCACAAAGAAATCTCAATGTCATTTGATTTCGTTCTAAATTCTGAATATTTGAAACTCGACCGGGATCAACTTCCAATTCGATATCATTGCCATTTTTCGACGTCACAATTTCGGTGACAAAACGCGTCAATGTCTCGCGTAGGTACGTTTCGCCGATTAATTTCATATAGGCTTCCATTGATTTTGTTGCTATGGAATTGCCACGAAATGTCAGCGTATTGTCCGGCGTCGAGAGAATCTCGGCTTGAACGATATCGACAAGAAACGAGGTCGAAAACGAAAGAGATTGAGCGATACGAGTGAGTGATGTTGCTAGAAAAAACAAGTTTTTGCCTTTTCAAAAGATAAAAGAAAAACAAACCGATTTCGTCTTTGTCACGAAGACTTATGTGCGGCTCGAGAATTCGAATTAATCGAAGATAATCTCGACGAATATACTAAACAGAAAACGCGTTGTGTTTTTGTTTGAAAACAAATTTTGAATAAAAAACCTCTTGCAAATGAGCATAAGATTCAATTGGTAGGATTTGAATGGCTTGATATTTGGCTTTGATTCGAATGTTAAACGAACCATCTTGTAATCTTTGTGATTTTTCTTTCCCAGTTGGAATTGATCCCGATGGAATTTGCAGAGGATACCATTGTTCAATGAATTGATTTCCAGTTATTGTTGATAAAGGTATATCAACATAACCGATTAGATCAATGTCATGGCCGTTGATTTGCTTTTGTTTACGTCGTTCGATTTCTCGGTAGATTTTACAACGAAGGACTGAACAACCTATGATAATAGATCGTTTGTTTAGTTTGATCATGCTTTTTTTTTTGTTAATATCGAATAAAAATACCTTCGGGAATATCTTTGAATGTGAAATTCTCTCCCCAGAAGAGAATTTCCCGTCGTTCTTTACTCGTTGTTTTTCCGTAAATATCTTCATCGAGAAAGATTTTCACGTAATATCTTTTCTTAACAGGTAAACCTTTGGCTTCTAAAATCCAAATATCTAACGAATTATCAGTTCTTAAACCTCGAATTTTCGTTATTGTTTCCAACGATGTTTGCCGTAGATTATTCATCAACGTTGAACAATCAGGTGAATAAGGTTTCGATCGAAGATAATAATTCTTTTTCTCATGTTTATTTCGTATTTCGAGATATTGACACGAGGAGAAATGTTCATCGGATGTTGTTGTATCACATGATGATGTTTGCAGAATACTTGGATGTAAACGACGAATATGATATGTATCTAACATGATTTCAGTAGGAAGACCTGATGTTGACATTGATCCTAATGAATTATTTGCAGAAGCACCATTTAAAACAAAAAGAGATTCATGTGAACGAGATCGATTCGCTGGAATGTTACTATTTGATGAAGAAAGAGAAAAAGAAAACACAGAGAATTTTGTTTTTTTGATTTTCGAAATGAAAGAAAAATGATGTTAATTTACTGAAGAGATGGAGATGTTTGTGAATTGATGTTTGAAGCTACCAATGGTTGTTGTAATCGCTTTTGACGTTCTAATTTGGTTACACTTTTCGTGCGTTTTAATGCATCGGCGTTGATATTTGGCGATGGTAATGATGATTTGTTTGTTGTTGATGAACGACCGAAAAAATAGGAGAATTTCGTTTTCGATTGACGAGTCGTCGATGATGACGTTGTTGTTGTTGTTGTTATTGAAGAAAGACGATCAGATAATGAGTCTATACATACGACAAATAGTTTGTAAGGACAAGGATTAACTTTTATTTTGAACGAGAAATGAAAGAGAAAAGAGAGAAAAAAAGAGAGTGAAAGCGACTGTGTGGGAGAGACTGAAGGAAGAAAAAAAAAGAAAACGACCCTGGCAGGACTCGAACCTGCAATCTTCTGATTCGAAGTCAGACGCCATAGCCATTAGGCCACAGGGCCGGTGTTTTTCATATGAACAAAACTCGAACATATGATTTTACACTGACCATTTTGACCAAAAAAACGAAATCTACGACCCTGGCAGGATTCGAACCTGCAATCTTCTGATTCGAAGTCAGACGCCATAGCCATTAGGCCACAGGGCCGGTGTTATCGACTTCAATCAAACAAAAACACATCAGTTAATACGAGCGCATCGATCTGAATTTCTAAGAAGAAAAAGAAAGCGACCCTGGCAGGACTCGAACCTGCAATCTTCTGATTCGAAGTCAGACGCCATAGCCATTAGGCCACAGGGCCGGTGTCATTAACTAGTGCAAAACGTAAACACATTAGTTAACATTGAACGTATGTATTCAGAAAATAAATAAAAAAAAAGACAACGAAAACGACCCTGGCAGGACTCGAACCTGCAATCTTCTGATTCGAAGTCAGACGCCATAGCCATTAGGCCACAGGGCCGGTGTTTTTTATATGAACTAAACGCAAACGGATTTATTGTACATGAGCCCTCGATTTTATTTTATCTAACAAAAAAACTAAAAAAAACAAACAAACGACCCTGGCAGGATTCGAACCTGCAATCTTCTGATTCGAAGTCAGACGCCATAGCCATTAGGCCACAGGGCCGATGTTAATCAATCTCATGCACCGTGAACACATCAGTTTACACGAAATCTCGACACTTAAAGAGCTAAGAATCATTGAAAAATCTGTTTCCACTTTAAACTTTCACACGTAACCTGCTGTTTGTTGTATGTTTCTCAGCGTGATATCATATTGGCAGAAAAAAGAAAGTCAAAATGAAAATTCTTACGTCGAAATATCTAAATCTTGTTGTTGATCTATCGATATGTTATCGATTGAATTGAAATATTTCAAAGCAGAAGAAAAAGAAGAAAGAGGGAGAGAGAGAGAGAAAAAGACTGTTGTAATGAATTGTCTACCTTGACCCAAGAGGAGAAAAAGGTGAAAAATGAAGGTACACACACCTTGAACGAGCATTTGATCACTTTCTATTCATTTGTTAAAAGTGTAAAAAGACACGAATGTTACAAATAGTCTTTGTTTAAGGCGTTGTCATTCATTCTCGATAACGAAAGTCAATGTACACATAAAAACGCCTGAGATATAACCTATGCGCAAGAATGAAACATATTTAACGAACCTCCGTCATACTCTTCTTCTTCTTCATCATCATCGTCGAATTCTTCTTCTTCGATAATTGGTGCTCGTTGATGATGATGACGATAGATTGCATTTCTTCCTCATTTCTATAATTTTCTCTCTCTCTCTCTCTCTCTCTCTCTCTCTCTCTCTCTCGACTCTTTTTTTTCTCATTCAAACACTGAGACAATACGTATACGTATATTTTTTCCTCTCTCTCTCTCTTTCTCTCTCATTCGGTTGCTTTTTCTCATTCGATATGATGATGATTGTACAGTAATTGAAATGTAATCGGAATCGATCTGTAACATCGAACAATTATTATTGCACACATACGCATGCGCACACACACGCACGCCGATGGGTTTCTAGCGGTTATCATTTGGCCCATATGCGATGACATCGTTCTCTTTCTCTACATACACACACACCACACGTTCGTCTTGTTTGGATAGACAAGTGGGATAAAATGCGGAACGATGTTTGCCGTTTTGTTTTGTTATACTGAGAATAGATGGTAAAGTAGGATCATTTGTGTTGAGATAACACACAAGAAAACAGATGTCAATGAAACTAATCTGGTGCAAATTGTAGTCGAATTGATTTAGTTAAACAAACGTTCTGAGGTTCACGGTTCGATACTCAATCCGAGATTGCAATGATTCGAAAATTGAAGTTCATGTCTGAGCGTGTCGTAACAGTCAGAGTATGTCTTCGTACATATAAAACCCACTGATTGTTCGGCAAGGCAAACGATCGAAGACATGCCGAGAACGGTTGTATGAGCAATCTTTTCTTATTTCAAAGATTTCTCAAAAGAAGAAAAAGAAAAAAACTCGAGTTATACATTTATACAAAGGTCATTATGATCATTAGTGTTCTGTGTTTTTTTTCTCCTTGGCCAAAAGTTTGTCTCGTTAACAATATCTTCTTACCCGTGAATGATGCATGACGAACACTAGTCGATTGTATTGGATTGTTATTCAATGGAGTTAATGTCGCTGTTTTATCATCATTCGATGTTGATGAAGAAAAAAGTGCTTTGGATAATGATGGTGACATATATTCCGATAATGATTGTAGCATATTACTCGGACGAAGGACACTTATTGATGAACGTCCGCTGTTATTATTATTATTCAAGATCGATGATGCACAAAGTGACGATGACGAGGACGATGTTTCCGACGAGGACAAAGAAATCATCTCACTATTAAGATCGACAATAGGTGCCTGTTGCTGTTGTCTTGACTGTATGCACTAGAAGGAGAAGATGATGATGAATGAAAAAACATAATTAAACCATTTTCTTTTTCTCGATTTCGTAATAATCAAACGGAAGGGCTTTTCTCTTTCTTTTTTCTGATCAAATACAGTCGATTATGCCATCGAGTTATTCTTTTCTTTCAGTTCAATTGACCATTTGTTATAGATTGTGGCAATATACATATACAAATGAATCGAAGAAAGAAACGGCAAATATTCTATTTGTCTGTGTTTGTCTCCCACGCACGCATATGCACGCACAGGCAAAGAAAAAACTGTTCGATGCGATGATATGTAGCATCGCACACGAATGAAATATCGATATGAGATGATGGACAAACAGAGAGCAAATCATCGAAGGTCAATTGACTTCTCGACAAGAGCAAATCAATAACTAAGCAGAGCATTCCGACAGTTTTGTTTTACATACATCATTCGAGTAGAATGTCAATGTTCGTTTGTTACGATCGAATTCGACATATTTTCTTATCCAACTACGTTCATCATCGAGATTATCTAAAAGAAAGCCGAATTTTCAATTGTGTAAATCGATGATTTTGTTTACTTGAAACATCGAACCAAGCGTAGAAACGTTGTGTTAATTCATTCTTCATGATGTTGTTATTGTTGTTGTTCGAATTTTCAGCAAAACATATCTGACGTGATGATTTGAAATGAACGAAATTTACAAAGATTCAAAACGAATACTGATGGCGGATTTCATGTTGACATATCTGAAAAATAATCCGAATCGATTCGACGAAAACAAAAAATCTTATTGACATATTTTCGATTCCTTCAAAGCGTGATGATTTAAGAAAATGAAAACGAGAAGGAAAATATTTGTACAATATTAATGGTTGATTGATCAGAGACGAAGTAAAAGAAAAAGAAAAACGAAAGAAAACAAGAACCTGTAGAGAAAAAAATATCAATCTGATTTGATTCATCTACTAGACAGAGAGAGAGAGAGAGCAGAAAAAAAGACGACAGATATTAATAATCGTTCTGTGTTCTGTTTTTTTTTTCTTCTTCATATGGATGAATGTCTGTACATAGGATCTATTTTGTTTTATTTATTCTTCTCTTTAGTATTTGTTCTTTTTCAACGAATCGAAAAGCTTTTCTTAACCTTTAAGCTTTTCGACAACAAAATACTTTGGATGGATTTTACTTGATTTTAATTTATGAAAATCAAATTCGTTTCTTTTATTTTCAATAGAAAAATAAACTTTCTGTCAAAAGACTTGATGTCGCTAGTTGCTTTTCAACAAAGAGAGAATACATTTGTAACTTTATTGAAGAAATAT
>Ga0209930_1004627_pt1 | contig 12031 bp, 10 predicted proteins | sample ThiBiot_500_biof_2_FD_183948 | JGI IMG/M metagenome (GOLD analysis project Ga0209930, IMG submission 183948) | Wastewater bioreactor microbial communities from Cape Town, South Africa - Thiocy_cont_500_biof (SPAdes) | ecosystem: Engineered > Bioreactor > Thiocyanate-remediating >... | reverse complement strand
GAATTGTTTCCAGCGGCTGATGCAGCTGTTCTTTGTCCTGCGGGAGATGTCCCTGCTGGCCCATGTGGAAGACCTTGAAGCGAAGAAGTTCCTTTCCGTGGACCCCGTGCATGTGAGGCGTATCGGGGTGGTATATCAAAGCATACAAAGAGACTATCAGCAGGAGCTTTCGACCCGGCAGATGGCGGGTGAGTTGGCGATGACGGAGAGTTCGTTCTGCCGGTGGTTCAAGCATAGCACCGGTAAGAGCTTTAAGCAGGCATTGACGGAGGTGAGGATCCAAAAGGCCTGCTCGTTGCTGATACAGTCGGACCTTTCCGTAGCCAGTATCGCATCGATGTCGGGGTTCAACAATATATCGCTGTTCAACCGGATGTTCAAGGACATCGTTCATATGACACCTAATAGATACAGGCGATCCATCGGCGTGAAGGTGGAGTACGCCACCTAACAAACATATCATGAAATATACCTTTCTTTTTCTGACGTTGCTCTTTGCTCAAGCCGCCCAGGCCCAGTCCAGGCTTCCTGTTGTTCGGGCCACTTCCCAAAAAGTGTCCATAAATGATGGCGGCTACCTGGATAAGAATGCCTGGAACCTCAACCCGAAGCTCAGACCGGATGTCTATACCGCGGACAGGACCCGTCGAACAAAATGGGTGACGTTTTATACTGACATCGATTCCATCCGCGTGAAGGTAAAGCCGGGGACAAAATTTGATTTCGTCATACTGCTGAATGGCAAGGATTCGTGCTATACGCGGATCGCCAGCGCATTGCCCCCTTCGGGTACTGCTCCTGCGGGTGCTGTTGCGGAGGATACTATTCCCTTTGAGCTCACTGCCTACAATGCTATCAAGGTGAGGGCTTTGATCAACGACAAGGACACGTTGAACCTGCACTTTGACATAGGGTCTTTTGATCATACATCCTGGAACTCCGAGGAGCTTAAGGGGCTATGCGCGAATGCCTCTTCAATTTATACGCTCCTTTGTATGTATAAAGGTGAGCTTTAAAAAAGATAGTAAGGAGTATTCCGGTGATTTTATGCTTGACACCGGCTCGGATCAGGCAGTTATTGTCGACAGCGTTTGGGCGAGTCGTTGGGACCTTCCCGGAGGTTTAAGACTACTTCGGACATCTGTGCTAAAAGATCCGAGAGGCGCCAGGTATGAGACCCGGGTGGTGGTGGCGCCAAAGCTGCGTATCGGAAGGTTTGAGCTCGACAGCGTTCCCACGATGGTGTTAGGTAGTCTCAACCCCACACGGATGGAACTTAACTTTTTGGGGAATGATCTTCTAAAGCGATTCAATATCATACTGGATCTTCAACACGACTATTTATATTTCAAGCCTAATAAATTGATGGGAGTACGATACAAAGAACTGTCTTGAGGATGCCGATGACATGATCATCGCGATGTCCTTTGCCTATAGATAAAGTTTATTATATCTAAAGGAACTTTCTGAGCAGGTAAAGTATCAGGGAAATCATTAAACTGATAATCAGCATAGTCATAATGGGGACATATAAACGAAAATTTTCCTTTTCTATCCGGATGTCACCCGGCAGGCGACCGAACCAGTGGAGCTTATCGTGAAAAAAGTAGATCAGAACACCGGCAAGGACAATGGCACCGCCGATGATAAGCAGATATATGCCTGTTGTCTTGTTCATTTACCAAAATTAGAAGAAATTACATAATCATGAGCCAAACACAGCAAGACATACTCGACGACTTTGTCGAACAGCCCAAACTGGCTACTATTGGAAAAAGGGTTGGGGCGGCTATTTCGGCCTTATCGTCGCGGCCAGTAATCCGGAGCACAAGCGTATTGCCGACAGCATAGCCGGCACTCGTGTAGTGGATGCGGTCTGACCTATACGTCGCATTGTTTTGCCAGTTCATCGCAAGGCGGCCTCGAGGCGATCCACCCCTGGCTAGATTTGCAGTATGAAAAAGCTGTTATCTATCCTTGGTCTGTTGTTGATCCTTCATCAGGTATTTGCGCAAGGTCCTCCGGGTGGCGGTGCTCCCGGCGGTGGGCCTGGTGGTGGCTCCGGTGGCCGGAGTGGGGGGGCTGCTTCCGGTCACCTGTATGGCAAGTTGGTCGACTCCACCGGGCATGGCATCGGCCGCGCCTCTGTCATGATCCTGAAAACGAATATTGACCCGGCTTCGGGGAAGAGAAAGGATATGCTGCTGAAAGGCATCACTACCCAGAACAATGGGGATTTTTCCGCGGAGGACCTGCCGCTGAACAGCCCGCTAAAGCTGAATATTTCTGCGGTAGGATATACCGCCTTGGTCCGTGACGTCACCTTATCGCCGCAGTCATCCGAAAAAGATCTGGGCAACCTGTATATGACCCTGGCGACAAAGGAGCTTCAGCAGGTGGTTGTCACTGCCTCCAAGCCTTCCATGACCGTGGATATGGATAAAAAGGTCTTCAATGTGTCAAAGGACATCGTCAGCGCCGGCGGGAATGGGCTGGATGTGCCCAGCGTCAATGTTGACATCGACGGCAATGTGTCCTTGCGAGGAGCTACTCCTCAACTGATGGTGGATGGGAAGCCTACTACGCTGACCCTGGATGAGATCCCTTCCGATGCCATCGAGAGTGTAGAAGTGATCACCAATCCCTCCGCGAAATACGATGCCTCCGGAGGCGGGGCGGGTATATTAAACATTGTATTGAAAAAGAACCGTAAGACCGGGTATAACGGCAGCGTGCGGGCCGGTGTGGACAAATATGGAGGCGCGAACGCGGGCGCCAGTCTCAATGCCCGGGAGAATAAGATCAATATTTCGGCGGATATCAATGGCAGGCTTAACCGCGATAGGGGTACTTCCTCCATCGAGCGCGTGAGCCAGGGCACCAGTCCCGGCACGTACCTCAACCAGCAGCAGCTGGATACGTCCAGGGGTGGTATGTTCTTTGGCAGGGTGGGGCTGGATTATTTCCTCAACAACAGGACGACCCTTTCCCTCACCGGGTTTGCCATGCATCATGACGGTCCTTCCACATCCAATATCAGCATCAACACCGACAGCCTGTATTCGTCGGGCAAGATCAGCCAGTACAGCCATGAAGAGATCGCCGCATCCCATACATTTAATGGAAGAGGCGCCACCCTTGGCATAAAGCAGCTGTTTGCCAAGGACAAGGAAGAATGGACCGCGGATGCCAGCTATTTCTCCGGCAATGCCTCCAACAATTCCCTGTACACTACAGACTATTACAAGGCTGGGAGCGGTTCGGCTTTAGCCAGCAGCCAGCTGCAAAAGATCATCGGCGGTGGTAATGACCATAATATTATCCTGCAAAGTGATTTCACCGATCCGCTGACCGCCAAGACTACCCTGGAGGCCGGGGTGAGGGCTGCCTTACAGAGCAGGCTGAACATCAATAACAATTATACCTATAATGCTGACTCGGCAGATTATGTGCTCGTGCCTTCCGCGGCCAGCAATTACAAGAGCCAGAGCAATGTTTATGCAGCCTATGTCACTTTGTCAAGCAGCATCCGGAACTTCAGCTATAAGGTCGGATTGCGGGCGGAAAGCTCAAACTACCACGGGACCCTGCTCAATTCAGGGAATACATTCAGCAATCAATACCCCGTGAGCCTCTTCCCCTCCGTATTCCTTGGACAGAAGCTCGGCGATGGGCAGGAGCTGCAGCTTAGCTATACCCGAAGGGTGAATCGCCCGAACTTTTTTCAGCTGGTGCCTTATACCGATTCGTCCAACAAGCTGAATATTACCCGTGGCAATCCGAACCTGGTGCCTGAGTTCACGCAGTCGCTGGAGCTGTCCTATATCAAGAATTTTGGGCACAACAGCCTATTTATGGGGTCTGTATATTACAAATACACCGACCATCTGATCACCGGGTATATCGAGAGCGATACGAATGCCAGCACCGGCGCTACGACCCTTATCAATACCTTTGTGAATGCCGAGTCCAGCCATTCCGTCGGCGCAGAACTTACCGGCCAGGTCAATCTCACCCGGTGGTGGGATCTGTCCTCCAATGTCAATATCTATCATTCGAAGATCAATGTTGCCGAGACCGATGCCGTCGCCCAGCAGGCCCTCTGGAGCTGGTTTGGCAAGCTGAATATGAATTTCCGGCTGCCTTCGGGATTTAGCGTGCAGGCCTCCGGGATATATCAGTCCAAAAGCAATCTGCCGGTGAATACGAACGCCAACCAGCCCGGCCCTCCCAATATGATGTCCCAGAGCGCATCCCAGGGGTATATCAAACCTTATTATGAAGCGGACCTGGCCGTTAAGAAGACTTTCCTGTCGGGTAAGATGGCCCTGACCGCCAGTTTTAACGATATCTTCCGCAGCCGCAAGCAGGACCAGTATACCTATAGCACCTACTTCACACAGGAGTCTGTTCGTTTAAGGAACCCGCAAATGCTCAGGCTGAACCTGACCTATAATTTCGGAAAAGTGGACGTCAGCCTGTTTAAGAGAAAGAATAACAATGTGCAGAGCGAGGAGCAATAAAAGGTTAACTTTATTACGATGAAGGCCGACTGGTACAATCGAAACGCGATCAGGGTATTGACACATGCGGCGGTATGGGTGGTGGCGCTCTCGCTGCCTTACCTGCTCGACAGTCATCGGGGGGTGCACCGTCATGACAATGACGGGCGTGAAAGGGATTTCTTTTATCTCAATTTTTTCACCAGCATATTGTGGATAGGTCCTTTTTATCTCAATGCTTATTTGCTCACTCCCCGCCTGTTCCTTCGCCGGCAATACCTGGAGTATGCGTTGTACCTGGTACTATTATTTGGTTGTATGCTGGTGATCCATATGTACCTCTTCAAATATGTCTTCTACCTGAACCATTTTAGTCCTTTAGGAGCGACTGGCTTTCTTCTTCCGGCATTTTTATTGACGACAGCCATCAGCACCACATTCCGGGTGGTACGGGATAAGATGGAGACAGACAAGCGGGCGCAGGAGCGTCAGGAGGAAAACCTGAAGACCGAACTGTCCTTTCTTCGAAGCCAGATCAACCCTCATTTTATTTTCAATATCCTCAACAACCTTGTAGCATTGGAACAGATGAAGTCGGAGGAATTGGGGCCTACCATACTAAAGCTGTCATCTCTGATGCAATATATGCTCTATGAGACGGATGAAGAGCGGGTGTCGCTGGGCAAGGAAATAGAATATCTCCAGAGCTATATCGATCTGCAACGGCAGCGCTTTGGCGAGAAGGTTCCTGTGACCGTATCGTTGGAAGCTCCTTCCGGATGGTATGAGATAGAGCCTATGCTGTTGATCCCGTTCGTTGAAAATGCCTTTAAACATGGGGTAGGGATGATCGAGCAGCCTTGTATCGATATCCAGCTTAGTGTCAGAGGGGGTGTTCTGCATTTCGCCGTGCGCAATCGTTATAATCCTTCTTCTGCGGAAGTAAAGGACAGGACATCCGGCATTGGGTTGGGGAATGTCAGGCGGAGGCTTGGGTTGCTGTACGGAGACCAGCACGTACTGCAGATCACCCGGGACAAGGATTGGTTTATCGTATCGCTGGAGTTAAACTTACACTAATGCTTCGATGTATCGCCGTTGATGATGAGCCTCTTGCGTTGAGATTGCTGACGGAATATATCCGTAAGGTGACCTTTCTGGACCTGGTGGCTACCTGCGGGGATGCTTTTGAGGCGGCCCGTGTGCTGGAGGAGAAAGAGGTGGACCTTGTATTTATAGACATTCAAATGCCGGGCCTCACCGGTCTGCAATTTATCCAGAGCCTGATCCGGCGGCCCATGGTGATCCTTGTCACCGCCTATAAGAAGTTTGCTCCTGAAGGTTTTGACCTGGATGTCGTGGATTATCTGATAAAGCCCGTGGGGCTCGACAGATTTATGAAGGCTTGCCATAAGGCGCAGGAGCTGTATCAATTGCGTGCAAAGGCAGGACCTGGCGCTGGCGCTGCGGATTTTTTCTTTGTCAATGTGGATTACAGCCTGGTGAAGGTGTTGTTCAACGACGTCGTCTGGATCGAGAGCTCCGGGGACTATGTAAAGATCCATTTAAAGAGCATGCCCAAGCCTCTGCTGGTCCGGATGAGCGCCAAGACCCTGGAGGCCGAGCTGCCCGGTGATAAATTTATCAGGATACATAAATCTTATATCATAGCTGTGGCCAGCATTACTGCCGTGCGGAAGAGCAGCGTTTTTATCAATGACCTGGAGTTGCCGGTGGGTGAGACCTACCGAGAGGCCATCCGGCATTTGACGAGGCGGGATCTGTGAGAGCGCTAATCTCCTGTGTGCTTTTTCAGTGAGTTTTGCTGTTTATAGTGTTCTTCTCTTTGCTCGCCCTCGTCGTCCATTTCGGGGCCCTTCAGGATCTTTCGCCAGTCTGTATTCTTGTGGTAGCGTTTCATAGCCTGCTGTGTATCGAATACTTCTTTGGATGGAAATACCAGGGTATAGGGCGTAAAATCCGGGTGGTCGGTGAAAAAGTCCTGTAGCAATGTTGCTGTGGCGTCGTATTGATTTACATAAGGAACATTGAGGATCGTGTAGATGGTTTTCAGGATCGATCCGAAGTTGGCGTGTACATGGGAGGTATATCCCTTCTTTACGTAGGGGCCGGCCAGCATGAGGACACTTCGGTGGGCATCGATATGATCTACGCCCCCCTGTGGGTCGTCTTCCGTGATTACCACCAGCATATGTTTCCAGTAGGGGGTCCGGGAAAGAAAATGGAGAATCCTGCCAATGGCGAGGTCGTTGTCTGCGACATAGGAATGACGATAGGGGTAGCCATCTGCCGGTCGCGGCCCCGCCGTATGATCGTTGGGCACTTGCATAGTGATAAGCCGGGGGAGGGGCTGTTTCCCTTTGAGCCACATCCGGGTGAATTCGGATTCAAACTGATCCATCCGGAATTGATCCGGGATATTCGTGTTGAAGCCTGCGTAGTTGTGGCTTGTCCTTGGCCAGAGCGCCTTTTGCATGGGCACCATGACGGCGTGGGCGGCGCCTGTGGCCGTATCATTCCATTCCTCCCGCACATGGGCCGTTTCGTTGGCTTCGCCGAAATTGTAAAAAGAGACATGGCTTCGTTCAAGGGCTTCCCATAGTCCGCCTCTTTCCGCATAATCTTCGGGGTCCATACTGCCCGTGCTGCCGGGGAATCTTCTGCCCGAGGCTTTGGAGAAGATATTTGCCGTCTTGGTGACGTCGGAGTTTGCTTCTACCCATTCATTGGGGATCACTCCCATCATCCAATGGTGGCCATGGATGGATGCGTCGCTGTCACAGTAGTAATTATCGGAGAAGGCGAACTGTTGCGCCAGCTTTAGATGATTGGGCGAAACGTTGACTTTGTAGAGGGTCTTGTCTTTTTCGATGATATTCACGCCGATGCCAAAACGCGCCAGGCTGGTGTCGCCGTTGCCTGACGGGAGCTGCCCCAGCATTTCGTCGTATGTCCTGTTCTCTTTGGTGATATAAACGATGTAACGGATGGGGCTTTTGCGTATGTCCTGCAAAGGAGGTAAGGGGTTTTTGCCGTCGTCCGTAATATTTGTTGTAGTGAAGGTATTTTCGATAGTCTGTTTTGTATAGGCTGTCAGCTGCTGCTGGTCGGGCATGGGGATCTTTTGAAAAGTGGCCAGCTGGATATCCCCTATATAGGTACCCTGGACAGGCGTCGTGAAATGTGCGCCCCCATTGGGGCCTGCTCCATAGCCGCGACAGGACACTGTGTAGAGTGTTTTTTCGTCGTTGCTCAGCTGTACCCTGGTTGGCCCCCAGCCTGTAGGGATGAGACCCTTTGTAATTCCTTCTTCTACGTCGACTACTGCAATGGCATTGAAGCCAAGCAAAGCGACATAGAGCGTCTTTTCGTCCCTGCTTAGGGTGATGCCGAACGGCAGATATCCCCTGTAGTGATCGATCTGGCTATCCACATGGATAGGGATATGGCGGACGATCTTGTGCGCCCGGTAATCGATGACCGTGATATTATCATTGGTGGCATTGCTCACGTATGCGTACTTACTGCCCACGGCGAGTGAGTTGGGGCTGGCGCCGCCTACCACTTCTGCTCCTTCCACCATCTGTCCGATGGTATAACCGGGTTTGTACTTGTCCGTCACCTTGTTGTTCGCCAGATCGACGGCATATACGCTCATGGCCTCCGGCGCCAGGGGGCTGCCGACGCCGGGGATCTTTTTCCCGTGCCAGGTGTATCCGTCGATGGCTTCCTTTGTACCGTTGCCATAAGGGTGGAAGGGCAGCAAAGAGCTGTCATAATTCCTGGGGGTAAGGCCCGTGAGGAGCGGATAGTCGTACATGCCTACATTGGCGACAAAGGCAGTTTGGTGGTCCGGGCTGATAGCCAGGCCAAAAGGTTGCCGGCCCGTTGGTATGGACGCTGTAATGTGGCGGGTGTTCAAATCGATGCGTACCAGGCGGAAGTTGCCCCTATCGAGCACCAGCAGTTCGTGCTGCGGCTGATCCAGTAGAAGATCGGAGGTAAAACTATCCTGGTAGTCGATGCCGTCCATCGCGCCGTTGAGTGAGATGGAGTCCAATTTTTTTAAGGTGGCTATATCATATATTATCACCGCTCCATTGTCGCCACCGCTGAGGTAGACAGTTTTGGAGTCCGGTGAGAACGCCACACCCAGGAAGGAGCCCCGGGAAAGTGGAGAAGGTATGCTGCCATCATAGCTGGGTACCCGGATATTGGCAAGGGTGGCATTGTTGATGATCGTAAAGACGCCATCGTGCAAGGTCACCGTCGTTGTCCCGTCGGGGGATACAGCCATACCAAATGGATCGTGGGTGATGGTAATGGCGGTGCCGGCCGGGGTAACATATCGTCCGCTGGGGAGTACGCTTCTGCCGGCCGTGTCGATATGGGCGAAGTCATTTTTCGCCGGAACCGTGAGTATTGGATATGTTTTTTGTGCTCCAGCACTTGTGGCGAAGAGGGTAATGAGGGATACGATAGAGAATCTGGCGGGAATGTGGCGGAACAGGCGGCGCATGCGACAGGATTTTAGCAATGTTTTCAAAATGGAAAAATAGGAAAGTCCTGCCGGATGACCATTCAATTGGGCAGAATTCATGATAAAATCATTTACTTTAACGCATGAAACAGTTATTCATCATTCTTGTTGCCGCCCTGGTGTCCGGCCGCGGTGTTGCACAAAACGATTCCCTGACCTTATCGAAAGCTAAATGGTCCTCTAAAACCCTTGCCAGGGGAGCGGTATGGCGATCCGTTCATTTTACCCATAACGATCTTTTTGGCTCCAATGAAGAGATCAACATCATCGAGATAACGAAGAAGGGATTACGGGATGTCCGACTGGTCGTCGCTCATTCGGACTCTTTGGAAAAGACCTCCCAACTGGCCAGTACGCGGCATGCCTTGGCGGGGATCAATGGAAGCTTTTTCAAGATGCGCGGTCCCGACCCTGACAATCGCCGTGATCTGAACGGGGTGCCAAAGCTCGAGCCCTCCCGGCTGGCAGTGAATCGCAGCGTCGTATACATCCGGGAGCATGACTCGGTCATTGCGGAGAATCCTGTTAGGAAAGATCACAAGCGTCAAAGAGATGAGCAGGGGTCGATTGTCCTTAGCGATACCGGCGTGTCGATCATCGAGTGCGACTCTCTGGACCTGAACTGGGAACATCATATTATCGCCAGAGATGTTATGAGTACCGGTCCGTTGCTATTGCTTTCCGGCCTTGAATTGTCTATTCCGAACGATGCTTTTTGCCGTAACAGGCATCCACGTACGGCCGTGGGCAGGAAGGCGGATGGCACTGTCGTGTTGCTGGTAGTTGATGGGCGAGCTGCCGAGTCGGCGGGTATGAGCATTCCGGAGTTGCAGCGGACCATGCGGTGGCTGGGGTGTGTCGATGCGATCAACCTGGATGGAGGCGGCAGTAGCGCTATGTATATCAGGGGCGAGCCGTATGACGGGGTTGTCAGCTATCCCAGTGATAATAAGAAGTGGGATCATGAGGGAGAGCGTGAGGTAGCGAATGTCCTTTTGCTGGAGAGCAGGGCTGTTCGTTAGCGGAGCTTCTTCGAATAGGATTCCAGGGTCTTTTTTTCCTGTCTGTTCAGGCTGTTCATTCCTTTTTTGCTGATCTTCTCCAGGATACGGTCTACCTCCTCCTGCTGGTCGGCGCGCTCGGCGTTGTATCGGTGGTCGATGTTGTAGAAGTCGCGATGGGTCTTGTAGAAAAGGTTATCCACGAACAATATCTGCGGGCGGGTGATGATGAAATAGATAAAGAGCAGCGAGGGGATCATGATGATCAGGATCTTGCCGTAATTTTCCACCAGGGAGGCTGGATGCATCACCAATGCGAGGATCATGCCTATCAGTGCGCCGCCCAGATGCGCTTCGTGTCCTATATTGATCTTTTTTGAGCGTATGCCATAAATGCTGATCAACACATAGGCCAGGGCATATATCCAGGCAGGGAAAGAGATGGGGATCAGGAAAAGGCCGATGCGCGCGTCAGGGAACAGGGCCACCGAGGCGAACATGACACCGCAGACGGCGCCCGATGCGCCGACGGAGCTATAGTCACCGTGGTGACGGTGGATGAACAGGGTCAGCAGGTTGCCTCCAACGAGGCTGGCAAAATAGATGAGGAGGAAGCCCAGGCTGCCCAGTCCGGATTCTACCGGCCCGCTGAAGAAATACAGGCTGAACATGTTGAATAGGAGGTGGGTCCAGCTGACGTGGAGGAACCCGGATGTGACCAGCCTCTTGTAGTCCTTGTACAAGAGGATCCTATCAACTTGAAATTCATAGTGTTCGAAAAAAAGGCTATTGGTAAGTCCCTTGTAGGATACCAGGATGTTGACGATGATGATGAGGAAAAGGAAGATGGACGCGCTCATGGTTTATTCGTGTTGCCGACCGAAATTTAATATAAAAAAACGACAGGAACTATGAAGAATATTTATGACGCCATTATTGTCGGCTCGGGCATCAGCGGAGGATGGGCCGCCAAGGAGCTTTGCGAGAGAGGGTTGAAAGTACTGCTGCTGGAACGTGGCCGTCCTGTCGAGCATCCCAACTATCCTACGGCTACCATGAATCCGTGGGATTTCGAACATCGCCTGAAGCTTACGGCCGAGGATATAAAAAGCCATCCCATACAGAGCCGTCATTTTTCATTTAAAGAAGACACCAAGCATTTTTATATCAAGGACCTGGAGAACCCTTATGAGGAGGCCAGGCGATATGACTGGATAAGAGGGGATATTGTCGGCGGCCGCTCGTTGCTCTGGGGCAGGGCCTGCTACCGGTGGAGCGATCTTGATTTCGAGGCCAACTTAAAAGACGGGCATGGTGTGGACTGGCCTATACGATATAAAGATCTGGCCCCCTGGTATGACTATGTGGAAAAGTTTATTGGCGTCAGCGGTAACAAGGATGGTATTGCTCATTTGCCTGACGGTCAATTTTTGCCGCCTTTTGAGATGAACTGTGTGGAGAAGGATTTCGCTGCCAGGGTAGGGGGGAAATATAATGACAGGCGTGTGATCATGGGCAGGACTGCCAATCTTACCAGCCCGGTGAAAGGACGCGGGCAATGTCAGGCCAGGAATCTTTGTCACCGGGGATGTCCTTATGGCGCCTATTTTAGCACCAATGCCAGCACGCTGCCCGCGGCGCATGCCACCGGCAATCTCACGCTTCGTCCATATTCGCTGGTGAACCGGGTGCTTTATGATGAACAGCGGGGCAGGGCCAGCGGTGTGGAGATCATCGATACACAGACAAAACAAACCGAGGAGCTTTATGGCCGCCTGATCTTTTTAAATGCCGCCACGCTGGCCACCGCCTTTATATTGCTTAATAGCACCAGCCGGCGTTTCCCTAACGGGCTGGGTAATGGCAGCGACCAGGTTGGGCGCAACCTGATGGATCATCACAAGGGCGTGGTCGTTACGGCCGATGTTGCTGGGTTTGAAGACAGCTATTACTATGGCCGCCGTCCG
>Ga0209930_1004625_pt1 | contig 12039 bp, 9 predicted proteins | sample ThiBiot_500_biof_2_FD_183948 | JGI IMG/M metagenome (GOLD analysis project Ga0209930, IMG submission 183948) | Wastewater bioreactor microbial communities from Cape Town, South Africa - Thiocy_cont_500_biof (SPAdes) | ecosystem: Engineered > Bioreactor > Thiocyanate-remediating >... | reverse complement strand
GATAAAGGTTTATTTATTGCGTTATCTTTATTATTATTCGTGATAATTTCACCTTTGTTAACTGTACTAAATGAAGCACCTAAAGTGATAGTCTCATTGTGGTCTGCTTCACTTATTGGTCGTACCAGGAAAAAGACAGCATCGTTACTATCGTCAGTTGTGAAATTTGTATTTATTTTGTCTATATTCATCTCAATTTCAGCGATTGATAATACATTATTTGCGTCCGACGGTGTATCGGAGTCGGTTATTGAGCTGACATAATCCGTAAGCGTATTAGCTATCTCATTCGAAGTAAGACTGCCATTTCTTAGGTTCGCGACAGAAACATTCTTTAAAAGGAGAACAAGTTTCAAAGTGAGTAAAATGCTGATTACATACTCGAAGATCGTTTTTCAACATACACATTGAATCATGGTTAATAGTGTGAGTGGCATTTTTACACCAATCATTTCGTGCCCAAAAAACAGCAAAAGGTGTAAGATGATCCCATTTGCATTCATATTGCTTACTACTGTTGGAGATGAGCATAGGTTTTGTATCACTAGATCCTTCCCATTGTTCAGTCGTCGTATTATAATATAAACAAAAAAATGTACCATTTGCATTTGTGAAGTAATCGAACACCTTGAAATATAAGGATATATTCAGATGACTTGATGATGGATTAACTTGATTATGTGAAAGTACGATAATTGCCGAAGCTAATAGGTATCTACCATTTAAATCAGTTATATACTTATAAGCAGTTGGTTCACTTATAATAAGTATACTAAGTGAATTATTGTTTATCAAATATTGATTATTTATACTAACTGCAGCAGTTGCACTTGAATCTATTCTATTGGGAGTATCATTAGTTCGTATTACTTGACCTCCAACATTTGGATCAAATGAAACAAGTAATGAGCTAAAATTACTTGCTTCATATTTTAGTGTTGAAATAAAAAATGTAGTAGTATTTGCAATAAAATTATGATCATTTATCATCTGAATGCAATCATCGATTTCAGTTAGAGTCAAAATAGTTTCATTTGTAAATAAAATATTTTCGGCATCAGTAATTGCTTCCATATATAAACGAAGTGTATCAGCTGTAATAGATTTGTTAATAAGATCGTTTCGTAAATCAGCAACAGTTTCTACCTAGAAGACTAAAATATAGTATCATAAGTAAATAAATATATAAGTATCGTACTTGCACGTAACTTTTATTTACACAATTATTCTTATAAATCATATGGGTTTTTTTGTCACAAAGTACAGGTTTTGTCGTTGTCATGTCTGATGAGGTAGTGGTTGTCATGGCTGAAGATGTAGCTGTTGTCACGTCTAAGGATGTAGTGGTTGTTGTGGCTGAAGATGTAGTCGTTGTCACGTCTGTGGATGTAGTCGTTGGTGTGTCAGAAGATGCAATGATTGTCATATCAGAAGCTGTAATCGTTGCAAAGTCTGTGAATGTAGTCGTTGCTGTCCCAGAAGATGTAGTCGTAATATATTGATGCGCACTTGTATAATTATCTATTGCTGTAGACAATAGATGTATTTATGAACTAACGTAATAGTAACACTTACTCATTGCTAAATCGATTAAAAATTCGTATATTTAATTACAGAAAATCTTAACAATTCTCTTACTTGTATCGAATCCACTATAAGTCATTGATTCTTCTGTGAACACACCTGTATTAAGTTGATTTTCAAAAACTAATACTAAATTTGTTTCGTTATCATTGAGTATTTCTATTGAACTTTCTACGATTTTTATATAATAACTGAGCATAAGAATTATCAAATAACAAGAATTTCTTTTCGCACTAATCATTACCTAAAATAGATCAATCATATATGTGATTTTAACCAAAACGGAGTGAAATTTATAAAATACTTTTGGCCTGCGAAACCGTTTATTGATTGAGACAGAACACATATTTATTTTTTTCTACTATGAGACAATTTTTTCAGATTGATTAGAATCACAAATAGATGATCACCCTATACTGAGACGAAAACTTTCGTCAGGTATATAAAAAAAGCTTTATGTTTCATTTTAAATATTAACACTTGGTGAAAAAACGTGATAATTTTAAAAGAAAGATTCGTATTGACAGAGATCAATTACACACACGCCTGCAGGTAGTCAGGAGAAGCATACGCGCAGTCCCATTTCATTTTTTCTTTCAACATATAAGCAAAATATTTATTCAGTTAATAAAAATGCATAAAAAACATACTACACTCATACAACTATAACTAGTATTAATATGAACTATAGGATAAAATTCTTTGTATATTCTTTCTAATCAACTAGGTGATTTTTTCGAACACTATATGTTGAATTGTTCGTGTTAAAACTTGCACTTCTGTGACGTATTCGAGATGACGTTATCGTAGATTCTGTTAGGTCCCTTATAGCTGATACACGTTTCTGTTCATCCATCCGTTGTGATCGAATAATCACGTACAATAATAATGACCAAAGACCTTCTAAACCATTGAATACTATGAAAAACCAACCTAACACTTCACCAGCTGTGGGATCAACAAGTGAAAGTACTGGACCAAATAGCCAACCGATACCTTGCGTTAAACATGATGACAATAAGACAAGAACACATCGTTTCATACGCTCGAATGTTTGATGTCGAGATGTTGCATACCGAACATGATTGATAATTCGATATGCTATTGCGATAAAAAGAATGATGTTGACTAAAATGAATATGCCAACAGGAATTGTTAGAAAATAATAAAGAGCTGGTCGAGAAAACCAACATAGTTTATATGGATACAATTGAGTGATATTATAAGATGGATTCGAATTAAAACCAGCAGCAAATGAAACCCATGTGATCGAAATAAAGAATGAAATAATGAGCATACCAATTAATTTTCGTGCTCTTGGTTGAGGAAAAAGAAGAACAAACCGTAAGTAATTGAAGTAGCCAACACTTGTCTTCGTACAAAACATAAATATCACAAAGAAATAAACGAAAAACATGAGTACACTTGAACTAAGAAAACATTCGGTTTGTTCTTCAGATGTTGTTTTGGTATAAACAGTCATTCCAAGTGCGATAAAGAAAATAAAAAGAATCGTTGTACTTGCAAATGAAATTAACGGAAGTAGATCGTATGCTTGTAATCGCATAAGTGGATCTCGAAGACGAATGCAAAGTGCATGTGAAATGACGATTATAAAACAAATAATAGAGATCGATTGAAATACAAGTGATGCGATATCTTGAGCACTGAGATTCTGAGTATATTGTGTATTGGGCAGCCAGATGAGAGCAAATGAAGTCAGATGATTGCAACTACATTCATACCGATTCCATAGCTGATTGTAGTTAGGCTTAGTACATCCTGACTCATTCCATTGTGAACTATGTGCATCATAGAATGAACAATAATAATCAACGTTAGTAATATTTGGCTTGAATTCGTCTAAGACTTGGAAAAATAAAGAGATATTCATGGATTGGTGTGTTATGTTTGCATCACGTTGTACAGCTGCGACAATAACCGAAGATGCAAGTGCCTTCTCTGACGAATTATCGATGTTTCGATAATCCAATGGACGACTAATGATGAGCATATTCAGAGATGTGACTCCTGATAATGATTCGCTGCTAATAATAGCGCCTGTTGTGATATTTGAATGCGTAATGCTGTATTGATTTGAATCATCCACAATTTGGCCACCTTTACTAAGAACAAATGAAGCGCCGAGAAGCGTTTGATTTGTCTGATTGGGTGGTTTCGCAAAAAGAAATGAGGACGATGTGTTGAGAGGTGTATCAATGTGAACAAGATTACTAACAAGTTTATCGATTTCATCTAATCCTAAAGTGTTATTTTCAGATGCGGATGTAACATTGCGATCAGATATCAAAGTAAAATATGTGGTAAGTGCCTCAGCTATTGCCGTAGAGTTGGTGGTATTAGGGTCTCGCAATATGTTGACGGTTATAGACTACAAAGGAAAAACGTCATGAAAGATTGCCATAGAAAAAAATATCATACTGTTGCAGCGGCAGTTAGAACGCAAGTACCATTGGGTAGTAGAGTGTGAGTGGCGTTCACGCAAAACTGACTAGGGGATGGTGTTGTCGTTGTACTTGTAGGTTCAGTTGTTACATTTGCTGTTTGAGATGATGCAACTAATGCAAATGACGTAAGATGATTGCAACTACATTCATATCGATTCCATCGAGAATTGTAGATCGGTTTAGTACATCCTGACTCATTCCATTGCGAATTATTAGCATCATAGAATGAACAATAATAATCAATGTTAGTAAAATTTGATTTGAATTCGTCTAAAACTTGGAAAAATAAAGAGATATTCATGGATTGTTGTGTTATGTTTGGGTCTCGTTGTACAGCTACTACAATAACGGATGATACGAGTGTTTTGTTTGCCGAATTGTCAATGTGACGATATTGAATTGGATTGTTAATTATGAGCATACTAAGATATGTGACTCCTGCCAATGATTCGTTGCTAATAATAGCTGCTGTTGATATAGTTGAGTTAGTAATACTCTCCTGGTTTAATGTATCTACAATATCACCCATTCCATTACCAGCAGTCGAAGCACCAAGAACCAATTTATTGCCTTGTTGTACTGGTTGTATGATAATGTATGATGAACTAGAATTACTCAGAAACGATGTGCCGATTATATTGCCAATGATGTTATCCACTTCGGTTAATGTTAATGTATTATTCAATGGTACGGATTCATTCCCAATGGAAACAGCAGCGAAGTAGATTGTGAGTGCATCAGCTATCACCGTGGAGTTAGTATTATTTCGATCCCGCAATGTATTTAATGCATGTGTCTATAAACAAAAATCGATGAAATAACAAATATGCACAAAATATAGCTTACTGCCGCTTCTGTCCTAGATACACAAGTACCATTCGTTAGTAGAATATGAGTTCTGTTAGTACAGCTATTCCCAATCGATGAATTTACTGTTGACGATGAGATCTCAGTTGTTATTGTAGTATTCATCATTTGTGTCGTACTTGTTGTAGTACTAAACACTGAAGTAATGATCATGGTTGATGGTTCACTCGTTGTCATATTGACATTCCCTGTTGTGGTATTCCCAGGTAACATTGTTGTTGTATTCGAAAGTGTTGATGTTGTCGTCTGATTGGAAATCACTTCTGTAGTATTCGAAGGTATCGTTATTGTCGTCCCATTATAATCCACTGTTGTAGTATTTGAAGATATTGCTGTTGTATTCATTAGTGCCGGTGTTGTTGTATTGGAAAGTAATACTGTTGTCGTTCCGTTATAGTCCACTGTTGTGATATTCGAAAGAGTTGTTGTTGTCGTTTCATTAGAATCCATTGTGGTTGTATTCAAAGGTCCTATTGTTGTCGTAGAAGATCCCATTGTTGTATTGGAAGGAATTATTGTTGTAGTCCCATATGTATCCATGAAAAACCATGAAAAAATCATAGTGAATAAAAAAAATTTGTCAAGACATAGTATCATGGCTGTAAAAATCGAAGTCGTATATCGAGAATATACTAAGAATATGCAAACGGATGAAAAAATCGTCGATGTAATAGGAGGAAGACAGGAAAAAAAATTGTCATTCTTTTATAATTTATGATCTTAGAAGTACTTAATGTCATCCTCTTAAATGATTCGTTCGATGGTAATATTATGTATATTTCTTAGTCATAAAGTACATATCTTTTCAATGTACATTTTCATACGTATTACGCGAAAGATATCCGTTCGATTTTTATTTCTGATTTATAAAAAGTAAATTACATTTCTAATAAGAGCTGATATTTATTGAGAAAGAAAATAAACTCATACTTATTTGTGACTCTGTTTGGCAAAAAAAAGGAACTATTAGAAATAAAGGCCATATCACACAAAATAATGCTCGACGTAGATTAATCTTTTCAAACATACATACATCTCTCAAATATATGCTCGTGTTAATTATAAAAAAATATATTAAAATGATGCCGTGAATGATATTTTTCTTGTCAATGAGATAACGAATTTCTTATATGTATTGATAATTAGCAAATTCATCAACGGTACCAATCGTACATGGATCATTGCCATTTCCGTTTGTATGAAAATCAGGTGATGATAATGATTTTCTTCGTCTTCGATATCCCGTATCTTTCGAACTTTCAAGTTCTTTGGCAGCTTTTACACGTTTCGTCTCATCGATACGCATCGAATGAAGAATTGCATAAAGTAAAAGAGTCCACAGTCCTTCTAAACCATTAAACACATTAAAAAACCACCCTAATACATTCCCAGCTTCTGAACCGACGACCGTTATTACAGGACCAAATAGCCAGCCAATACCTTGAGTTAGTGATGATGATAATAGCACAACGATACACCGTTTCATAAGATCATAACTGAGATCACATGAGGTTGCATATCGAGCATGATGAATAACACGAACAGCAACACAAAGAAATAAAACTATATTAATTAGTAGAAAAATACCTATGGGTATCGTAAAAAAGTAATGAATGACATCTCGAGTAAACCAACATAATTTATATGGATACAATTGAGTAATATTATAGGATGGATTCGAATTAAAACCAGCAGCAAATGAAACCCAAGTAGTCGAAATAAAGAATGAAATGATAAGCATACGAACCAATTTTCGTGCTCTTGGTTGAGGAAATAGAAGAACGAATCGAAGATAATTGAAATATCCAACACTTGTTTTCGTACAAAACATAAATATCACGAAGAAATAAACGAAGAACATGAGAACACTTGAACTAAGAAAACATTCGGTTTGTTCTTCAGATGTTGTTTTGGTATAAACGGTCATTCCAAGTGCGATATAGAAAATAAAAAGAATCGTTGTACTTGCAGATGAAATTAATGGAAGTAGATCGTATGCTTGTAATCGCATAAGTGGATCTCGTAGTCGAATGAAAAGTACATGTGAAATGACGATTATAAAACAAATAATGGAGATCGATTGAAATACAAGTGATGCAATATCTTGAGCATTAAGATTCTGAGTATATTGTGTATTGGGCAGCCAGATGAGAGCAAATGACGTAAGATGATTGCAACTACATTCATATCGATTCCATTGCTGATTGTAGATCGGTTTAGTACATCCTGACTCATTCCATTGCGAATTGTTCGTGTCATAGAACGAACAATAATAATCAACATTAGTAGTGTTTGGTTTGGAATCGTTAAGAACTTGGAAAAATAAAGAAATGTTTATTGGATGTCGTGTTATGTTTGGGTCACGTTGTACAGTTGCTACAATAATGGATGATGCAAGTGTTTTGTTGGACGTATTGTCAATGCGACGATATTGAATTGGATTGTCAATTATAAGCATACTAATATATGTAACTCCTGTCAATGATTCGTTGCTAATAATAGCTGCTGTTGATATAATTGAGTTAGTAATACTCTCCCGGTTTGATGTGTCTACAATAGTTCCGTTTCCGCTCCCACTAGTGGAAGCACCAAGAACCAATTTATTTTCTTGGCGTACTGGTTGTACGATGATATATGATGAGCTTGTATTCCCCACAAACGACGTCCCATTTAGATTATCAATGATGCTATCTATTTCATCTATTGTTAATGTGTTATTAGATGTTGATGTTACATTAGAACTAGATATTGAACCGAAATATGTCGTGAGCGCTTCAGCTGTTGTTGTTGAGTTCGTGTTATTACGATCACGCAATGTATTCACTGATACGGTCTATGAAGGAAAAAAGTGAAATAATAAATAAAAATAAAAGATCACATACTGCGCCCTCTGATTTTGATACACAAGTACCATTGCTCAATCTAATTTCATTGGTATTGTTACATGTCTCAGGATTATATGGAGGTAGCGTTGTAGTTGTAGTTGTAGTTGTTATATTCCCTACTGTACTATTAATACTAGTCGAAGACGTTGTTGTGTTCGTTGAACTTAGTACCGCCGTAGTGCCTGTTACTAATGCCGTTGTCACTGTTGTACTCGAAGGTATTGTAGTTGTCGTTCCAGTTGTATGGGTCAAAAACAGTGAAAAAACTATGGTGAATAGAAAAATTTTGTCGCAATATGGTATCATGAGTGTGAAAATGGAAGTTGTATATGGAGAATATAATACGAATATTCAAGTGAATGTAAAAATTGTTGTGGTAATTGGAAGTAGGCAGAAAAGATTGTGATTTTTTTACGATTTATGATGTTAGAAGTATTTAATATCATCCTATTATGTGTTCGTAGTGAAAAAGTGCATTATAATACGGATTAGGAGAACGATATTAGTTCGTTTTTTTCTGTCTGATTTAGAAAAAATAAATTACATTTTTAATACGAGCTCATATTTATTGAGAAACAAAATAAACTGATACTGATTTGTGACTGTCTGGCAAAAAAAGGAACTATTAGAAATAAAGCCCATATCACACAAAAAAATGTTTGATGTATATTAATATTATTCAAACATAGATATATATCTACAATTAACATATTCAGGTTAATTGGAAAAAGATATATTTAGAAAGTGTCGTGAGTGATATTGTCGTTGTCAATAATCGCAGTGTCAGTGGGATAACTAATTCCTCGAATGTATTGCAAATCAGCGAATTCATTTTGTCTGTTATCGTTTCGTAAGAATTCATCATCGGTAACGGTTGTACGTGGATCATTGTCCTCGTTTCTGTTTCTATTTCTGTGTGAATCACCTGATGATGATCTTCTTCGTCTTCGATATTCCGTATCTTTCGAACTTTCAAGTTCTCTCACAGCTTTTACACGTTTCTTCTCATCGATACGCATCGAATGAAGAATTGCATAGAGTAAAAGAGTCCACAGTCCTTCTAAACCATTGAACACATTAAAAAACCATCCTAATACATTCCCAGCTTCTGAACCGACGACCGTTATTACAGGACCAAATAGCCAGCCAATACCTTGAGTTAGTGATGATGATAATAGCACAACAATACACCGTTTCATTCGGTCGTAACTAAGATCACGTGATGTTGCATATCGAGCATGATTAATAACACGAACAGCAACACAAAGAAATAAAACTATATTAATTAATAGAAAAATACCTATGGGTATCGTAAAAAAATAATGGATGACGTCTCGAGTAAACCAACATAATTTATATGGATACAATTGAGTGATATTATAGGATGGATTCGAATTAAAACCAGCAGCAAATGAAACCCAAGTAATCGAAATAAAGAATGAAATGATAAGCATACGAACCAATTTTCGTGCTCTTGGTTGAGGAAAAAGAAGAACAAACCGTAAGTAATTGAAGTAGCCAACACTTGTTTTCGTACAAAACATAAATATCACGAAAAAATAAACAAAGAACATGAGAACACTTGAACTAAGAAAACATTCGGTTTCTTCTTCAGATGTTGTTCTGGTGTAAACAGTCGTTCCAAGTGCAATATAGAAAATAAAAAGAATCGTTGTACTTGCAGCTGAAATTAATGGAAGCAGATCGTATGCTTGTAATCGCATAAGTGGATCTCGAAATCGAATGAAAAGTGCATGTGAAATGACGATTATAAAACAAATAATGGAGATCGATTGAAATACAAGTGATGCAATATCTTGAGCATTAAGATTCTGAGTATATTGTGTATTGGGCAGCCAGATGAGAGCAAATGAAGTCAGATGATTGCAACTACATTCATATCGATTCCATTGCTGATTGTAGTTAGGCTTAGTACATCCTGACTCATTCCATTGTGAACTATGTGTATCATAGAATGAACAATAATAATCAACATTAGTAGTATTTGGTTTGGAATCGTTAAGAACTTGGAAAAATAAAGAGATATTAATGGATTGTTGTGTTATGTTTGGGTCACGTTGTACAGCTGCTACAATAATGGATGATGCAAGTGTTTTGTTGGACGTATTGTCAATGCGACGATATTGAATTGGATTGTCAATTATAAGCATACTAATATATGTAACTCCTGTCAATGATTCGTTGCTAATAATAGCTGCTGTTGATATAATTGAGTTAGTAATACTCTCCCGGTTTGATGTGTCTACAATAGTACCATTTCCGCTCCCGCTAGTGGACGCACCAAGAACCAATTTATTTTCTTGGCGTACTGGTTGTATGATGATATAGGACGAGCTTGAATTACCCACAAACGACGTCCCATTTAGATTATCAATGATGCTATCTATTTCATCTATTGTTAGTGTGTTATTAGATGTTGATGTTACATTAGAACTAGATATTGAACCGAAATATGTCGTGAGCGCTTCAGCTGTTGTTGTTGAGTTCGTGTTATTACGATCACGCAATGTATTCACTGATACAGTCTATGAAGGGAAAAAGATAAAATAATAAATAAAAATAAAAGATCACATACTGCGCCCTCTGATTTTGATACACAAGTACCATTGCTCAATCTAATTTCATTGGTATTGTTACATGTCTCAGGATTATATGGAGCTTGAGTAGTAGTTGTTGTGACAGACGCTATTGTTGTGGTGGTAGTTGTTGTGACAGATGCTGTTCTTGTGGTGATAGTTGTCACAGATGTTGTTGTTGTTGTTGTTGTTGTGGTGGTGGTGGTGGTGCTGGTGGTAGTTGTGACATTGACTATTCGAGGTGATGCAAGCAGAGCAAACGAAGTAAGATGATTACAACTACAATCAAATCTGTTATAGAGAGAGTTGTAGGTAGATGTTGTGCATCCGGATTCACTCCATTCAGAATTATTTGTATCATAAAATGAACAATAATAGCTAGTAGTATTCAAGTTAGGTATCGAATTATTTAAGAGCATAAAACTGAGTGAAATATCAATTGAGGCATTTAAAGAACTATTGGCATTCAAAGATACAACAATTATCGATGAAGCCAATGTCTTGTTGGATGAACTGTTAACATAGTAAAAAGCAGATGGATCATCAATGATCAACATGCTGAGATATGTAAATTCTGATAATGATGCGTTGTTGATTACAGCTGCTGCTGATATCAATGAGTTTGTGATATTATTTTGATTTAAATCGGTGATAAGTTCGCCACCCTGATAACGAACAAACGAAGCACCTTGAATCATGTAACTTGATTGAAATATTGGTTGTACGATAAGAAAAGATGAACTTGTACTACCGACAAAACTTATATCAGTCAATTCGCCAATGAGATAATCTATTTCAGATACTGTTAAAGTATTATCGGATGTTAATGTTACATTAGGACCGGATATTGAACTAAAGTATGTAGTAAGCGCTTGAGATATTATCGTAGGATCAGTATTATTAAGATCTCTCAATATATTTGCTGTTAAGATCTGTAGAAAAAAAAAGAGAATAGCAAAATAATATATATATGTAAAAGACAACATACGGCTACATCAGATTTTAACATACAGGTATTATTAAATTCAATCAGATCCGTATCATTACATGTATCAGGATTAAATGGAGGCGCAGTAGTTATCATTGTTGTTGTATCAGTAGTATATTCATACGTAGAAGTAGATATTTCCGATGTAGTGCTTATTAAAGACGTTGTAGTCGTTGTTGTAGAAGTACTCGTTGCTTGTGTCGTTATAATGGATGTAATTTCTGTTGATGTCGTAGACATCGTGGATTCTAAGTCAAATGTGGTTTCCTCAGGAATAGTGGCCGTTGACGACGTAGTTGTGGTAGTAGTTGTTGCAGACGTTGTTGTGGTAGTAGTGGTTGCAGACGTTGTTGTTGTGGTGGTGGTGCTGGTGGTAGTTGTCACAGACGTTGTTGTTGTGGCGGTGGTGCTGCTGGTAGTTGTCACAGACGTGCTTGTTGTTGTTGTGCTGGTGGTGGTAGTTGTCTCAGACGTTGTTGTTGTGGTGGTGGTGCTGGTGGTAGTTGTCATAGACGTTGTTGTTGTGGTGGTGGTGGTGCTGGTGGTAGTTGTGACATTGACTATTCGAGGTGATGCAAGCAGAGCAAACGAAGTAAGATGATTACAACTACAATCAAATCTGTTATAGAGAGAGTTGTAGGTAGATGTTG
>Ga0209930_1004624_pt1 | contig 12045 bp, 10 predicted proteins | sample ThiBiot_500_biof_2_FD_183948 | JGI IMG/M metagenome (GOLD analysis project Ga0209930, IMG submission 183948) | Wastewater bioreactor microbial communities from Cape Town, South Africa - Thiocy_cont_500_biof (SPAdes) | ecosystem: Engineered > Bioreactor > Thiocyanate-remediating >... | reverse complement strand
ACGGAACTCGTCGCGGTATTCGGCCGGATTCCACTCGTCGCTCATCGACTCGATCAGCTGCTCGGCCATCTGCAGCTCCTTGGCCGAGATGCGGTAATCCGACGCTTTCCCTGCGGGAATCTTGTAATCCTCCGCGTCGACCAGCTCCTGTGGGTAGCGCATCAGCATCAGCATCAGCGCATCCCCCCGCGGCACCACTGCGGAGAGGTATTCGCGCGTGCGGATCACCACCCGCGCGATGCCGATGCGGCCGGTGCGCTTGAGCACCTCGCGCAGCAGCACGTAACCCTTCTCCGCCTTCTTGCCTGGCACCAGGTAGTACGGCTTCTCGAAGTATTCCGGGCCGATCGAGTCGGCCTCGACGAAGGCTTTCACGTCGACCGCCTCGCGCCCCTCGGCGGCGGCCGACTTGATGTCCTCCGGCTCCAGCACGACGTAGTTGCCCTTGGCGTATTCGAACGCCTTGACGATCTCCTTCCAAGGCACCTCCTCCCCGGTCTCGGCGTTCACGCGCTCGTACCGGACCGGCGTGTTGCTGCGGCTGTCCAGCATGCGGAAATGCAGGTCCACGCTGCGCTCGCCGGTCATCAGCGACACCGGCACGTTGAGCAGGCCGAACGACAGGGTTCCGCTCCAGATGGGTCGTGCCATGGCTTCAGACTCCGGCAGCGAACAGGTCGACAGACTATTCCGGTTTGCGCGTGCAGGGGTTGTCAAACGTGCCGTGCGAATCACGCACACGCTTCACCTGCGGCGCACGCCGGGCGCACTACGGTGCGTCGCGTCGCCACCGCGGAGCCATCCGATGCCTGTCGCCGAACGCAGCAAGGCTGCCCGAACCGCCGTCGAACGCCGGCGTCCGATCCGGGCTGCCACCGGACAGGCCGAACGACGCAAGCCTGCCAGCGGTCCGGTGTGGACCTCGCCGAATTCGGCGGACCAGTCGGCGCAGAAGGTCGGCGAGTTCGGCGCATCCAGCGCGATGGGCCGCCCGGTGCAGCCGGAGCAATTGGCGCCGTCCCATGTCTTCCTCGCGGCGCCGTCGTGCGCCAGCTGCCTTTCCGGCGCGGTGCTGCCGGTGACGAGCGGCCCGACCGGCTGAGCGATCATGGGCAACCTGCGCGACTATCAACGCAAGCGCGATTTCTCGAAAACGCGCGAACCGGCCGACAACGCGGCGGGACGCCGGGGCAGTCGCGCGATCTTCGTGGTGCAACTGCATCATGCCAGCCGCAGGCACTTCGATTTCCGCCTGCAACTGGGCGACGTACTGAAGAGCTGGGCGGTGCCGAAAGGACCCAGCTACGACCCGCAGGTGAAACGCCTGGCGGTCGAGGTGGAGGATCATCCGGTGTCCTATGCCGGCTTCGAGGGCGACATCGAACACGGCTACGGCAAGGGCCACGTCGACCAGTTCGACATCGGCGTGTGGACCACCGAAGGCGACGCCGAAGTGCAGTTGCAAAAGGGCCACCTGCGCTTCGAGCTGTTCGGCAAGCGGCTCAAGGGCGGCTGGCACCTGGTGCGCAGCGGCCGCAAGGAACGCCAGCCGGCGTGGTTCCTGATCAAGGCCAAGGACGCGTTCGCCGGCGACGTGGAAGCGGACGACCTGCTCGACGCGAAGATGATCCGCAGCACCCGCGCGGCCGCGACAACACCGGCGACCAGGGCGGTGGCAAAGAAGTCCACCGCACGCAAGAAAGCCGTGCCGAAGGGAAGAAGGGTGCCGCGCTTGCGCCTCGCCAAGGCAGCCGCCGCGCTGGACGGGGCGCGCCCGGCGCCACCCGGCACCGAGTTCTTCAAACCGGAACTGGCACGCCTGCGCGAGTCGCCGCCGCCAGGCGAGCAGTGGCTGCATGAGGTGAAGTGGGACGGCTACCGCATCCTCGCCGCGATCGCCGACGGCGAGGTGAAGCTGTGGTCGCGCAACGCGCTGGCCTGGAACGGGCGGCTGCCAGAGATCGTGCAGGCGCTCGAATCGCTGGGATTGCATTCGGCCCGGCTCGATGGCGAGCTGATCGCGCTCGATGCCCGCGGACACAGCGATTTCAACGGCCTGCAGGCCACCCTGTCCGGCGAAGCACAATTGCCGCTGGTCTACATGCTGTTCGACCTGCCCTACCTCGAAGGCAGCGACCTGACCCGGGTACCACTGCTGCAACGCAAGGCGCTGCTGCAACGGCTGCTGGCCCACGCGCCGAAACACCTCGCCTTCAGCAGCCATGCGGTCGGCGACGGTGAAGGCGCGTTCCGGACGGCGACCGAGCAGCAGCTGGAAGGCATCATCTCCAAGCGCGTCGATTCGATCTACCGAGCAGGACGCGGCGACGACTGGCTGAAGATCAAGCGGCTGGAAAGCGACGAGTTCGCGGTGGTCGGCTACACGCCGCCCAAGGGCAGTCGCAGCGGTTTCGGTTCGCTGCTGCTGGCCCGACCCGATCCGGAGGTGTCGAACGGCTGGATCTATGTCGGACGCGTCGGCACCGGCTTCTCCGACGAACAGTTGCGGCAATTGAGCAGGACCATCACCGACAAGAGCAGCAAGAAACCGACGGTGAAACTTGCCGCGATCGATCCGCTGCTGCGCGGTGCACACTGGGTCGAACCGAAGGCTGCGCCAACCGAGCCTGAAGACCATGCGTACCGACAAGTCCGCCGCAGACCTGCGCGACAGCGATCGCGCCCCATCCACGCGCTCCGCCAGCAACCGGCGACGGCGCGGCGGCGGGATGTCCGCCGCCGACATCACCATCACCCATCCCGACCGCGTGGTGTATCCCGAGGACGGCATCACCAAGCAGGAAGTGGCCGACTACTACACCCGCGTGATGGACTGGTTCCTGCCTGGCGTGGTGGACCGTCCCACCTCGGTCATCCGTTGCCCGGAAGGTACCGGGAAGGCCTGCTTCTTCCAGAAGCACATGATCGCCGGCCTCGAGCACGTCGGCAGCGCCAGGCTCAAGGAGGAATCCGGCGGGCAGGCCAGCTACATCTATCCGCGCGATGCCAACTCGGTGATCGAGCTGGTTCAGTTCGGCGTGCTGGAGTTCCACCCCTGGGGCGCGACCGTCAAGCAGCCGGACCTGGCCGACCGCGTGGTGTTCGACCTCGACCCCGGCGAGGACGTGGCCTGGGACCGCGTGGTGGCGGCAGCGCGGCTGGTGCGCAAGCTGCTGTCGCAAATGGGGTTGGAATCATTTTTGCGTACCACCGGCGGCAAGGGCCTGCACGTGGTGCTGCCGTTGAATCCGGGCTGCCCGTGGCCGCAGGTGAAGGGTTTCGCCCAGGCGTTTGCCAGCTCCTTGGCGCAGGCCCATCCGCTGGAGTTCATCGCCACCGCCAGCAAGGCACGCCGCGGCGGCCTGATCTATGTGGACTACCTGCGCAACAGCCGCGGCGCCACCAGTGTGGCGTCCTACTCGTTGCGCGCACGACCCGGCGCGCCGGTGGCGATGCCGTTGCGCTGGACAGAACTGGGCAAGCTGAAAAGCGGCCACGACTTCGACATCCATTCCGCGCCCCAGCGCCTCGCGCGGCTGCGCAGCGACCCGTGGGCCGGCATCGGCGAGCTGCGCCAGGACCTCGACGACGTGATGGAAAAACTCGGCTGAGGATCGCCCGCGCTTTTCGCGCGATGCTCTTCGTCGCATGATGCAAAAGGCATCGCGCACGGAGTGCGCTCCCACGGATTCGCGACGGAACCATGCAGGGCGGGCCGTGCCCGCCCTGCGTCGGCGTTGGACCAGGTCGACGTCGACGGCGTTACGCGGTAGCGCCAAGCGCGTCGATGATCGCGTCGGCAAAGGCGGGGATGTCGCCCGGGCGGCGGCTGGTGATCAGCTGGCCGTCACGCACCACCTCGCTGTCCTGCCAGTGCGCGCCGGCGTTCTCCAGATCGGTGCGCAGCGACGGCCACGAGGTGACCTGGCGATTCTTGACCAGGCCGGCTTCGATCAGCGTCCACGGAGCGTGACAGATCGCCGCCACCGGCTTGCCTGCGTCGTCGAACGCCTTGACCAGCGTGATCACCGCGGGCACCCGCCGCAGCTTGTCCGGGTTCATCACGCCGCCAGGCAGGACCAGCGCGTCGTAATGCTCGACCTTGGCCTCGTCCAGGGGCACGTCCACCGGCACGGCCCTGCCCCAGTTGCCATCGCTCCAGCCCTTGATCTCCCCGGCGTGGCCGGGGGCGATCACGTCGGTCTGCGCGCCGGCCTGTTCCAGCAGGCGTTTGGGTTCGGTCAGTTCGGACTGTTCGAAGCCGTCGGTGGCGAGGATGGCGATGCGGCGGCCGGTGAGGTTGAAGGACATGGGGCACTCCAGGATCGGAAAGCCGCAGCATCGCCGCTGCCACATGCAGGCAGCGTGCGGTTGTCGTGAGCGCGGCGTGACTCAAGTGCGAGCTACGCCCGCCACCCCGCCGCGAGAGAGCCCGCGGCATGACGAAGCAAACCGTCGTTCACCCCATCGTCATCCGCGCGAAAACGGGGTCATGTTCAGCCCTTCCGCCGCGACGCATCGTTGACGGCCCTTGCACCGGGACGCTGCGAAGGTGCAGGCGTCGCGATGCCGTCCGCGATCTCCGCAACTCCTCGTGCACAAAGGAATACGAACATGTCGATTTCACTGCTGGTGCTCATCGTTCTCGTCATCCTGCTGATCGGTGCGTTGCCGACCTGGGGCTACAGCCGCTCCTGGGGTTATCGTCCGACCGGCGGCATCGGCATCATCCTGCTGATCGTGCTGGTGCTGTGGTTGCTTGGCGTTTTCCACTGAGCGCCCCGCCGACACCGTGATCGTCCTGGCCAAATCGGTGTAACCCGTGCGCGCGGCGGCAGAGTGCCAGGACTGCCTGCCAGGGCGCCGTGCCACGCAGACCGCACCGGGACTCGGGATTTGCCCGGGAACGACGCTGCCGGCGACTCCAGTATCCACAGTCCCGGGCAACGAGCGGCGAGCCGGCGTCAGCGCAGCGGTTCAGCGGCCCTGTCGCCCTGGCAACGGATCGGCCCGCCGTCGCGGCCGCGAGCCTGGGTGAAGCTGGAGCCGCGGCGGTTGATCACGATGCCGTTGGCACATTGCTGGTTGGCGTCCAGCAGGTAACTGGCGGTGACGCGCTGCGCCTCCTGCTGCTGGCGCTGCAATTGCACGGCGCGGCGGGCCTGGTATTCGCGCGCCTGGTCGGCGACCTGGCGGTAATTGCTGGCCAGCTCCTCGCGACGCTGGCGCAGGTCGCGCTCCAGTTCGTCGTGGCGCTGGCGCGCACTGGCACGGGCTTGTTCGGCCTGCAGCGCGGCGGCGCGCTCGGTTTCCTGGATCAGCTCGTCGGCATGGCGGGCGGCAAGCCAGCGCGACACCCCGTTCCAGCCCAGGATCGCCACGACGAGGGCGGCGACAGCGGCGGCGATTTTCCAGCGCAAGGCAATCGTCATGGCTCCCGCTCCCGCGCGGCGATTCAGCGACCGAAGATGATTTCTTCACCCTCGTGGTCACGGTCCCAGCCGCGCAGCTGGTCGCGGATGTGCGCGATACCCTGCCGGCCGAGCGCATTGCGCTCCTCATCCAGTACCTGGCCGTCGAGCAGCTCGGCCAGTCGCTGCGCGGTGGGCAGCATGGCGTCCCAGGCGTCGAGCGCGGGGACCGGCCCGGGCAAGGTCATGAAGAAACTGACGCCGGAGGTCTGCAGCGCATCCAGCCGGGCCAGGTCGAAATTGCCCGGCTTGAGCATGTTGGCGACGCTGAAGATGGGGCCCAGCTCGCGCTTGCCGTCCACCAGGCGGTGATAGATGCCCATGTCGCCGAATTCCAGCCCGGCCTTTTCGGTGGCGACGACCAGATCCGGTCCGTTGAAACGCGCGCCATCGCGCGCCACCACGAACAAGGTGACGATGCGTTCCACCGGCGTGTCGGCCGGGCGCCGACCCAGCTCCGAGCGCGGCACCGGCTTGGTGACAGGCGGCGCCGGTGCCGGTGCCGGTGCGGCGGCGGGCGCTTCGGCGACGGGTTCGGCGGGCGCGCGCAAGGTATCCACGATCGAGGCGGCGTGGCCGGCCAGGCGTTCGGTCAGGCGCTCGGCCGGCTTGGCCGCATGGCGTTCGCCGGAAAGCGTGGCGCCCAGGCGCTCCAGTTCCTCGCGCAGGCCGACGTCGAGCTCGCCTTGCTGCGGCGTCGCCGAGGTGTCGCCCAGGCTGAAGGCCGGGTCGTCGGCCAGGCTGGAGCCGCCCATGGTGGGCTCGCGCCGCGCGTGTCCGTGCGTGTGCGTATCGCCCGCTGCCCTGCGCTTGCCCTGCTCTTTCCGCGGCTGGCCGAACAGCCAGATCAGTGCCAGCACGACCAGCCCCACGATCAGCATCGGAATGCCGACGGCGGCGTTCCACGCAAAGGCAAGCAAAGGTTGCACGGTCATCATCGGTTCCTCAGGCAGCTCCCGCCAGTTTAGCCGCTTCGGCCAGGTCGACCTGCACCAGCCGCGACACGCCGGGCTCGCGCATGGTCACGCCGCACAGCTGGGTGGCGGCTTCCATGGTGGCCTTGTTGTGGCTGATGAAGATGAACTGCACGTGTTCGCTCATCTCGCTTACCAGGCTGGAGAAGCGGCCGACGTTGGCCTCGTCCAGCGGCGCGTCGACTTCGTCGAGCAGGCAGAACGGCGCGGGGTTGAGGCCGAAGATGGCGAACACCAGCGACACCGCGGTCAGCGCCTTCTCGCCGCCGGACAACAGCGAGATGTTGGACGGGCGCTTGCCCGGCGGGCGCGCCATGATCGTCACGCCGGTGTTGAGCAGGTCGTCGCCGGTGAGTTCCAGATAGGCATGGCCGCCACCGAACAGGCGCGGGAACAGTTCCTGCACGCCGGCGTTGACCTTGTCGAAGGTTTCCTTGAAGCGATGGCGGGTTTCGCGGTCGATCTTCTTGATCGCGCCTTCCAGCGTTTCCATCGCGCTGACCAGGTCGGCCAGCTGGTTGTCCAGGTAGGTCTTGCGCTCGCTCTGTTCGGCATGTTCCTGGATCGCAGCCAGGTTGACCGGCTCGATCCGCGCGATTTTCTGGCCGATGTCGGCGAGCTGTGACCGCCACTGGCTGGCGTCGATGTCGTCGGCCAGTTCGGCCAGCAGGGTTTCCAGTTCGAGGCCGGAAGCGGTGATCGCTTCGGCCAGTTGTTCGGCGCGCAGCTGCAGCGCCTGGGCGGCGAGACGCTTCTCGGACAGGCCCTCGCGCAATGCCGACAGGCCCTGCTCGGCCAGGTGGCGCTGCTGTTCGAGCTTGCGGAATTCGAGGTCGCAGTCTTCCAGTGCGCGGCGCGCTTCCACCAATTGCTTGTCGACCAGCAGGCGCTGGTCCAGATACGCCTGGCGCTCGGCTTCGAGTTCGGCGATCGGGTCGGAGCCGGCAGCGAGCTGTTCGGCGATCTCGTTGCGGCGCGCCTCGATCTGGCGCAGCTGGGCATCCATGCGACCCAGCGCCTGTTCCAGCGAGTTCAGCGACGAGCGCTTGGACTCCAGCGAGAGCGCCAGCGAGTGCGATTGATCGGCCGCCTCGCGCGCATTCATGCGGGCTTCCTCGCGCGCCTCGAGCAGGCTGCGGCGTTCGTTTTCCAGTTCGCGGCGCTGGTCTTCCAGGTCGCCCATCAGGCCGACCGATTCGTCCAGCCGCGCGCGCGCCTCACGGGTCTGGTTCTGCAATTCGTCGATCTGCGTGGACAGGTCGGCCAGCTCGCCGCTGACCTTTTCGGCACGGGCGCGGGCGGTCTCCAGCTTGCCGCGGTGGCTTTGCAACTGGCCGGCCAGTTCGGACTGGCGACGGTGCGCGTTGTACAGCTCGCGCTGGGCGTCGTCGCGCGCGCGTTCGGTTTCGAATTTGCTGGTGCGCAGGTTGTCGAGCCGTTCGCTGGCTTCTTCCAGCTGCGCTTCCAGCATGGCGATCTGTTCGGCCAGCGTGCGCAGCTCGCGCTCGCGCGCCAGCACGCCGACCTGGCTGCCTTGCGCCCGGCGCACGCGCGCCCAGCCCGGGCCGAGCCATTCGCCGCCGCGCGTCATCACCGACTGATACGGTGCCAGTGCGGACAGCGAGGCCACCTGCCGGTGGGCGTCGGCCAGCGATTCGGCGGTCAACACGTGGCCCAGTATGGCCATCGCCGCCGCCGGGCCGCGTACGTGGGCGGCCAGCGTGCCAGCGGCGCCGACGCCGCCCTCGGCGTTGTCGAGCAAGGCGATGTCGGCGTTGTCGAGCGCATCGAACTCCGCCGCCAACGCATGCGAGCCATCCACCAGCACCGCGTCCAGAAATCCGCTCAGCGCCGTTTCCACGGCGGTCTCCCAGCCGTTTTCGACCTGCAGCGACTCACCGAGGCGGCGTGACGTGTTCAACCCGAGACGAGCCAGCCAGCTGCTGGCAGCGTTTTCTTCCTGGCCGAGCGCGGCATGCTGCAGCGCTTCGAGCGAGGCGTGCCGGCCACGGGCGGCCTGCAGTTGCTGGCGGGCCTCGTTCAGCGCCGACTGCACCTGGCGCTCTTCTTCCTGCACTTTTTCATGGTTGGACTTGTACTGGTCGAGCAGGCTGCCCAGGGTTTCCACGCGCTCGCGCTGGGCGTCGTGTTCGCTGTGCAGTTGCTCGCCGGCGGCGGCCAGTGCGGCCACGTCGGTGGCTTTCTGCTCGGTTTCCAGTGCTTCGCGGCGGCGCGCCAGGTCGATGCCCTGGCGGTCGAGGTAATTGAGCTTGGTGCGTTCCACCTCGGCGGCGCGGTTGGATTCGCCGGCATTGCGGGTGTGGCTGTCCCAGCGCTGTTGCCAGTCGGCCAGCCTGGCCTCGGTGCTGCGCTGGGCTTCGGCGGTGTCGTCCTGCAGCTGCTGCAGGGCTTCGAGTTTCGGTTCGCCTTCGGCCAGCGCCATGCGCAGGGCTTCGACCTGCTCGCGGTCGGTGGCGATGTGTGCGGCCAGTTCCGCGTGCTCGCGCTCGCTGTCGGCGTGGGCGCGCTGCAGGCGTTCGGCGCTCTCCTTGTTGTGGCGCACTTGCTGCTCGACACGGGCGATCTCGGCGCCGACCTTGTAGACCTCGGCCTGGACCGCGTTCAGGTGCTCGCTGGCGTCGGTGTGGCGTTCGCGCATGACCTCGATCTGCGCCTCGATCTCGCGCTGGCCGGCCAGCTGCTTCTCGATCTCGATCTCGGCGGCGGACAAGCCGGCGCCTTCGCTGTCGTGCTGGCTCTTGAGGCCGCGGTATTCGAGCGCGCGCAGCTCGGCTTCCTTGCGCGTCTGTTCTTCCTTCAAGGCCTTCCAGCGCTCGGCGGCGCGGGCCTGGCGGTTCAGGTGTTCGAGCTGCTTGTCGACTTCGTCGCGCACGTCGCGCACGCGGTCGAGGTTTTCGCGGGTGGCCTTGATGCGGCTTTCGGTCTCCTTGCGGCGCTCCTTGTACTTGGAGATGCCGGCGGCTTCCTCCAGGTGCGTGCGCAGTTCGTCCGGGTGCGCCTCGATGATCTGGCTGATCATGCCCTGCTCGATGATCGAGTAGCTGCGCGGGCCCAAGCCGGTGCCGAGGAACAGGTCGGTGATGTCGCGCCGGCGGCAGCGCGCGCCGTTGAGGTAGTACGAGGATTGCCCGTCGCGGGTGACCTGGCGCTTCACCGAGATCTCGGCGTACTGGCCGTACTCGCCCTGCACCGAGCCGTCGGCGTTGTCGAAGATCAGTTCGACCGTGGCCTGCCCCACCGGCTTGCGCGTGTTGGAGCCGGAGAAGATCACGTCGGTCAGCGAGTCGCCGCGCAGGCGGCTGGCCGCGCTTTCGCCCATCACCCAGCGGATCGCGTCGATGATGTTGGATTTTCCGCAGCCGTTGGGGCCGACCACGCCGATCATGTTGCTCGGCAGGTGCAGGGTGGTCGGGTCCACGAAGGACTTGAAACCGGCGAGTTTGATCGTGCTCAGGCGCATGCAGTGTTCAACGGTAGGGTGCTACGGCCGGTGCAGCCGGATGACAGGGCACTGTGCCAAACGCGGGGGCCTGCTGCAATGCGTGTCCGCGTGAGATTTAGTGTAAAGAATACGATACAACTCATTGATAAATATTATTTCTCGACGGCATCTATGGAAACGGCATGGATCCCGTTGTCCATCAACCCCTGCAGCGCCGCGTAGACCATTCGGTGCCGGCGGATTGGCAACAGCCCGGTGAAGGCGGGGCTGGCGATGCGCACGCGGAAATGGCCCTTGCCCTCACCCGCATGCCCGGCGTGGAGGTGGCCTTCGTCGACGATTTCCAGCTCGGTCGGCGCCAGGGCCTGGGTCAGGCGCTGGCGCATCTGCTCGATCATCGCCTCGCTCACGCCGGCAGGGCCTTGCGGAATGGCTTGATCTGCACCTCGGCGTAGACGCCGGCCGCCACGTAGGGGTCGGCATCGGCCCAGGCGCGGGCGTCGGCCAGCGACGGAAACTCGGCCAGGATCAGGCTGCCGCTGAAGCCAGCCGGGCCCGGATCTTCGGACTCGATCGCCGGGAACGCGCCGGCCACGAACAGGCGGCCCTCATCCAGCAGCGCCTGCAGCCGCGCGATGTGCGCGGGCCGCGCTCCCTTGCGCTTCTCCAGCGAGTCGGCAACGTCCGTTCCGATGATGGCAAACCACATGATCAAGCCTCCTGGTGGGATGGGTCGCGAGTCTGGCTCATGCGTGGCGCGCGGCTGCGGCCAGCTGCGCGGTGTCGACACGCACGAAAATCGAATCGCCCAGCGCGGTGAGCACTTCGCCCGCGTGGACCTCGCACAGCACGCGGGTCTTGCGCCCGACTTCGCCCTCGACGCGCGCCTTCAGCGTCAGCGGCACGTCCATCGGGGTGGGCTTGAGGAACTTGATGCCGAGGCTGCCGGTGACGCAGTCGATGCGCGGCTTGCTGTCCGGCGCGCGCTGCTCGGCACGGTAGTGGTATGCCATCGCGGTCCAGTTGGAATGGCAGTCCACCAGCATCGCGATCAGCCCGCCGTAGACCAGCCCCGGCCAGCCGTGGAAATCCGCTCCCGGCAGGTGCGTGCTGACCACGTGCACGCCGTCCTCGTGCCAGTGGCTCTTGATGTGCAAGCCGTGAGGATGGGCGCTGCCGCAGCCGTAGCAGACGCCGTCGGGCGCGGCCAGGTCCTGCAGCGCGGGCACGTCGGCGCTCATGCTTCCGGTCGCATGTAGGGGAACAGCAGCACGTCGCGGATCGAGGACGCGCCGGTCAGCAGCATCACCAGGCGGTCGATGCCGATGCCGAGGCCGCCGGTGGGCGGCAGGCCCACTTCCAGCGCGCGGATGTAGTCGGCGTCGAAGTGCATGGCCTCGTCGTCGCCGGCGTCCTTGGCGTCGACCTGGGCCTGGAAGCGTGCGGCCTGGTCTTCCGGGTCGTTCAACTCGGAGAAGCCATTGGCGATTTCCTTGCCGCCCACGAACAGCTCGAAGCGGTCGGTGATGCCCTTGTCGGTATCGTTCTCCCGCGCCAGCGGTGACACCTCCACCGGATGCTGGGTGATGAAGGTCGGCTGGATCAAGGTGTGCTCCACCGTCTTTTCGAAGATCTCCAGCAGCAGCTTGCCCCAGCCATAACCGTCCTTGATCTGTATGCCGAGCCGCCTGGCGTGCGCGGCCATCGCTTCGCGGTCGCGCAGCTCCTCGCGCCGGATCTCGGGGTTGTGCTCCAGCACCGCGTCTTCCATGCGCCAGCGGCGGAACGCCGGACCCACGTCGATGTCGGCGCCGTCCCAGTGCAGCCGCGTCGTGCCCAGCACGGCTTGCGCGGTGTCGCGGATCACGCTCTCGGTGAGGTCCATGATCTCGTGGTAGGTGGCGTAGGCCTGGTACAGCTCCAGCATGGTGAACTCGGGGTTGTGTCGGGTCGACACCCCTTCGTTGCGGAAGTTGCGGTTGATCTCGTAGACGCGGTCGAAGCCGCCGACCACCAGGCGCTTCAGGTACAGCTCCGGTGCCACGCGCAGGTACAGATCCAGATCCAGCGCGTTGTGGTGGGTGACGAACGGTTTGGCCGTGGCGCCGCCGGGGATCACGTGCATCATCGGCGTCTC
>Ga0209930_1004598_pt1 | contig 12111 bp, 13 predicted proteins | sample ThiBiot_500_biof_2_FD_183948 | JGI IMG/M metagenome (GOLD analysis project Ga0209930, IMG submission 183948) | Wastewater bioreactor microbial communities from Cape Town, South Africa - Thiocy_cont_500_biof (SPAdes) | ecosystem: Engineered > Bioreactor > Thiocyanate-remediating >... | reverse complement strand
GCCATCAGTTGTATCGTCATCCTTGCTCTCACCCGTCAACAGTGGTTGCCAATTGTTCAGGGGTTAACCGGTCGTTCCCGCGTGGCGTAGATGCTTTCGCCCAATCACTCATTCGCTCAATAAAATTATGTCGCTCAAATCCGCCAGTACCGATATTTTGATGCAGCTCGCCGACGTGGTGGGCCAATTGCCGGTTCATCAATATACCCGGCCACTCGATGTGTTATCGGGTAACACCATTGGTAAACACGTCCGGCACATTCTGGAGTTTTATGAACTGCTGGTGGCCAGTGTTTCAACAAGCCTGTTGAATTACGACCGCCGGCAGCGGGACCTGCGGCTTGAAGTCGATACGGAGGAAGCTTTCCGGCGTATTGACGCCATTGACCGGGCTGTTCAACGACTGGATCTGAATCAAACGCTATGGCTGGAAGCCGATCTGTCCGAATCGGCAAGTTGTCCGGTACTGATTCCCTCATCATTTGCCCGTGAGCTGCTTTACAACATTGAGCACGCCATTCACCACATGGCCCTGATTCAGGTAGCGGTTCGGGCCTCATTTCCAATGGTGTATCTGCCAGCCCATTTTGGGGTAGCCTATTCAACTATTCAGTATAACAATCAACATTAAACCGTTAAATCACGCATGTTCACCTTATTTCTGTTGGTTGCCGTCATCAGTTTCGTGGGTTCGCTGCATCCGGGTACGGTGAATCTTGCCGTGATTGAGACAACGCTTGGCCAAAGCCGTCGGGCGGGATTATGGCTTGCTCTGGGGGGGAGTCTGCCCGAAATGGCCTACAGTATCCTGGCCGCCGGTGGACTCATGTTATTGCCGATGTCACCGCAACTGGGTCAGGCGATTGAACTGACTTCCATTCCGGTGCTGCTGTTGGCAGGCATAGCCACGTTTCGCCAAAAGGCAGTACCGGTAAGGCTGAAAACAGAAGTGGGTCACGCTACGGTGAGCCGGTTTGTCCCTTTCTGGAAAGGCATGGCGTTAGCGGGGACAAACCCGCAGTTACTACCCTTCTGGTCGGCAGTATGGTTGTATCTGAACCAAAGTATGGTTGTTCCGGCAGACCGCTCAGGCGCTGAATGGGTGTTTGCCGCAGGCACTTCGGCAGGAGCCTTTGTGCTGCTGCTCAGCCTGGTTTGGCTGGCCGACCGGCAGCGGCAGCGTGTAGCCCGCTACCTTAATGGCCGCTGGTACAATGGTGTTACCGGCGGGTTGTTTATCGGGATGGCGGCTTTGCAGATCATATACCAGTTTTTACAGTAAACACAATCCCAAAAACACATGAAACAACAATCAATCAGCAACACGATTAGCCGGCTCCTGATGGGAAGCCTGGTTCTAATCCCCTTGTTTTCGTTTCACCTCCGGCCCGAACGACTTACCTTGCCTGACACGGCACCCCGCCGGGTTGAGAAAACGGAAGCGGAATGGAAAAAACTCCTGACCCCGCAGCAGTTTTATGTGACTCGTCAGCATGGTACCGAACGCGCGTTTACCAGCCCCCTGGCTGATAACCACGAAGCAGGCACCTTTCATTGCGTCTGTTGCCACGAACCTTTATTCCGGTCAACCACTAAGTTTGAGTCCGGTACGGGCTGGCCCAGTTTTTACGCGCCCATCAGCAGGCAAATTGTGAAGGAGTTGAAAGATACCACCTACGGCATGGTACGCACAGAGGTGCAGTGTGCGGTGTGTGATGCCCATCTTGGCCATGTTTTTGAGGACGGCCCGGCACCAACGGGCCTACGGTACTGCATAAACGGTGTAGCGTTAGAGTTTATCAAAAAATAGCACGGCCATGAGATTTCCTTCATTTTTAGCCCTGCTGCTGATCAGTTTGACCAGTCAGGCGCAACCCTTGGACACGGCCCCTGTCCAACTTCCCAAACTCAAAGACGGAGAGGCCGTTGCTACCTTTGCAGGTGGCTGCTTCTGGGCACAGGAAGAAGGCTTCGACCAACTGAAAGGTGTCCGTGAAGTTATTTCCGGGTATTCGGGCGGGTTTGTGAAAAATCCAACCTATCGTGAGGTCGGTACTGACGAAACCGGTCATGCCGAATCTGTCCAGGTGTATTACGATCCGAAGGTGATTAGCTACCGCGATTTGCTCGACGCGTTTTTTGCCGGTCACGACCCTACTACGCTCAACCGGCAAGGTCCCGATGTAGGCCGCGACTACCGGTCGGTTGCATTTTACCGGAATGCCGCCGAAAAAGCGGAGATCGAAGCAGCCATTAAACGGGTGAATGCATCAGGGCATTACGCCGGAAAAGTAGTCACTGAAGTGGTACCGTATGAGGTGTTTTACCCCGCCGAAAAGTACCACCAGAACTACTGTAAGCTACATCCTGATCAACCTTATATCCGGCAGTTGTCTATCCCCAAAGTGGAAAAGTTACGACACGCCATGCAGGGCAAACTCAAATCAGACAACTATCCTTTTTAAACAAACAATATCATGAAAATCAATTTTTTGATCCTATTGCTACTGACTCTGTTCAGCGTAAATATGGCTTTTGCGCAGAAACCTGTAGTATTTTCAACCAACGGGAAAGCCATTCACGGGTACGATCCTGTAGCTTATTTTACGGAGGGTAAGCCCGTCAAAGGTGATTCGCTGCTGACCTACACGTATGATGGCGCCAACTGGCAGTTTGCCAGTCAGGCTAACCTGAATTTGTTCAGGGCTGATCCGGCCAAATATGCTCCACAGTACGGTGGATATTGCGCTTTTGGCACCTCACGCGGTTACAAAGCCCCCACCGAACCCAATGCCTGGACCATCGAAGCTGGCAAACTATACCTGAACTACAATACCAAAGTACGGGAGACATGGGACAAAGACCGGGCTGGCTACATCGAAAAGGCCGATAAACAGTGGAACGAAATCAAAACCACCAAATGAAGCGGGGTTTTCTGCTGTTACTCATCGTGGTCCTTGCCGCTTGTGTGAAGGATCAGGAATTGATCCCGCTAGGAAGTAACGGAACGCCCGTAAGCGTCGGTATGTCCATGCAGCCGTTTGACAATGGGGGTCAAAAACTTCTGGCTAAGGGGCAGTTTATAAACGGAGTTCACGCGGTGAGTGGTACCGTTCAGTTGTATGAAAAAGATGGTCAGCAAACGCTGGTATTTACCGATTTCAACAGTGATACCGGCCCCGACCTCCGGATTTATCTCGCAGCCGATACCGAGGCAAAGTCGTTTACGGAAGTTACGATGCTCTCAGCAACGGGGAATTTTTATGTGCCTGTCCCAACAGGTATATCCATGAACCACCAGCGCTATGTGCTGATCTGGTGCAAGCGGTTTTCGGTTCATTTCGGCAATGCTGAACTCAACTAGACGATTTACTTTTCCATGATCAACCAGATGATAAATAAGTCATTTCTCCGGGGCAGTATGCTGGCAGTTTTTGGTCTCCTTACCCAGTCAGCAGTACAGGCGCAGGGATGCAGCGATGCGGGTTTCTGTACCATCGGAGCCCTTAAACAGCATGCTCAGGCCGATTCAGCGAAACAGCGGGTAACGCTCCTGTTACCACTGGGACTAGGTGACCAATCGGTACTCGTTTTTACGCCGGGACTTCAGTATGACCGCATTTTTTCGGCCAGGTGGGCCATTCAGGCAAAGCTGACGGCCAACTACGCGAGTGGCGATTTGGGCAGCGTTACAGGTCTCGGTGATGTATTTTTGTCGGGCACATACAGCTTTCCCGCAAAGGCCCGTTGGCGAACGGGCCTTACCCTCGGGGCCAAACTCCCCCTGAGTAATGCCAACTTGAAGGTCAATGGCAATCCGTTGCCCATGCAGTACCAGAGCAGCCTCGGAACGGTCGACCTGATAATGGGGCTATCGGTGAACAGTTCCCGCTGGCAGTTATCGGCAGGCTGGCAGCAGCCATTGACAGGGTCTAATGCCAACATGTTTTTACCAGGGTCGGATACCCGGCCCGAAGCACGAGCCTATCCACCCTCGAACCAGTTCAACCGCAAAGCTGACGTACTGGGCCGGGCGGCATACACCCTACTAAACCAGTCTCGGCTAAACCTGAATATCGGCTTATTAGGTATCTATCACCTGGGACAGGATACTTATAATGACCAAAACAGTCGGTCACTGGCTATTACAGGTTCGGAAGGGCTGACACTCAACGCAACAGTGGCGGGCTGGTACAACCTGAGTACAAAAATACGGTTGGGATTTACAGTGGGCATGCCGCTGATAGTTCGCGAAGTTCGTCCCGACGGCCTCACCCGAAGTTTTGTATTTGCCCCGGAAGTGAGCTGGAGTTTTTAGAATTAGGAGACGATTTAACAACCGTTATAGAACAGCCTCACTATTATTTAGCTGCTTTACAGCCACTGACTGATCGGTATAGGAGCAGTAGTAGGTATTTTGACGATAACATAATGTCGGAACAGGTATTTCGCTACATTTGACAAGTAGCCATATCCTCTATTAGAGGCATCCAATCTTATGTATAATCCAAGTTACTTTTTTCTCTAATTCAAAAAAATGCGTAAAACGTGGACGTCATTGTAGAAAAAAATCCTCAGTCTCCCGAAATCTAAGTTAGCTTAATCAATTAACTTACAGCATATTACCTATCTATATCATTTTGTGGTACAGTATTTTCTACTACTTTAGCATCATTGGAACCATAAGTCATTCACAAAAGTTAGAAACCATGAAATCATTACCAGGAGTTTTAGTAGGATTAGCGGTTGGTGCAGTCATAGGTGTTCTGCTGGCTCCCGAGAGCGGCAAAAAAACCCGTAAGCGCATTTCGTCGGAAACAGATACGTTTTTCAAAGATCTGCAGGATCAGCTCCAGACGGGTCTGGATAGCATTAAAAAGCAATATGATGACTATGTTGATTCGGCAGCTGAGAAAACACATGAGTTAACCACTCAGGTTAAGCGGAAGGCTAAACACTAGACAACGCTTATTAACTAAAACGAAACTCACCTAAAACACACAATATAATTATGAGAAGCTCAAGAGATTTTCTGGCCGGTATTATCACAGGTGTCGTTATCGGAATCCTGACTGCTCCGCGCAGTGGCAAAGAAACGCGTGACAAGCTAACGGAAGAAGCGAGCAAACGCACAGACGATCTGAAAGACCAATGGGAAAAAGGCGTTTCGCAGGTCAAGGAAGGCTTAGAACAGGCCAAAAGTCAGGTGAATCAATACGCAGATAAAGCAAAAGATCAGTACAACCAGTATAAAGATCAGGCTCAGGCTGCATTAAACAAGAATAAAGAGAACGTTAAGGAAGAGTATAATGACAAAGTCGACCAGTTAGCCGATAATGCTAAACTGAACTAGTCGATCTCCGAATCTACTCAACGTCTTTGAAAGATGAAGAAGCCCCATCTGTATGCCAGATGGGGCTTCTTCATTTAAGGTGTTTAATGACCTTTTAATGCGGCCTTAAGAGCTCTTTAATTAACAAAGAAGACTTTTGTTTCATCATTTTAGCCGATCAGTCAGGTAAACAGATTGGCTAAACGTGAAACACTCTTATGAAAAAGTACCTGCTTGCTCTAGTTCGATCCTGGTTTGGGCCTAAGCCTGCCCCTATACTGATATCAATCATACCTGTCGAGGAGCATCCATTTGAAAAATCGGGCCGATTACCCTTGCCTGGTTATCCTGATCAATTAATGCCTCATCAGAATTGGTCACTCGTTGTAAGTGCCAGTTTACTTATGTTCGTAGGGCTTAGTAGTTGCAACAGTTCAACGACATCGTCGACAGCTGTTGAAGAGTCTAAAGTTCATCAGGAAAAAAATCTGCTGGCGACTGCTACTCTTGATACTGCTAAACTAGAAAATGCTCGTAATGAATTGAATTTGACGGGCAAAATCACATTTAACCAAGATCAGGTCGTTAAAGTATTTCCGCTGGTTGGCGGCCATATTGAAACACTGAAAGCCGATCTTGGCGATTATGTAAAGAAAGGACAAACGCTGGCCGTTATTCGTTCGGGTGACCTTGCCGATTTAGAACAGCAGGCTGTATCCGCTCGCAGTCAGCTTTCGCTGGCCCAGAAAAATATGCAGGTTACGGAAGATATGACCAAAGCCGGACTAAGTTCCCAGAAAGATCTGGTAGCCAGCAAAGAGCAACTGGAAGCGGCCAAGGGCGAAGTCAATCGTGTTAACGAGCGCCGTCGAATTGTAGGTGGTAACGGCTCGGTCTACATTGTTAAAGCGCCGGTTAGTGGGTTTATCGTTGAAAAAACAGCAGCTCAGGGAATGGAGCTCCGCTCCGATGACCCTGAGAATTTATTTACCATCTCCAACCTGGATCACGTATGGGTCTTAGCCAACGTGTATGAGTCAGACCTCGCCAATGTGAAAGAGGGCGATCAGGCAACCATTACAACGCTCTCCTATCCTGACAAAATCTTCCGTGGGCGCATTGACAAAATCTTCAACGTACTCGACCCTGAAAGTAAAACGCTGAAGGTTCGGGTTACACTGGACAATGCTGACTATCGGCTTAAACCCGAAATGTTTGCTAATGTGAGTGTAACCTATGCCGGTCACGATCAGCGGATAGCCATACCAGCCAAAGCAGTTGTATTCGACAAAAACCGCAATTTTGTGGTGATGGTTAATAAAAAGAACCAGCCAATGGTACGTGAGGTAGACATTTATAAGTCAATTGGTCCGAAAACGTATCTGGCAGGTGGCCTGGCTCCCGGAGACCGGGTTGTCACAGCGAACAACTTATTGATTTACAACGCGCTGGGGAATTAGTTCTTACATAAATCATAAACACAAAGCAGAAGGTACAATGAATGGCCTTCCGCTTTGTGTTTATGATTTACACAGAAACTGTTTAAACTTTTACGAATGGAGCCACAATAGGAGTGTTCTGTCCTGTTGACGAAGGAATCGGCCCATCGAAGCGGCATTTTCGTAAGCAGGAAAGTTTAAACAGCTTTATAATATGGACTCTAGTTATCCAACCTTATCAAAGCGTTCCAGATTGTATTCACCGTCATTTGAAGAGAATCTTCCGATAGATAAGTACTTAAATCGGTCGACTTATGATAATGCTGAAAGAGAGGAGCTTGCTGTATAATTTCCTGTAACACGCTTTTATCGACGTCAAACTCAAGTGCTCTATAATAGTGATAGGCAACGTGTAAATCACTTTCGGAAACACAGGTTATAGTAAAGGCATCTACTAAACCCGCTTTCTGGAAACTAATATGATCAGCCGAATTGGTCACTATTTGATCAAATCTATGCGAAGTAACAGCCAACTCATGAGCAGCCTCTTCAAATGCGCCTAGCACTTGTCCGGCAGATAAATCATTCACAGGCCAAAGCGCAAATCTATCCCCCTGACCCACCAATTCAAGATTGATCAACGCTTTAATTCGATCAATACCAAAATCTCTAACATACGCCTTCGATCCTCTCAATCCATGCTCTTCCTCGTCGAAGAAGTAAACAGCTACATCAAAGTTTACAAAGGTATATGATTCCAGTTTATTTAAGATTGCCAAACAGACAGCTATCGCAGAAGCGTTGTCGTTAGCTCCAGGCGAAAGAGGTACTACATCAAAGTGCGAACTAATAACAATTAGTGGTTTAGTAGATTTATGATTAACCAAAATATTTCTGCCCGATTCATATCGATGAAACGTATAACCAATTTGCTGCTGCTCAAGAAAGGCGCAAATATATTGGCTCCTACCCTCGATTGAGCGTGTTTCTAAATCTTGAACAATTGTCAGCAAGTCCATTACAATCCGACAATAAAGAAAATGGTCGACCTGTAGCAGTCGACCATTTTCTGTGTATCATAAGTTGCTTATTTCTTCGTCACCCGAATAGAAATCCGGCGGTTTTGCGCACGGCCCTCTTCCGTTTCATTGGAGGCAACAGGATGTTCCTGGCCGTAGCCTTCTGCCTCTAGCCGATCTTTCGAAATATCCATTTTTTCCAGCTCCCCCCGAACCGAGTTGGCCCGATCCTGCGAAAGTTTCAGGTTAGCAGCTGCATTCCCCGTATTATCGGTATAACCACCTAGTTTGATAGTCACATTTGGATAGGCTTTCAGGATTTCAGCAATGTTCTTCAACTGCTCCTGCGATTGTGGCTCAAGGGTAGCACTCCCCGTCTGAAACAACAGCCGGTCAAAATCGAACCAGGTGGTCTTGTCTACAGGTTTATCACTTTTGATGAACGCCAGCAGCTTATTTTCAACACCAAACTCCGGGATGTTTAACTCAACACCACTGGTCAGTTTTTGAACGCTGAACTCACCCAGTTTTGCATTGGGTGTACTCACTTTATCATTGTCGGCGGCTGTCGATTCTTCGAGGGGAAGTTCTGTACCAGCTGCTTCTTTACCTTCCTTATTATAACCCGGTGTTTCAGACGACTGAACCGCGATGTAAGGCGCAATCACCAACGACACAATCGACATCAGTTTAATAAGAATGTTCATTGATGGCCCCGATGTATCCTTGAAGGGGTCACCTACTGTATCGCCCGTTACCGACGCTTTGTGTGGCTCCGATTTTTTATAGTAGGTCTGTCCATTGATATCGACGCCTTTTTCGAACGACTTCTTGGCGTTGTCCCAGGCACCACCGGCATTGTTCTGGAAAATCCCCATCAATACCCCCGAAACCGTTACCCCAGCCAGCAGACCGCCCAGTACTTCAGGCCCGAAAATAAAGCCAACAATCACAGGAACAGTCAGGGCTATAGCCCCAGGTAATACCATCTCCCGAATCGACGCCTGTGTTGATATAGCTACACATTTTTCGTATTCAGGCTTACCCGTCCCTTCCAGAATACCCGGAATTTCGCGGAACTGACGACGAACCTCTTCCACCATTTTCATGGCAGCACGACCCACAGCCGCAATCGCCAGCGACGAAAAAATAAACGGAATCATGGCTCCAACAAATAAGCCAGCCAATACGTCAGCTTTGTAAATATCGATAGCCGAAATACCCGAAATCCCTACAAAGGCCGCAAACAAAGCCAGAGCTGTCAACGCAGCCGACGCAATTGCGAAGCCCTTTCCGGTAGCGGCCGTTGTATTACCCACGGCATCCAGAATATCAGTACGCCCCCGAACCTCTTCGGGCAAGTAGCTCATTTCGGCAATACCACCCGCGTTATCGGCGATTGGCCCAAAGGCATCGATTGCCAACTGCATTGCTGTTGTTGCCATCATACCAGCCGCAGAAATGGCCACACCATACAGGCCAGCAAAATGATAGGATGTATAAATACCAGCCGCCAATACCAGAATCGGCAACACCGTTGATTCCATACCAACTGACAATCCACCGATGATATTGGTCGCTGCCCCCGTCGCCGACTGGCGAATAATGGACAATACGGGGCGACGCCCCATGGCTGTATAATATTCGGTAATTGACGACATCAAAGCGCCGACAATCAAACCCGTTATAATCGCATAGAATACATCCATCCGGGAGAATTCTACACCGCGAATCTCCATCGTCACATCCGGCAGATAATTCGTGACCAGAAAATAGGACGCAATAATCGTGATAATAATCGAGGCCCAGTTACCCATATTTAAGGCTCCCTGAACACTACCATTGTCATTGCTGATCTTCACAAAATAGGTAGCGATAATCGAGAAGATCAGACCTAGCCCCGCAATCATCATCGGTAGTACAATGGGAGCGTGACCTACAATATTCATATCAGCCGGAATCTTGATTTCACGACCCAGTACCATTGTCGCCAGAATCGTTGCCACGTATGAGCCGAAGAGGTCAGCGCCCATACCAGCTACATCACCCACATTATCGCCTACGTTATCGGCAATGGTGGCCGGGTTACGTGGATCGTCTTCAGGAATACCCGCTTCTACTTTACCAACAAGGTCTGCACCTACATCGGCCGCTTTGGTATAAATACCACCACCTACCCGAGCAAACAAAGCGATCGACTCTGCTCCCAGCGAGAAACCAGCCAATACCTCAAGGGCCCGTTCCATCGGCAATCCGTTCATATCGCCCGTTGAGGCAACGTAGGTATTATATAGTACGAGAAAAAGACTACCAAGTCCTAATACGGCCAGACCTGCCACACCAATACCCATCACTGAACCACCCGTAAATGATACATCTAACGCGCGGGCCAGACTGGTACGGGCAGCATGAGCCGTCCGTACATTGGCTTTCGTAGCAATGTTCATCCCTATGTATCCCGCCAGAGCTGATAAAAAAGCACCCAGGATGAAGGAGAGGCCAATAACGGGGCTGGAATTTTCAACCAAGGTACCTGAATAAGCCAGCAGAAGGGCTACAACGATACCGAAATAGGTAAGAACTCGCCATTCCGCCTTCAAAAAAGCGATGGCACCATCGGCAATATACGACGAGATTTCCTGCATCCGGTCGTCGCCGGCTTCCTGTTTAGACACCCACAGGAATTTGGTGTACATAATCACCAACCCGACAAGACCCAATACGGGAACCAGATAAACACTGTAATTCATGCGAATAAGTATAGGTTTTAGAAATAAACTGCCCCAAAGATAGCTTTTGAGGGAAATAACCCAACGTCAAAAAAGTCGTTTTTTGACTTTTTTCGAGGTTAATTACGTTTTTTTTAGGAGCAAAAATCGCAAAAACATGTATTTAGACGGTCTTTTCTCCTGAAAAGCCAGCAATTATCCTCACTTCCCCTAACTACTTACCTATAATCCTGCAATAAACTATAGCTCCTAAGTAGTATCACGTAACTATAAGCTTGCGTTTATAGGTCTTGTGCTCATTATCACTGATTCTGTAACGACTATATATCCGCATAAATACTTATTTATTTCATCAGCATGGCATACTTACTCTCTGCTTATTGAGGCCCAAAAATTAAATCTTCATTAAATTATAATTTATATTATAAAAAATTTAAATAACAGAATATAATTCTAAAAATATTTTTATTATTAAAATATAATTTTCTTATAATTGACAAAACTTACCGAGTTAGTAAGCCCATTTTACACTTTCTTAACTTAACTAAGCTGATTGTCATGAAGAAGTATTTACTACTGAGTCTACTCATTATAGGCTTTAATTGCTCGTTGGCATGGGCACAGAGTCGCAAGATAAGCGGCACCGTTACTGCCGAAGAGGGCGTTGGTGGATTTGCGGGGGCTACTGTTGTTGTGATACACGATAAACGTACCCACTTCTGGAGTTATTCTTGTGTTTTCAGCCGTAGGTATGCAAACCATCGAAGAAGCAATCGGAGGCCGAAGTCAGATTAACGTTACCCTGAAAACGGATACCAAACAACTAAATGAAGTCATCATCACAGCGCTTGGTATTAAAGAAGAGCGCGACAAATTTGCCTCTTCGGTCTCGACTGTAGACGGAAAAAACATTGCCAAGTCGGGCGAAACCAGTCTCCTGACCGGCTTAAGCGGAAAAGCATCCGGGGTATTAATTACCCGAAACGGGGGCGATCCAGGAGCGGGGGCTTATATCCAGATTCGGGGTCAGAATACCATCAACGGTAACGCCCAACCCCTGTTTATCGTGGACGGAATTCCGGTAAGCAACTCCAGTGATAATACAGGGTCAGCGGCTGGCAACTCCATCGTTCAGCAATCGCGTGTCAACGACATCAATCCCGAAGATATCGAAAGCATGGAGGTACTGAAAGGCGCTTCGGCGGCCGCTTTGTGGGGGACTCGTGCAGCCAATGGGGTCGTTATTATTACCACAAAAAAGGGAAAAGACTCTAAAGGAAAAGTCAATATTACGTTTAAATCGACCGTTTCCTTCGACAAGGTCAATAAGATGCACGAGTTGCAGCGAACCTACGGACAAGGTACTGGTGGGCGCTTTGTACAGGGAAACAAGACCAGTTTCGGTGACCTGATTGCCGACCGTACCGGCGGCCCGGACACATACATCACCGATCCTACGGCTGCGGGCTACCAGGGTTTTGTTACCTTTCCAGATGGCACGAAGCGCTACGCCATAGCGTCAGGAACCACGGCTAGTCCACATGGAGGGAAAAACGCAAAAGATACCTACGATCATACGAATGATGTATTCC
>Ga0209930_1004593_pt1 | contig 12127 bp, 15 predicted proteins | sample ThiBiot_500_biof_2_FD_183948 | JGI IMG/M metagenome (GOLD analysis project Ga0209930, IMG submission 183948) | Wastewater bioreactor microbial communities from Cape Town, South Africa - Thiocy_cont_500_biof (SPAdes) | ecosystem: Engineered > Bioreactor > Thiocyanate-remediating >... | reverse complement strand
TGAGAGAGGGAGAGAGAGAGAGAGAGAGAGAGAGAGAGAGAGAGATGCGCGCACGAGCCAGACACGATAGGAAAGAAGGAGTCTACCGGTCGGATGTCTCTTTCACTGCTTACGTCAATACGATATGTATGTACAATCACGACAATGTATCAAGGGCATGCAGTAGACGAGAATAAATAGTTGCAAGGTGGTACGCGCAAGAGAGAGAGAGAGAGAGAGAGAGAGAGTCTATTCTACAGGTGAGGATCACTTGTCCTAGCATGGGTCGGTAGGACATGTGACACAGTGTGAGCGGCATCGCTGCTGAGGCGCTTGCGGTGCGCCAAGTCCTTGCGGCTGCCACCAGTGGTGCTCGTGCTTGTGGTAGTGGTTGAAGTGGCGGTGGTCGATGAGTGTGTCGTGCTGGAGGGGGCCATTATCGTAGTGGCAGCAGGCGCTGATGAAGCTGCGGCGGCCGCGGCCGCGGAAGCTGAAGCACTGGTGCCCGGCGCGACGATGGGAATCGACACGGTAGAGGAACGACTGCCGGCGTAGTCAGGACCTCCTAGCCCGAGCACGACACCGAGCTTACGCTTGGAGGATGACGGAGTGCACTTGGTGAAGATCATCTCGCTGGCGGCTTCCCAGGCTTGGGTCGATGCCTGCAGGCGCTCGTCCTGCGCGGGTTCGTCTGGAGCATCGAGGAACGACTGCGGAAGCACGCCACCCGAGCTCTCGAGCAACTCGAGAACCGGCATCATCTCGGGTGGCACGGTCTTCTTCCATTTGAGCGGCTTCGGTGTTGTGGCCATTTCGTCCTTTCGTTTTCCGAACGCTATACCACACGCACCAACGTGTTTCACGAGTGAGTAAAGGCTATCGCAGCAACGATGACGGTTTCGCACGTAGCAGCGGCTAGATACCGAAATACGATCCAATTCTCTCGCTGAAACGCTCCTTGCGATCGGGCACCGGCGTCGATGGTCCATGGTGATGGTGATGGTAATGATTGGTGGTATCGAGCAAGTCGGGCTGCACGATCGACCGTACGTCGAATGATGGTGCCGGCTCATGCAACGAGGTGATGGTATGTGCGATGCTGTTGGTCAAGTCCTTGGTCCAGCTCGCTTTCTCGTCGAGGCTCGTGAACGAGAGCGTAATCTTTCTGCCACGCGATGTGATCTCGACCGCATTGACGAGCGACGGCGGTTCGTCGTCGATGATGGCGACGAAGGCGTGCTTGAGTGGCAGCCAGCCCTTGCACACGAGCTTCTCGCTCTTGTCACGTTGAATCAAGGTGGCGAACGGTGTCGACGGCGGGTTGGTCCACAGCAACAGGTCGTTGAAGAGAAAGAAGTGGTACTTGGTGAACTCGCGCTTCTCCTTCGATTGCTTGCCCGTGAACGGACGCTGCAAGAGCACCAGGCCCTCGCGGATCACGAAGCGATGCGCCTCGACCAGCGGTGGTGGCGTGTCTCCAGTCAGACGCTCCTGCACCTTGAGCGCCAGCTCCATGCTATCCATGATGCGCTTCTGCTCGTTGATGTGCGTCGCTACATCGCGTAGGTGCTCGAGTGCACTAGCGAGGCTCGTGTACTGCGGGTGGCTCGTGGGCATATGACGTACAATCTCATCGACCAGCAATACTACACACACACACACGCACGCACAAAGATCGCGTTAAACACCCATCATATGCAACTGATCACGAGATCGATCATAGCTGAATCATACCATAACGAGGAATACGCTGCACGGGCATGATGAGGAACGACTCGAGGTCAAAGCCGGCAAGAGCTCGCGGCGCCGATTGTACGATGGATGCTTGCCATTCGGCAACCATTTGTTCGTTACGGCGCTTCCAGTTGGCGAGGGCCGCCGCAGAGAGAGGATAGTTAATTACGTATTGAGCGTAAGTCTTCAAATAGGGCGCCTATACAGAGAGTGTGTTGTCCAGCCAGGTCAGTTAATTCTAACGATACGAATGGCGAGAGCGCGCGCGTCGACGACGAGCTTATGGCGACGATACATACGATCGAAATGAGTGTGGCCCCGATAGTAAGCTGCTTGTCGGGCCATGCCTGGTACTTGGCTTCGAGCTCAGCTAACAAGGCCGTGTGTACGTTGAGGATCACTTGGACGTTGCTAAAGATGCGTGATTGTTGCTCTTCGCTCATGAGCGGTACCGGGCTCGGTACTTCGGGTACATCCTTGCGCTTCGCTTCGATCAACCGTAGTCGCAAGGGTGCCACGTAGTTCTAGCCGATGGCAATGGTGGTTGTTGTTGTTGCGTCGTTATCAGCAATACCAAAACAAACAAGTAAGTGAATGCAAGTAAAGAGAGAGACTGAGCGAGACTGAGCGAGCGTGCCACACACATACCGTCATGAGAAAGGAGAGGTAGTGTACATATTTCCGTTCCGACTCGAGGAACTCTCGCTGAGCTGAGAGCATCGTTCGCATCTCTGTGACCTCAGGCGAGACCCAGTATTGGCGTACTTTTCGGATGGGGAGGGGTGCGCAGAAATGTGAGTATCGTCTCGGTATCGGTTGCGTACTGCGAGTGACAGACATGACATACCAACATCGGTGAAACGCCGAATGAGTCGGAAGCGACGATAGAGGTGCTGCATTCGAATCACGTGTGTGGTCATGTCGGTCAAGGGCTTGATGGGAGTGTCGGCCTTCTTGCGCACGTAGTCCGTGCGAATGTGATCATAGCGACGAAGGTATCCGGATGAGCCGGCATTGTCGAGCGTAGGTGCCGAAGGAGCCGCGTTGGAGTTGTTGGCAGATGACGGTGATGCGGGCGAGAGCGCTCGCGCTCCTCCGGCAGGCGATCGGTCAGTGTCGTCGGTACTGCGTTTGCGGCTTTGTTGCGCATGATGGTGGTGGGCGTGCGGCTTGTGGTCGTGTACGTGATCGGGATTCTCGTAGAAGGCCGACAGGGTCGAGTCGATGTACTCGGCGCCGTCCTCGAGGCCATTGCCTTGCTGAAGCGACTGAACGATATAACTGTCGGTCAGCGAGTCAGTCGATAGGCTGTGCGGAAGGCCTGAGTGGGGGTCGTCGTCGTCGTCGCCGTCGCCGATCAGGTCGCCGATACTAGCATCATCGTCGACCGCCTCGGCGTCATCTTCCAGCTCCTCCGATACGCTCGGGAATGGCAGTAGCGAGTTCTGCGACGCAAATTCATCAAAGTTCTCGAGTGCCACCGTGGGTGACAACGTCACACCAGATGCAGTAGCGGCGGCGGCGGCCGTCGTGGTGGTCGTGGTGGTGGCGGCTCGGATCTCTGCCTCGCGTTGTGCTTGTAGTGCGGTGTGAATCTTTTGTGTGTCGGCCGAAACGCTCCGGCGCAGGCACTCGCTGATAGCCTCGTCGTCTTGAATGTTCTGCGCATAGCCACGGATGCCGGGTGTGGATTGCTTGCGCTTGCTGTTGGTGGGCGTTGGTTGAACGGGAGTGCCAGGCTCTCCGGGCGGTCTGGGAGACACGTCGTAGTGAAGGTTCAAGACGGGCTCACCGTCAGAGTGCTGCTGCTGCTGCTGCGGCTCGTGTGCCTGTGCCGTAGGAGTCGAGCGGCCGTTGTGCGACTGCGAAGAGCTCGTTCGCAATTCGCGCGACGGCGTCTGCGGCGTGGGAGTGCAAGGTGGAGAGCTTGCCGACGGAGATGGCGGTGGAGAGCTTGCCGACGAGTTGGAGTGCCGATAGTTACGGTTGTTGGCGCTGCTACTATTGCTGCTGCTGCTACTGCTGTCGCAGTTGCTGCTGCTGCCGCTACTGATGCTGCTGATGCTGCTGGTGCTGCTGGTGGTAGTGTCACGGTTGGTGGTGGTGTTGGTGTTGTTGTTGTTGCCATTGAGATGTGTTGGCAGTTGACGCTCGCGAGGAGCGGTCTCGTGGTCGCTGTCGATCGCTTGTCGCAGCTCAGTCTCGGCCTCTGGATCGACCTCGGCCTCGCTGCTGAGCGTCTCGTCTTCCATGTCGCTGCACGCGCTCGGCATCTCGATGCTGGCCGGACGAGAGAGCGGCGACGCCGGCGTGGTTCGGTTGGCGAGCGTGCTCGAGAAGCCGGTAAAGTGGAAGCCGACCGAGCGCGGCGACTGGATACGCTGGCGCAGTCGCTCGTTGTCCTCGGCCAGCTGCTGTGCCAGAGCGCGCTCGCACTCGAACGCATGCTTCCAGCGTTGTATCTCGGCGACGAGTTCGCGCTCGCGTGCTTCGAGTTGCTCGCGGAGATCGTGATGGAGCTTGGAGAGTGAGAGCGTGTGCGAGTCCCAGAGCTTGCCGAATAGCAAGGTCGGTGGCGGCGATGTAGATAGTGTTGGTGTTGGAAGTGGTAGTGGTGATGACGAAGACAAAGGCGACGACGACGATATCGGTAGCATCAGTCGAGGCGAGGAAGACGTGGCGTTGCTGCAGGTGCTGCAGGTGCTCGCGGGCAGCATCGTCGTGGGCGATGGCGATATCACGGGCCTCGCACGAGGAGGTAAGGAGGCTGGCGTCGTTGGGTCCGCCATCGTTGAGAGAGAGAAAGAGAGATAGGTTCAAGCAAGACGCGAGATCACGGGAGGCGCCGAGAGCGAGGCTCCGAGGCTCGAGGCACCGTGATGCTCGCTACAACGACGCACGCACCCGCAGCCGCACTCGCACTCGATTGCGTGCTTACGTGAGCGCGCGTGTGAGCCGTCTCGCGTCGTCGCCACTCTAACCACCTCTGACGAACGTGTATTCTTCTCTCCACGTCGAGGACCGATCGATGCACTCGTTCGCGCACAAGAGAGAGAGAGAGACGGGATGGGATGAGGTGGTACGAGCGAGAGGAGGAGAGCGAGCAACAACGAGTGGCGGCGGCTGCAGTGGCCCGCCTCATCTGACCTGACCTGCAATGGCCGCCTTCCGCCTGGCGGCCAACTCACTCCCTCATGATATGCTCAACCTCGGTCCATCACGTTTGTCTCAGTGTTGGCGGTCCGCATCACCGATGATGCATCGATAATCGATGGGTCTCCTTGAGCCAATCGCGCACTCCCATCGAATAAATCGCGTAAGGAACGGCTTGAGCCTGGTAGACGCTCTACCACGAGCACTTTTCCGCTTTGTCGCTTTGTCGCTTTCTCGGTTTGTCGGCAATCCGCCTCGGTGCTCTCGCTCTCTGCGCGCCTCAGTGCTGCTCCTATTTATCATCCCGCCTCACCCGAAGGTTGCATCGCTTGTGCGTGTGTGCGTGGGTCTCTCCTCTCGCGAGCCCCCACACCCACGCTTCCGCTCACGCCGTGGAACGATAGAGCGACTGAGTCGGTGAGCGAGGTTTGGCGGTTCGCGCTGCGTGCCGCCAGCTGGAGGAGGCAGTAGTCCCACCTTCAAGAGGGGCGAGCGAGGCGCGCAGCGGCTCGTCACTCGCTGCGCCTCGTCACTCGAGCAAGCCACCGCGCGGCCACCCACCGCCCGCCGACGACACTAACGACGACGGCCTCGCTCTCTCCCATTGTGGTCTTTTAATAGCTAGCCACCAATCCACTCCCCGTGACACGCTGCACGACCGTGAGCGAGCGAGCGAGTGAGTGAGCGAGAGAGAGGATTGGCACTGGCTCGCTCTCGCGCGAGTCTGGACCGCGAGCGAGCGAGGAGAACAAGCGTGTGTGTGTGTGCGCGCGCGCGTGCGCGCAAGAGAGCCAGCGCTACGGCTGCTCCCCTCACGCATATGAGCGGCGATGGCCACGAGTACCCAACAACTCGAGATTCCCGATGTGTTTCGATGTGGTATCACGGGCGATCTCATGAGCGATCCAGGTAACGACGACGAGCGCACACGACGACGACGACGACAGACATCCATCCAGTTGCTGCTTGGTTGCTCGGAAGCCTCTAACCTTGCGCGCTCGCGTCTACTGGTGCCTAATGTATGATGTATGCAGCGCTGACCGTGTACGGCAACTACTTTGAATACTCGGCAATCCGACGATGGCTCGAGCGCAACAACACCTGCCCCGTCACCAAGAAGCCCCTGCTGCGCCACATGGTACTCGCTTCATCGCATCGCATCGCATCGCATCGCATCCACGCGATTGATGCACTCGATTGATGCACTGCACGGAGCTAATCGGAGTGGAGCAGATTCGCCGAGAGCCCGAGTTGAAAGAGGCGATCGCCGAGTTCCGAGCGATGCTCGATGAGACCAAGAGCTCGCAGCCTCAGAGCATCGCGATCCGAGGCTCGAGCACGACCACGACCACACCGGCTACGAGCTTGCTGGCTCCCTCCTCCTCATCATCATCAACAACAATAGCAACAGCTGCCACATCAGTGCCTGCACCATCGATCAGCAGCAGCGGTGGCGGTGGTACCGTCATCACGATGGATTCCTTCCATGTATCACCGCGACACTCGGGAGACGCCATGTCCTTCTACGACTCGCCCGGCTCATCGATCGACTCGGAGCCTGACGACTCGATGGTGCCGTCGCAGGTCGATTGCAGCTCGTTCGGTGCCGCACAAGCGGTTGCGGCCTCGGTGTCGGCCTCGGCATCGTCGCGTCGATATCGCGGACACAGTCGCTCGGCCTCGGCATCGGCTTCCACCTCGGCCTCGGCGTCCGCCACAGGCTCGCCGTTCCACGCCGAGCCTGGCTCGCACACCATGGTGACGATCGAGAATCTGCCGACGCTGCTCGCAGAGTCGCTGCAACCGCTCGCTGATCCGACCGAGCTGTCGTCGTCGTCGTCTCCGCCCTCGTCGCCCATGCGCAACGACCTCTCCGACAGCGGCGGCAAATCCACAACGGTCGTGATCCAACAGCCTCCGCCGCAGCAACAACAACAACAACAACCACTGCAACAGCCATTGAATGCTGCAACAGCGGCAGTGTCGCTCGTGTCGTATCACGGATCGCTGGCCAAGCGCTCCAAGCAACGGCGCAAACGAACCGGCTCGTTGCAGCTCATGGCGCATCAGCAGGTCAACGCGCTCGGCCTCACGTCGACCTCACCCACCAGCGAAGGCTCGGCCTTTGCTGCCAACATGTTTCCTGCCGGCGGCCACTCCTCGCTCGGCACGGCCGGGGGAGCGGCCGCCATCGCCGCCATCGCCGCTGCCGGTGGAGCGCTGCTGCCCAACATGCACTCGGCCTCGTACCCGAGCATGCTGCCGCCAGAGTACCTGCACGCAGCGTCGGCCTCGATCGCCATTCAGCAGCAGCTCTCGGGTGGCGGCAGCGGTACCTCGCCGCCGTCGGCCACCGCTGGCCTGTCGTCCTCGCCGTCGACCGGCAGCGAGGAGAAGGGCACCAACTACTACAACCAGCAGTTGCTGAACCGCGGCGTCGATCGAGGCGGCCTGCAACCGACGCGCGAGTCGCTCTCGTCCTCGACCTTCGCCTCGAAGCTGCTCAAGGCCGCCTCGACCAAGCGCTCCGAAGGCCGTCTGAGCGAGCACGGCTTCGACGGCGCCATCAAGGACCAGGGCCTCGTGGTGCAGTGGCTGTGGCGCGCTCCGTCCTCGTGGCAGGCGTACTCGACCTTTGACCACGACCGACTCGAAGAGGCGTACCAGAACGACCGAAATCGCCAGCAGAACATCGTTGTCGATCAAGGTCGTGCGTTTGTCTCAGTCACTGAGCGAGTTCACGTGTCTCTATCGAATGGTATGTCTCGAAGCTGTGAGTCTTCTCGTCGTCGTCGTCTCTCTCTCTCTCGCTCGTCTCTTCTCGTCGTCTCATTCGTTCTCTGATTCGAACCATTGCTAGGACGACGCTTTCGAGTGATACGTGGCACATGGTTCATTGTATCGACGCGCGGTGTATTCCTACCACTCGAGGAACAAGTGGCTGAAGAGCTCGAAGAGTACTACCAAGCTCGAAAGTACAACCAATACGTGCGCAACGTCGAAGGCGACCAGGAGAGCTTCATCGTGCTCGAGAGCGATACCGAGTTTCGCGAGTATCTACGTGATGGCAACGATGCCTTGGTGCCATCACAACGACGTGTGGAACGAGGCTTCATGTTTGTTAGTATCACTTAGTCGCGAAATCGCCACTTAATAGTTAGTTAGTTTGTTAGCGAGTATAATCTGTCTGTGTCTGTGTCTCTCAATCGCCGCTGTGGTATAGGAACAGCGAGCGTATGTGCTTGTGTGGATCGTCGTCGTCGTCGTCGTTGTCGTCGTTGTTGTTGTTGTAGAATAATCGCTGTGTGAGAGTGAATGCTTTTCTTTGTTTCTGTTCAATGCGCTATCAATCGGTCAATATCAATAAGAATATGCAGAATAATCATGTTGACGATGGAGAGTATCACACGGCGTTAATGTGTGTTGGGGATAGATTTATCAGTAGATTGCGCAGCCCAGTCGTCCAACTATGAGACGAGCTCGTACGCTGCAAATACATCGACTGTATCATCACCATTCACGACGCGAGATACATCGCCAAGTAGTGCCTGGAACCGTCGTTCGACGTGGCTTTGCTGGACTCGCCCGAACCTACCACAACAAAGCCCCCCTTTCAGCTTGGCACGCTCCTCCAAGAGGCAACGGTGTGTATGTGTGTCGTACGACGTACTGCAATAGAATGATGGCGACTTGCTGGCGTACTGGGGCGCTGAACTCGGGATTCGACGATGCGATCGTTTGTATCCCACTCACAACCGCTTGCTCGAGCTGAGCACCAAAGCGTACAACTGTTGTTGTAGTAATCTCACGAGTTAGTAGAGAATCAACTATCGCACAGAGAGAGAGCCATACGCAATGGGAACAATATGCCAGCTACCAAGCGAGACAAGCTGCGATTGAATACACTGCCGAGAGTCTAGAAGAGGCCTCGATTCGTGAGTACCGCTTCAATTATTGTGTAGAGTGATTGACGACGGTGTGGTAGCAATGGCGCATACCAACAACACTGAGTGTACGATTGCTTCGAGATATGGTGGCGGTGTCGCATCGAATAGGGTACAGAATTGACCCAAGAACGTCAAGACTGATCGCACAGACTCACGTTCTAGCTCACCAGGCAAGAGCACAAGAGCGTCAATGGATGGAAATGAGACTCAAATCACACGCACACGGTTGACTCGCTTGATGATCATGTGGCGAACCTTCAAACCGCAGCGATGCGAGTGCGAGCTGTAGCACGACATCCATGATCGCGCCACTGTTCTCGCTGCCATGCAACACCTGCGGTGCTTTGGTCGAGAGCTCGTGCAACATATCAAAGTACGCGCATACCACGTCGGGATGCGAATCGAGTGCCGCTACCAAGCGAAACAGTACGAATGAATGAGCGAGTGAGTTCGATTGGCAGTGGATGTCATCGCTTGAGATCGTGGGAGTCATGCAGGCGTACCTCCTTGCAGCATGCCGAATACGTGCTGCGAGATCGTCAGTGTCACGTCATAGAAACTCGCAGCTCGCTCTGGAGTCTTGCAGTAGACGCCTATTGCGAATTATCGTCTTGTCAGTCATGAGAGCGAGAGACAGACAGAGAGGAGGCGACGTACGAATGAATGTCCCGAGCGTTTTGAGCAGCACGGCGTAGTGTGTATGGATGAACCCACGCGACATCAAGTCGACCAACGACGGCAGCAGATCGAACAGCGCTTCGTCAGCGCAGAGAACCGCCTCGCTCAGAATATCGCAGATGCTCTCGAGCACTTCTTGGTGTTGATGCCATGCGAGCATCGATTGATACAGCCTGTCGATCACGGACTTGAGCGCCTGTGCGACCACGAGCGCACTGGTGTTTCGATCGTGGTCGTAGAGTGCGAGAATCTCGAAGCACGAGGCGAGCGAACGTAGGGCCACCACTGCGCTGCAGTCTACGTGGTAGGCCTGTTGTTGTTGTTTCCCTCACTCGGGTTAGCTCGATCGAAACGTCCTCCAACGCCAGCCAGCATTGATGAACATACAGGAATCTGCTTGGCTGCCAGCAACGAGACACTCTCGTCAATGGGCACAATCAACTTGGAGACACTCGAAGCCAACTGCAGCGACAACCATCACAACCGGCGCGAGATTGTCATCGAGAGAACGAGGAGCTGTAGCCAACGTGCGTCGTTAATGTGGTGGAGTAGCCGAACCTGCGTCGGATGGAGATGCAATGTCAGGTACGACAAGGCACCGACCACGCGAACCTGTGCCTCGCCTTGGAGCGTGGCAAAGAGCTCGGTGTAGCGCGCCAGCAGTTGATCGAGAGTCTCCGCATCGAGTGCGATCTTGGAGTTCTTGGTCCAATCCAACAACCCTACAAATCGACGACACGAGCCGTCAATAATCGCAAAAGGCTGGGCCGATAGCAGCACTGCTCGCGCACCCATGGACGCGGCGATCTGTGTGGTGGGGCTTGCGAGGTGGCTCACAAAGTACGACTGCGCCGCCAGCGAGATCTCGGCCGTACTTCCAAGCAGCGCCGCATAGGCTCCTAGTTACACACGCGCGCATCAGAGCATCAATCCGCAGTTGTCATTGAGGATCAACCATCAGACAGGGAATGGGTACCGAGGAAGGAGAGTGCTGAGGAGATCAAGAGCGGATGGCCATTGGCAGTGACAGCCATGTGAACGATTCGCTGGAGATCGACGCTCTCTCGAAGCTGCTCGATCTTGCGCGCTGACTTGGCTGCCGCCTTGGCTGCAAACAGCATCTGCTCGGAATGCACCGTAACACACACACACACACGCACGAAATCCTCGCTTCCAATGAATTGCCGTATTCAATGGCTGATTGATGAATTGCTGCAACAGACACGTACGACTTCGATGGCCTGCCAGGAGTCACCGAGTTGCGCGAAGCTCTGGCAGTGAGCCAGCACCAATGCAAAGTACTCGAGCGGGAACAGTCGAAAGATCTCGTCGAACAATGAGCTGGCACACGCGCGGTAATCATCAAACTCCTCGTCGCTGATCTCTCCTAGATCTGAGAGAGAGAGAGAGAGAGAGAGAGAGAGAGAGAGAGAGTCAATCAGTCGCGTAATGAACGCAACATCTTGGTCGATAGAGTACCTGATTGATCCCACGAGACGAAGCCGCGAGGGTAGGCGCTATGAGCAAGGAGCTCCTTGAGCACGGCACCGAGGGGCTCAGCGAGTAGGTGCTTCTTCTCGTTGCCACACCTGCAGTACGTCACGAACAATCCACTCACTGCCATCGATACGTGCACACAATCCAATCCAATCCAATCCAATCCAATCCAATCCAATCCAATCCAATCCACAACCAACGAGTCAAGGAGCACCTCGAGCATATTGCATTCCACGGAATCATCATCAGCAGCAGCGGCGGCAGCATCATCATCATCATGCAGGTAGCAGAGAAGGATATTGCAAACGATCGATGAGCCAAGCATTCGATGGCCAGTTTAGCAACGGCGAGCGCTGCCGTGGGCGACGAGGCGTTCAGCAACGTTGTGCAGTTCATCTCGGCCATGCTCGATACGATCAGCGCAATGTATCGACACAGCTCCTCGCTCTCTATTCGCTCGATTGTCGTGAGTCATTTCTGAGCAAAGGCCATCGATGATGATCACTGGCACGATGGCAGTACCTTCATTGTCCTTGTGCAGGCGAAAGAGTCGACTCAGGCCGAGCACTGCCGTGGTTGCAGGAACGATGTCAGCAGTGGATAGCTTGGATCGTGTGCGTGTGTAAGTGTGTGGCGCACGATGCGGTACCTCGTTTCACAACTCCAGCTCCAGTTGCATTGCGTGGCAGCTTCGCATCCAACGAGTTAGTGACTGAACGCGTCGGAATGAATGAGCAGCTTGATGCGTCGTCATACTGGATGAGAGAGCAAGGCCAACACGGCCTCGGCAGCTCGGTCGAGCAGCGGCGAGTCCAGCAGTCCGAAGAGACATTCGAGCAGCGGCGCACACGAGGCCGAGGTCGCGGTCGAGATGACCGACGTCAGCCAGGCCTCGATGCACTGCAGTGCCAGCCGCTGTTGGTTGCTCGGTACTCCCGACGAGCTCAGCGTCACGACCACGAGCTCGATCACGAAGTTGGCTTGTGAGTCGAGCACGCCCTTCACTTGAGCACTGTTTCGTTGGATTGATATTGAGGATTGATGATTGGATTGATGATTGGATTGATGATTGGATTGATGATTGGATTGATGATTGGATTGATGATTGGATTGATGATTGGATTGATGATTGGATTGAT
>Ga0209930_1004592_pt1 | contig 12127 bp, 18 predicted proteins | sample ThiBiot_500_biof_2_FD_183948 | JGI IMG/M metagenome (GOLD analysis project Ga0209930, IMG submission 183948) | Wastewater bioreactor microbial communities from Cape Town, South Africa - Thiocy_cont_500_biof (SPAdes) | ecosystem: Engineered > Bioreactor > Thiocyanate-remediating >... | reverse complement strand
AGCGATCGAATCATCGTCATCGTCGAGATGGCTTGCTTCATCCATCGAGGAGCATGTCGATGTCGATCAGGTCGCCATGTGAACGTGTCGGCAAGCCATTGATTGGCTCCAATCACATGCACTCGATTGCCTGCCGAGAAGGCGATGAGACCTCGATGCTCGTCGAATGCAACATCGTATGGATGTCCGATATTACAGCAATCGAAGGACGAGATGTGATGGCCTTCGGGAGTGAACGATTGCAATCGAAGGTTGCCAGTGTCGGCGACGATGATTCGGCCTTGGTTGTCGATGCACAATCCTTGAGGATTGCTGAGCTGGCCTGGTTGGTCGCCTTGATGGCCGAACTCGAGCAAGAACGAGCCATCGATCGACGACAATACTTGCATTCGATGATTTTCCGAGTCGGAGACGATGATTCGGCATCGATCATGATCGATCGCAATGCTTGATGGCGAATTGAACTCACCGGGTTGATATCCTTTGATGCCGCCAATCTCGAACAAGAACGAGAGATCGATCGACGACAAGAACACCAATCGATTGTTGAGGGTATCGAGGACGATGATGCGGCGATGATGGTTGTCGATGGCGATGCCATGGGGATAGTTGAACTCGAGATCTCCTGATCCTTGCTTGCCGATGGACGACAAGAACGATTGGTTGCGCAGAGACCATGATTGCACTCGATTATTGCCGGTATCAACGACGAGGATGCGATCATGATCGTGATCGATGGCAAGGCTCCATGGATACTCGAACTGGCCTGGTCGGTCTCCTCCCTCGCCGAACTTGGACACGAACGAGAAGCCTTCATCACAAGAGAATACTTGCACTCGATGATTGCAGGTATCGACGACCATCAAGAGACCTCGATGACGATCGAACGCCAGGCCTCGAGCAGCGTTGAACGAGCCGTCATCGTGGCCGTATTGGATGGTACCAATCGAGAGCTTGATTCGAGCATCGATATCATCATGGTGCGGCTGGTTGAGATGATCGCTCATGATTGCAACACCAACAGCACAAACACAAAGACTGTTCTGCCGACCACAGCAACAACAACAAGATATCGATTGATTGATTCAACGAATCCAACACGTGATTGTGATGTGACTGAAACTATTGAGAGTACAACCCTGCGAGAGAGACAGTGTGGATGTGCGAGAGATTACGAGTGGATGAGCGCACACGAGCACGAGAGATGATGATGCAGCAGCAGCGAGACGACGAAGCAAAGAACAGCAGCTGATTGTATTGCCATCTTCAACCTGACGAACATCGCGAATACAATCAGAGAAACGAGAAGATCTCGAACAAGATCTCGTTCGGAATCATCGACATCGATGCCGACTCGCCGTCATCGATCAGTGATCGAATCATCGTCATCGTCGAGATGGCTTGCTTCATCCATGATGGAGCATGTCGATGTCGATCAGGTCGCCATGTGAACGTGTCGGCAAGCCATTGATTGGCTCCAATCACATGCACTCGATTGTCGGCTGAGAAGGCGATGAGACCTCGATGCTCGTCGAATGCAACTTCGACCGGCTGTCCGAGGCGGTGGCAATCGAAGGACGAGATGTGATGGCCTTCGGGATTGAACGATTGCAATCGATGGTTCCAAGTGTCGGCGACGATGATTCGGCCTTGGTTGTCGATGCACACTCCTTGTGGAAGACTGAACTGGCCTGGTTGGTCGCCTTGAGATCCGAACTCGAGCAAGAACGAGCCATCGATCGACGAAAATACTTGCACTCGATCATTATTGGTATCAGAGACGATGATTCGGCATCGATCATGATCGATCGCAATGCTTGATGGCAAGCTGAACTCGCCAGGCCGAGATCCTTTGATGCCTCCAATCTCGAACAAGAGCGAGAGATCGATCGACGACAAGAACACCAATCGATTGTTGTAGGTATCGACGATGATGATGCGACGATGATGCTTGTCGATGGCGATGCCTCGAGGATAGCTGAACTCGACATCTCCTGATCCGTAATGGCCGATGCACGACAAGAACGATTGGTTGCTCAGAGACCATGATTGTACTCGATGACGGAACGTATCAACGACGAAGATGCGATCATGATCGTGATCGATGGCGATCCCGCATGGATACTCGAACTGAGCTGGTTGGATGCCTTGCTCGCCGAGCTTGGACACGAACGAGAAGCCTTCATCATCATCATCACAAGAGAATACTTGCACTCGATTATTGTCGCCGTCGACGACCATCAAGAGATCTCGATGATGATCGAACGCCAAGCCTCGAGGATCATTGAACAAGCCATCATCGTGGCCTTGTTGGATGGTGCCAATCGAGAACATGATTCGAGAATCGATATCGTCATGGCGTGACTGATTGAAATGGTCGCTCATGATTGCATCACACGCACAGCTGCAACAAAGATATCGACCGACACTGCACGAGACTCACACGACCGAGAATGAGATGCTGGGTTGTTTGGAGATACGAGAGGTTCGTGCGATGACTGTGCGAGAGGCAGACACGCACACACAGCGCGAGAGGCAGACGAGATGCGAGCACGAGAGGGACACCAAGCAACAACGACCTCGCTCTCTCTCTCTCAAGCGCAGACCCGCCACTGCTGACTCGAACACTCTCGAAAGGACCTTCCAATTCATCGCCATCATGATCATGATACACATTATTGACAACAATCGAATGGGTTCATTTCTCATGATTGATCGTGACATTGAGACGCATCGCAAAGAGCTCAGATGCTGATGGCACACACGCCAAGCGCAACTGCTTCCAATCTCTCTCTCTCTCTCTCTCTCTCGCGATCAAAGGAACGAGAAGATCTCGAACAAGATCTCGTTCGGAATCATCGACATCGATGCCGACTCGCCGTCATCGACCAGCGATCGAATCATCGTCATCGTCGAGATGGCTTGCTTCATCCATCGAGGGGCATATCGATGTCGATCAGGTCGCCATGTGAACGTGTCGGCAAGCCATTGATTGGCTCCAATCACATGCACTCGATTGCGTGTCGTGAAGGCGATGAGACCTCGATGCTCGTCGAATGCAACACCGAGTGGCTCTCCGCCACAATCGAACGACGAGATGTGATGGCCTTCGGGAGTGAATGATTGCAATCGATTGTTAGTAGTGTCGGCGACGATGATTCGGCCTTGGTTGTCGATGCACAATCCTCGAGGAACGCTGAACTGGCCTGGTTGGTCGCCCTCTTGGCCGAACATGAACAAGAACGAGCCATCGATCGACGACAATACTTGCACTCGGTCGTTGTTGGTATCAGAGACGATGATTCGGCATCGATCATGATCGATCGCAACGCTCGTTGGCAAGTTGAACTCTCTTGGTCGAGATCCTTTGATGCCGCCAATCTCGAACAAGAACGAGAGATCGATCGACGACAAGAACACCAATCGATGGTTGCAGGAATCGGCGATGATGATGCGAAGATGATGGTTGTCGATGGTGATGCTGCGAGGGTAATCGAATCCGAGATCGTAAGTACCATAATGGCCGATGCACGACAAGAACGATTGGTTGCTCAATGACCATGATTGTACTCGATGACGGAACGTATCAGTGATGAGGATGCGATCATGATCGTGATCGATGGCCAATCCGCACGGATTGCAGGACTCGGTTGATGGATGATGGTTCTCGCCGAACTTGGACACGAACGAGAAGCCGTCATCATCATCACAAGAGAATACTTGCACTCGACTGTTGAAGGTATCAGCAACCATCAAGAGACCTCGATGATGATCGAACACCAAGCCTTGAGGCGTGTTGAACGAGCCGTCGTCATGGCCTTGTTGTGTGGTGCCAATCGAGAACTTGATTCGAGAATCGATATCGTCATGGTGCGGCTGATTGAGATGGTCGTTCATGATTGCATCACACGCACAGCTGCAACAAAGATATCGACCGACACTGCACGAGACTCACACGACCGAGAATGAGATGCTGGGTTGTCTGGAGATACGAGAGGTTCGTGCGATGACTGTGCGAGAGACAGACACGCACACACAGCGCGAGAGGCAGACGAGATGCGAGCACGAGAGGGACACCAAGCAACAACGACCTCGCTCTCTCTCAAGCGCAGACCCACTCTTTCTCAATCGCGAATGCATTAAATATGAGAGCATTGTATTGCGTATTGTGTACAGTGTGCCCGTGACCATCACGATGGTCGTTAGCGCGATTGACAGAGAGAGAGAGACTCAATTAAACACATGATTGACGATATGTACAAGATCGATCGATTGGTCGATTGGATTGTCGCTCCTCGATCGTGGCCGGCTGGCTGCCATCCTCTCGAGACTATGTACAAGCGATACCGGCTTGCAACAATGGCTGTCGCTCTCTACAACGTTGTCGGGAGAGTGAGCGAGCTCTCGGGTATTTACAGATCTGATTGCGATCAGCCATTGTCGTAGCAGCGGTAGTAATATCGGAGAAGAAGCGATTCGATCGATGGATGGATGAGCCGTGTCACTGACGATCGAGGAGGAGCTCGTGCATGTCATGGATTAGCGTCGCTTGCGCATGGCGCGTTGCTGACGCTCCCAATAGTGAAGATTGAGATCGAACGAGTGCTTGACGAGCTTGCGATTGGCGTCGCGCCAATGCGGTACGCCGGCGGCTTTGGTGTAGGTCTTGAGGAAGCATCGCTGCAAGGTCGCGAGTCGTACGTGGAGCGAGCTCTGCTCCTTCATAAAGTTGCGAGCTGCCACGACGAGTGCGTCGCAATGATCGGCCTCGAACAAGGCCGCGACGGCGTTCGGATAGATGCGAGAGCGCTGCTCCTTGGTCCAAGCGTACGACTGACGCTGGGCTTCCTTGGTGCTCTTGACCTCCCAGGCACGATAGTATCCGAGGAGATAGAGCAAGAACTGCAGTTGATTGTGTGCCAGAGTGTGTCAGTTCATTACGTGTGTTGTGAGTGTGGAGAGCAGGTAGGTGTGTGTACGTACATCCATGCCACGCATCATGAGACTCGAGGACTTTTGCATCAGATACAAGACGATCTGAATGAACTTGGCAGTTCTATATCATCACGGATGGATTCATGGGTGGATTGATTGATTGGTGTGAGGATTCAAGAGCTGAACCAGAGGATCGAGATATACTGCCAATAAGTACGTACTCATCATCACGCAACATCATCAACGAAGGAACGACGTAGTTCCAGATACCGACGCGTAGACACTCGTCGTTCATGGCCTCGGTCTCGTGAGAGAGTGCCAAAACATCGAGCGCCATGGCAGCCGAGGCCGAGGCGATGTCGAGGTGTGCTGGCATGCCAGTGCGCAGCTGCTGTGGCGCCGTGACGGCACGCTTCTGAGCCAAGACTCCTTGCATCAAACGAATCGTGCCACCAGTGAGGTACGAGGCGGCTGCTGAATCTCCTCCGGTGCCGACGTGATGAGTCGATGTCGGAGAGAGTTGTGGTTGCACAGGCTCGTATGCCGGAGGTTGTTGCTGTTGCTGTTGATGCTGCTTGTGTAATGTGGCCCAGAAGGGCGACGGCTTGGTCGTCGTCGGTGCAGCAGCAGCAGCAGCAGCAGCAGCAGGTGCTCCCGGAGCAGCCGTCGTCGAGCTGCCGCTCGATGAGGCGGCTCGCAACAACAACGACACCAACGAGGGTTGTTGCTCCGAGTCATGCTCGATGAAGGTGCCGGAGCCAGTGCCCGACGAGGCCGTGCTGCCGCCAGCACTGCCGACGACGCCGTCGGGCACTCCCGAGTGCCTCGCGAGCTCGTTGCGCAACATGAACTCGAGCTGTTGCTCGATCTCCTCGTTGGAGAAGTGCGGTACCGACGGAGGCGTCGAAGTCGGTGGCGGCGGTCGAGCGAATCGCACAGCTCGATTGTGGCGAGTGTGCGAGGCCGACGATGCTGCCGACGAGGTCGGCGGCGATGGCGACGAGGCACTGCTGCTGTTCGACGATCGTGGACCACGACGACGAGTGTTGGAGGAGGAGGCGACCGGCGACTCGTGGTCGAGCTCGAGCTCCTCGTTGTCGTCCTCGTCATACACGTCGTCCTCATCATCGTCGAGTTCGACGTACGATGGACGCAGGTTCAGCACGAACATGTTCTCGCTGCTCGAATCCACACGCGCTGATGACATGGTGGTGGTGGTGGTGGACAGTATCGCACGATAAAATGAGTGAGTGGCAGAGATTAACGGATAGAACAACGACAATAACGGTTTGAGAGGTTGGTCGTGGTGTGCAGGCCAGGGAAGGTGTGGAGAGAAGCGATGGAGAGAAGGTGGTTGGTTGGATGGAGCAAGTGAGCAAGTGGCGAGGCTTTTATAGCCGCCAGCGCGCGCCACGAAGGCTCGAGATATCATAACACGAGCGATAACCTCCGCGAACGACCGACAAGAACGCTGGGGCGCGAACCAAACCGCGATTGCAGGAGGAAGGAGAGCGAGAGTGGGTGCGGTGTTGTTTGAAGCGAGGAGGAAAGGAACCGCTGAGAGAGATCGAATGTGCAGTCGCGGAACAGCACCACGCGACCCGCGAAAAAACGAGCGAGAGAAACAATCATGATCGGGATTACGCGAAAGCGAGAAACTGCGAACACGCGAATATCAAGAGGGAAGATACGCCGTGTTGATTGATTGGTTGATCGCTTGGTTGGTTGGTTGATTGATTGATTTGATTGATTCGATTGATCTGAGTTAATGCGTGCGGCTACATTAGCGAGACATACACGCACGCACGTCGCGACATTGGAGCGAAGCGCGAGAAGCAGGCGGCTTGCAGCTTGCTTGTACACGAAGAGAGGCGCTTCTTAGCCGACCCACACGTCGATGCACTGGTAGTAGTTGTTGCCCGGCGGCGCACCCATGAGATCGTACACGATCTGAATGGTGCCCGGTCCCGAGAGCGGCGGTACCACCACCTCGCTCACGTAGTACTCGTTGTTCGGCTGCGTCGAGACCGGAGCCGACGAGGCGATCGGGTTGGTCATGGTCGTGGGCGAGTTAAAGATTCCAGACGCATAGCTGTGTGCGCGCAGCGCTCGAATGTCAGTCGATGATCTTCCAAGGTCGTCGACGAGGAGGAGGTGGTGTACCCAAACTTGACACTGCCCGTGGGGCTAGGAGGCGTGTTGTGGTTGACGATCAAGGTCCAGGAGATTGGGAAGATGGCGTCTATCAATCGAGAGATTGCATGGCCGTTAGTGACGCGATTCGATTCGATACGATACGAATCGACTCGAGATATTATCATCATCAACGCGCGTACTCTTGGTGACGTTCAAGTAGTTGGTCGACACGGCCGTTGCTCCACCGCAAGGAGCCTGCGAGTTGGCAGCAAAGTACGCTATGGGTTTTTGAACCAAGAGCACGATGTTCGCGAGTGAGTGAGTGAGTGCGTGAGTGAGTGCGCTAGCATGATCGAAACGAGCGACGTACAAGGATCATTGGGATGGGCGCCTCGCGCTCCAATGACATACAAGTGGCCTTGCGACACGGCCAACACAGCAAACAAGGTCGCAAGAGCGAGATAGAACGATGCCGAAGCCATGGCGATCGATCGAGATGAGAGCAGCAGCGGGCAATGAAGCGAATGATAGAGGCGGAGCGGAGGGAATGTGAGGAAGATTCGCTCGCTTCTTCCTTGCTGGTGGGTACTCCGCAAGGCCGCTCGCGAGATATTCCGCTGGCTGGCGAACAACAAAATGAGGAGGAGGGAATATCTCTCTCGATCGATCGAATCACTCGAACTCAACCGACACTGTCAAGTTCTGAGCGATCGATTCGAGAGAGAATCGACTGCCGAATGAGTGTGAGTGTGGAGAGAGAGAACGAGCCCACGATCGAATGGAGTAGCATCAATTCATTGTCGATTGTACGATCGTCTCACAATCTCTGGTTCGCTCTCTCGCGCTCTCTCTTGCGAGATTCTACTGCGAAGAAGGATTGTGATTGGCGCGTGGGGCTTGCACAGCGTTGTTGAACGACTGCGCATCATCGGTCGGAGCGCCCGTGCTTGGATCGGTGGGCACGGACGACGCGTTGAAGGCCGTGTAGTACGAGGTCCACGAGCCATCGGCGTGCTCGATGAACACTGCGCCATCGCTGTTGGCAGAGTTCGGCTGAGGACCTCCCTTGAAGCCTTGGTTCATGTGAATCTCGTGCACTCCATCGCCGCTCGAGTATTCGAAGCTATTGAGGAGTGTGAGTCACACATACACGCAGAGGTGGATTGATTGATTGATTGATGTCGCTCGTACCCGAACACGTAGACGTTCTCTTGTGCGGTTGCCGCTTGAGTAAAGATGGTGTCCAGCAACTGTACATGGCGGTCCTGCGCCACGAGCGCCTCGTGGAGCAGCTCGGCGCTATCGTACTTGCGGTTGTCGGCCTCAGGCAACAAGAGCGGTGGTGCTTCGAACCAGTCGCCTGGCGCCGTGATGCCCAGTGCCACATAGTCGATCGCACCGCTGGTGAGCGGGTTGATTCCCACGTTGAGGCCTTGCAGCAACGCAAGAATGCCGCCAGGCAAAGTCGTCGCGTCGCCGTGCTGGAGCAACTTGTAGCACATGAGATCTTTGGCGTTCGAGGAGCCAATGTTGATGGCCGAGTCGATGATCGTTTGGTCTTGCAGCTGGAGCTGAGGGTGGACGTGGAACTTGATGCCACCGCGCGACACCTGTCCACTCTTCTCGAGGAAGCCACTATCACCAAACGGAACGACGGTGGCCTTGACCACAATGTAATTGTTGCTTCGGGCGTTCTGCGTGCGACGCATGATGGAGGTTGGGAATGTTGGACCGGAGTGGGTGCGAGTGTGGTGCAGGCAAGGCAGAAGGAAGGGAATGACGAGGACGAAGATTCTCGCTGGCTCGCTAGGCCGACAGCCCGACCCATGATTACCCGAGCTCCCGAACCGTACGATTCCCGCCGAATTCGAGCCATCTCTTGCGCTGGCTACCCATCAAACGAGAGAGAGCACTTGGAGAGAGCACTTGAACTGAAGCTCTAGATCTTCAATCAAGTCCATCGAGATATCGAGAGAAGAGGAAGACGAGGTTGGTCCTCGACTCGAAGCGACACATGAATGGATCCGAAATGCATAATGTCAAACAAGCCGCTTCGTTGCGTAAGAGCATCATGAAAAATGTTGTAGTTGCAGACAGAGCACGATTGCGGCAGAGAGGAGGACCTTGGTTTCGGCAAGCTGGTAGTTTCACTTTTACTATTTACGACGTGAGAGACAGAGAGAGCGAGAGAGAGAGAGAGAGAGAAGTAACAGCAACCTGAGAGACAGAATCGATGCAATGATATTCTTGATGGATGGATGGATGTATGTAATAACGAATCGAGAAAGTGCGTGGGGTGAGGAGAGATGTATGCGCGTGTGGACTGCAGGAAGAAGAGGAAATATGGGTACAAGCAACAACCAACGACCAACCAGCAACTACACACACGCACACGCAACAACAGCAGCAACGTAGAGGCAAGCTTGTGCTACGAGTGTGCGTGGTAGTGAGAGCAGATAGAGTTCAGGTGAGGAGAAGGAGTTGTTGTGAGTGCGTTGATCGTGATGGTGCTCTCGCTCGTTCGCTCTCTTTCGTGCATAGTGAGGGCTTTAGGCAAAGATATAGTCCCACGCAAAGTTGAACAGCCATCCCAGCACCGTGTATGACAGTGCGATAGCGACCCATACCAACAGAATGTGTCTGATTCATCCACCAATACTTGCGTATTAGAGTCTCACTGACTCACACACTCACACATGCATGAGTGTTTCACGTACTTTTCGTGAGGTCGGAGCGTCAAAGCAAAGTTCTTGATCTCGTTCCATGAGGCACCAGGTGCTCCACCCTTGTAATGCTTGACCGGCACCAACAAGGCTTTGGTCTTCTTGCCTGCACGTACGATACGCGTGATGCGCTTCTTGGAGTTCGAGTGCGCGAGGCTTCGCACACCGCCGGCGATACCACCGACGCCAGCGACTGCGATGCCACCGACTCCTGCGGCCGTCGACACGGCTCCCTTGGCGACGCCCTCGGCCGTGTTGATCGTGAGCTTCACGCCCTTGGTGGCAGCCTCGGTCATGAGCTTTCCGCCGGCACCGACCGTCGACACAGCTCCCTTGGCGACGCCCTCGGCAGCACCGAGTGTGGATTTCGCTCCGCGCGTCACGCCGTCGATGCCAAACTGCGCCGCATCGCCGGCCGTCGACACGACGCCCTTGACGGCCGACGTGAACAGGTTGCTGGCCTTCTTCTTCTCGACCACCGTGCCGGCAATGTACTCGATACGCAGACAGATCTCTCCCGAGATACGCTCGGTCTTTTTGCCCTCGCGCTGTCCAAGCGTGTACCACTGCTCCGAGCCATCTACATTGCGTTGCATTGCCATCGATATATGAGTAATCATGGATGGCAGGCGATCGACCGACGGAGTGAGTGAGAGTGAGAGCGAACGGTGCGTATCGTACCAGCACTCATAAGCTGATTCATCGACAGCGTGAAGGTGCCCATAAAGTTCCTGCCAATCAAATCCATATCCCAGCACTCGATACGGAGTTGCTGACAATCCTTGTCGATCGGTCTGACGCAAACAAATGCACACGACACACAGGTAAGTCAACTACATACACCATTGTCGAGGAGCACGACGACAACAACAACGTACAGCTCCAATACTTCGTTCCACGTGGGATTGAGGGTCTTGTCGATGACCTTTGTCTTGGTCTTTCGTAGTGTCTTCTTGGCTGATTCAGTCGTAATCTCGAGATAAGGATCACTCAATCCTACGCATCATTCCACCCCACCACGATAGCGCGTAATACAATACGTATTAGATTGATAAAAGGAGATGGAGAGATAGAGAGATGAAGAGATAGAGATATACCGTTGGAATCTTTGGAAGCAAGATCGCGACCAGCAACTGCAGTAATCCTGAGTGAGAAGCCATCGCCTGACGAAGCGCTATCGCGTAGTTTGTCCGAGGTCGACGTCAAACGTAGAGCTGGATCTTGCGAGCTACCGAGCGACGACGAGGCAATTGACGATGAAGCAGCCGAGGTAGCCGACGAGCCGACCGACGAGCCGAGCGACGATTGGTTGTCGTGCGCCAACAACTCTTCGTCCTCCGAGTCGGCGAGTGGGTTCTTGGCTTGCGCCAACGAGCGCGATGAACTCGAGCCACTAGAGTGCGAGAGCGACGGCGAGCTATCGGTCGTGTGCACGGCGCCTTGCAGCGACGGTGCTCGTTCGTCCGCCTCCGCGGTTGCCGAAGGAGTCGTAGGAGTGGCGGTGGCGCTACCAGCGGCGTCGGCAGAGGCATGGAGCTTGGATGACGAGCTCGATGAGAGAGAGCCGCTGCCACTGGTGTGCTCGACAGGCAGCTCTCGTGCGCTGCCGTGGGACGCAGCATCGACAGGTGTGTGAGCGGCATCTGGCGTCGTAGTATGATCATCTGGAGTTCCACCGAGTGCCGCGGCCAAGAGTGCCAGCTTCAAAGCTGCCTTTTGACCCGATGGCATGTCGGCCTCGGCCGCACTTGCTTCAGCTCCAGCAGCGCTCGCCTCTGCATCGGGTGCAGCAGCAGCAGCGGCAGCGGCAGCCACAGTAGGCGAGGGAACAGCGGCTTCATGCGGCTCGTGTTCGATCTTGCTGCTGCGCGAGAGCGACAGGAACTTTTTGCGTGGCGTCTTCTTGTCGGTCGAATCCGCCATCGACGAACCACCGTCGGTACTCGAGCCTACTGCAGACGGCACCACGGTGCCCTATTATCACGCACGCACAAACACACAAGCACAAAGAGAAAGGGATGCAGGTTTGAGAGTTAGAATATTTGAACGAGGGAGAAGAGCGGCAGTAGTTAGAGATAGCGAGCGGCAACTTCACTTCGTCTGGAACATGTGCTTAGTTCGTTCCCGAGAGACACACACACACACATGCATAGGCGAGCAACTCGCATGCATACCTGCTCGATGCGAACGAGAATCTCGCCGCTGGCATGCTTCTTGGAGCCGGACTTGGCTTGCAGTGGGTACCAAGTGTCGGTGCCACCTATTCCACGCAATCCAACCAACCAACCAACCAACCAACCAACCAACCAACCAACCAACCAACCAACCAACCA
>Ga0209930_1004581_pt1 | contig 12169 bp, 18 predicted proteins | sample ThiBiot_500_biof_2_FD_183948 | JGI IMG/M metagenome (GOLD analysis project Ga0209930, IMG submission 183948) | Wastewater bioreactor microbial communities from Cape Town, South Africa - Thiocy_cont_500_biof (SPAdes) | ecosystem: Engineered > Bioreactor > Thiocyanate-remediating >... | reverse complement strand
ATTCCGAGCCCCTCAAATACTCCAGGCCTCGATTGAGCATGTCGCGATTGTGGTCAGGAGGGAGACACAGCGCCAGTTCCAACCACATCGAGATCGACCCGGCAATTGTGGACTCGATGGTTTGTTTGCATTCAAGCCAGCGAGCCAGCGAGCCAGCGTGATGCTGAACTAAACTACAATCCATGTGGTGTGTTGGTACAATCAATCCATCTCCTCCGGCTGGAGGCTCTCTGCCGAAACGAGTGTGACCGATGTCGTTAGAGTGGCCGCAGTACTACCGGGGTTGCTGCTGGCGGTGGCGGCGGTGGTGGCGGTGGCGGCAGTGGCGGCGGTGGCGACAGTGGCGGGCACATCAGTACTCGGCTTGGGTGACGGTGCCTCGGTGGGTGCGGTCGTGCTACACGCAGTCGTGAGCGGCTGCACGCGAGCAGCGTCCTCCATGTCGCTGCTGTCTCCAGGCCGCTTTGCGGCAGTGGTTGCAGCTGGTGCATTGGCCAGTGTTGCACGCGCTGCAGCGGCACGGCCTTTGCTGACCGTGAACAGTTGAAGCTGCAGTAGTGCGTCGGCGGCCTCAGCTTGTGATGGCTGCTGCACGGGAGCGCCGTCGCTGGGCGTGGCGGTCGCGTCTACAGCCTGTATGTCGGTCGATCCCGAGGCAGCAAGGCGTCGTGATCGCGTGCGGCTGCGAGTCTCGGGCGCGCTCGGCGAAGCGGCGCTACTGCCATCCTCGACAACCATCGCCGTCGCCGATGACGCGGAAGCGGTGGTCTGCGAGGGTGCGGCTTCAGTTGGCAATGAGTTGGTGCTTGTGGCTGTTGTCGTTGTTGACGGCAGCACTGGATCCGCGGCAGCCGCAGGTGTTGTTGTAGCGTCTGTGGTTGCTGAGATACTCATGGCATCAGTTGGTTCTTCGGACGCAGTCGTGCTCCAGGGTGCGAGTATCATGTCGAGCTCTGACTGCGGAATTGTTTCGGGAGCAGTTGGTGTGTTGGTGATATTCGGCTCGAGTAGCTGCGAGATATCATCGTTCGATGATAGCAACGATGAGCCAGAGCTGCTGCTGCTGCTGCTGCTACTAGAAGCACTAGTGCTCGTGGACGATGACGAGGAGCCATCAGACGACGTCGTAGTCGTGAGAGATGCGGTTGTATGCGACGGTGAATCTGGAGCTTCACTCTTGGTCGCAGGTGTCGCAGGTGTTGTTGTCGTCGTTGCCGTGGTGGTTGTCGTTGTTGACGGCAGTGGCGGTGGAGTGGCAGCAGACGAAGCAGCCGCTTTGGCCCTCGTTACCATGGTCGTCGACGTGGACGATTGGGAAGCCGCCGGTGCGCGGGAACGCGTGCCGGTGCGGGGCGATGGTGTACGAATCGTACGCTTGGTGATCGTGAGATTGGCTCGCTCTTTGAACGAACGCAGCCAATCCTTGCCGCCGATACGACGAACGCGCATATCGGGCGAAGTGTCGCCAGAGCGCATGCCAGCAACTTGGATTGCGTGCTCGATGATCAATTGATTCGTGAGCACTGGCTCGGCACGACACATGCGAATGAGCTCCTCCTCCTCTTCGGTGTTGAGCGTGCGCTTGCGGCCGACCTTCTTGAGCGTCGCACCGCTGCGCAATCGAGAGACGCACCGGGTAAGCGTCGTGCGCGGTACCGAGCAGTCGGGGTTCTCCTTGACGAACTCGCGGATGCTGGAGCACTCGCCGGCCTCGATGGCTGCGAGGCATTTCTCGGCCCATTCGTGTGAGATTGGCGTGTGTTGTCGCGAGGAGCGGGTCTTGCTCGCGGTGGCCGTCGTCTCTGGAGGAATCACCATATTGAATGCATCGCCTTCTCGTTCTCGCAGCTCGTTGTCGTCGTGCGCGGGTTGTGATGCACGATCGACTGGCGAGTTTGGTACAGCGCCGACAATCGAGGATGCAGACTCGGAGGTGGGCAGGTCCGTTATCATTGGTGTCGAAGTTGATGTCGTTGTCGTTGTCGGTGTCGTTGTTGTTGTTGTGGCTGCATCCGGTGGTTTCGATTGAAGTGATTGAGAGGATACCTCGGTCGAGAGCGACGATTCTACTGGTTGGCCTTCTTGCGACGGTTGGGGCGGTTGGTTCAATAGCGAGTTCGCGTCGTACTGATGGTCGTCCGAGAGAGATGGTTGTGGTAGCTGTGGCAGCGGTAGTTCGCTCGACAGCTGAGATACTGGTGTCGTCGTTGTAGCGGTTGGTAGAGGTTGCGAAGTAGGTGACGGCTCAGTCGACATGGCATCGACGTGCTCGCCGGCGACTGCGGCAAAGTAAGCTTGCTCGTCGATCGTCGTGTGTTGGTGTTGGATGGCGCTGCCGCTGGCGCCTGCGCCATCGCTGGAGCCAGCGGGGGGAGGTGTGAATGCAAAGGCGGGATCGAGAAGCATGGATTGATGGTGATGGTGGTGATGGTGATGGTGGCTTGGTACAACAGGGTTCTTGCTCGGTGAGGAGGTCGCAGCGGTGGTGGTGGGAGCAATGGTTTCAGAGGAGGGTGGTGGTAGTGGTGGCTCGTGAGAGAACAGTACGTGATGGTGTTGGTGATGTTGGGCATGATGATGTTGTGGATGGTGGAGCGGTTGTAGCAGTGGTGAATGCTGCTGCTGCCCGAGAGAATCATGGTGCTGCTGCGGTTGCTGTTGCTGTTGCTGGAGAGGTTGGAGATGTTGCAGATGCTGTGGTTGCATCATGGGGAGATGTTGGGCATGATGCGCCAGATGAACATGATGGAGATCGGTGGTGCCTGGAGCTTGGAACTGCATCGAGGACACGACCTCGACCTCGTCGGGACGCTGGAGTTGCATCGCTTGCACGACAGCAAAGGCGCCATCGGGATCATGATGCTGTTGGTGCTGCGCCGCGAGGTGCTCGAAAAAGTACGAGGCGCCCGCTGCACCGGTGGAGAATGAATCGTGCGCCGCCATATGCTGGTACACGAACACCGCGGAGACGAACGCAACGCAATGTATGTGCGAGAGGGCGAGCGCGGGCAAATGAGGCCGGCGGGCGGGTAACGGTGGAACAAGCCCGACAGATCGAGGGTACAACGGTAAATATCTCGGTCAAGAGTGGCCGGCTGGAGGCGCCAACCCGCACAACGACGATCGGTACCCTCTACACCCAACCACGCCAATATACGCAAGGCCCGAGAGGAGGGAGGGGACGAGAGAGCGAGCAAGCCAGCAAACGAATGAAGGAATGAAGCAACGGCGGAACGAATGGACGAGAAGGAGCGTAGAGCAAATCTCAAGCTTAGAGTAAACTCTCTACTGCTTTACTAGTACTCCCACGGCGCCAGAGTTTGCCTCGTCAGCTGCTCCGCTCCGCCTGCTGGCTCGGCTCTCTCGGCTCGTCTCGTTGTTTACGCGTGTGTGGCGCCGTCTGTGTGTGTGTGTGGGTCTCTCGTCAGACGCGTCAACGTACTCGTGCTGCTCTTCGTCGTTCTCTGCGTGTCGGAGCTTCGTTGGTGGTGGCACGCACTTGCTGCGAGCATTTCGGCGTGGGAGGATCTTGATCGTGGTCATGCGGCGACTTGAGTATGGCGCAGCGTGGCTCCTGGTCGCGACTGTTGCGGTAGTTGCTGTCTCGGTGGTCGGCGTCACACTCACACGCTCCTCGGTGACGGCGACCTCGCCAGCTGAAGGTATGCCTGCGTCTGCATCGCGTGCCAACCTCGGCTCTGCTGCTGTCCACTCACACGCGTGCGTGCGCCGAGCTGCGCCTTCCTACGTGTCCCACTCAACAGCCGCGGCACTCAAGGACCTCTACCACGCCTGCAACGGCGCAACCTGGACCTCGCATTCCAACTGGCTCGTCGGCGATCCGTGCGTCGACTTCTGGCATGGCGTCAACTGTACCGATGGTGCCATCACGAGTTTGTACGTCTCGCAGTGCGATAGCGACAGCGATAGCCGCCACTCTCGGTCTCCTCGGCTTCTGAATGCTCAGTACCCGCTCACCGCCCGGTGCCTCTGTAGAGTCCTCCCCAACAACGCTATCGCCGGCACGATTCCGTCGTCCTTCGGAGACCTCGTGAACCTCGAGAAGATGTACGGCGATACCTGCCAACCATCCAACCAACTGCCTGCTTGCTGCGACCGTTCCTAACATGTGTTACGTTCCTGTCGACTGTGATTCTTCACCTTGTTCAGAGACCTGAGCTATAACCAACTCGAAGGAGCGATTCCAGAGAGCCTCACGAATCTCATACGCTTGAAAGATCTGTACGTGCGAATGCTTGGCCAGGTATTCTTACTATCTCACTCACTCACTCTCTGCCTTGCCACATATCCAAACAGCAAACTGTATGATAACAAATTGAGTGGTCCGATTCCGCAAGCAATGAATAATCTCAACAACCTTCGGCACCTGTACGTAGTAGCTGTAGCGCGTGTACCCGCACTCACACGCACTCACACGCACTCACATTGAATACTGATCGATGTTCCGCATACCAGTCAAATCTCCAAGAATCAGCTTTCGGGCGATATTCCGGCCTCTCTCGGGCAGCTTCACAAGCTTCAAACACTGTATGAATGATTGATTGATTGATTGAATGCAAACGATCAATGCAGCTTGTTTCGAGAGCGAATCGATCGGTGGTGTGATTTTAACCATTCGACGACGGCACCCGTGTAGAGCATTAGATAACAACCAACTCACAGGAATGATCCCCGAAGAGCTTGGCGATCTCGCAAATCTCCTGCAGTTGTACGTACTGTTACTACCTCGAAGCAGCTTCTTTCGACTCGCATGATCCTTACCATGGATCACGAACAGGAGTCTCCACGATAACTCGCTTAGCGGTACCATTCCTGCAGCTCTTTGCAAGTTGTCCAAGCTGTACAATCTGTATGCTCTCTCTCTCTCTCTCTCTCGTGTACCTGCTGCACCAAAACTACAACGGATCACCTCGCTGATGATAACGTATTTTGTAGTGCCTTGCATTCCAACTCGTTCACTGGCTCGATTCCCGAGTCGATTGGCGATCTTACCCAAATTCGAGCTTTGTACGTTTGTGGCCCGCTGTTGTCTTTGCTGAAACTTGCTTGGAAGCTGATTCCGCTCTCTCTCTCTCTCTCTCTCTCTCGGTTTGCTGATTATTAGGGTATTGAGCTACAACAAACTCGAGGGTGAGATTCCAGCGACTCTTGGAAACTTGCGACAGATGGAGCTCTTGTACGTTCGCTCTGCCGATCAATGCTCGTCGAGTTGTGCAGCAGTTTCTAACTCGTCTGCGTGCTACTCGCCAGGTACTTGAGTTACAATCGGCTGCAAGGAAGCCTGCCAGAGTCGCTGGGCTCGGCTCAACATCTACAACAGCTTTCGGTCGAGCATAACTTCTTGACTGGAACGATTCCCGCAGTGCTCTATCAGCTGCCAATGTTGCAAGTACTTACAGCAAACTCCAACCGCCTCTCGGGCACCATCCCGAGTTCGATCGGCAACTTGAAGACGCTCCATGTGCTGTACGTATCGGCGCGAGGCCGAGTTCGATCGGTTACTTACGTGTGCCACATGGTCGAAACGTAGCAACCTTGAACACAACCAGCTCGAAGGTAGCATTCCGTCATCGATCGGACGAGCCAAGTCTCTGCAACAGCTGTACGCGTGCTTGGTGTTGCTCATTCTCGAGGCTCGTTTGCAAGGAGTCGGCGTATCGGAGGGCTAATCAGGCGACTTTCCAGTGTTTTGAACAGCAACAACCTTGAGGGCTCGATTCCAGCGTCGCTCGGCAAGGTGTCGACACTACAACTGCTGTACCTGGCAAACAACCGCTTGAGTGGCACGATTCCTTCCTCGTTGAACTCGCTCGACTCTCTCGCACTGTGCGTCAGCGCTGCACTACTCTCTCTCTCTCTCTCTCTCTCTCTCTCTCTCTCTCTCTCTCTCTCTCTCTCTCTCTCTCTCTCTCTGTGCCTCGTGTGTTTTGGCTCTGAGTAATAGTGAGCGATTGTTGTAGGGACCTGCAAAACAATCAACTCCAAGGACAACTGGCTGACTTGCCCTTCTTGGAGCAACACATGATCTTTGGCGGCTTGAAACTGGCGGGCAACCGATGGCGATGCCCGCTTCCCGAGTGGGCTGCCACTGCTGCGCCCTGCTATGGTACGCCACCAATAGTGTCGCACCTCCCTTACTCTGCTGTGTGTGCGTTGGCTGACACGCGTTGTTATCAGCAGACGAGTTAGATACGCAAGGGCAGACGCTCGAGTGAGCCCAGCGATGCGTAGATCAATCGATTGATCGATTCACATCGAGCATGGTAGAAAGAGAAAAAGTGAGAGTGAGGGAGACGCAGTGATACTTGATCGATGCTCGGTCGTTGTCGAGTCCGCACAAACACAAACACAAACGCACCACGCACATGCACAATACTACATTCACATCCAATCGCAATCTACAACACAAGAGGCACGTGACGACATGATATACAACAACGACGACGAGGCAGCGATGCGCTCACGAAGAATGGTGGCCGTGCTTGACGCGCATGTGCTTGATGAGCTCGCTGACCGGCACGCACTCGTACGGGCACTTGGGGCAGCGTTGCAGCCGCTCGTGAATGTGGATACGACGCACGTGGATCGTAATGTCGTTCTTGCTCTTGGAGCTAAAGTAGCACCCGAGCCAGCCGCACTTGTATCGGTCCTTGCGGTTCGGAACTGACATGTCGGGTATCATCGATGCAATGTGCTCGTGGACGTGCAGGCACAGCGTCTCATGTTCGCCGAGGTCGCCGGCGCCACAGTGGCGCCAGCTGCACTCGGTCGGCTTTGGTCCATCTGTGTCGTGCACACCGTCAGTCATATCATCACACTTTTGCACAAATATATACAGGCACGCGAATATACATACCGACCAGAGGAGCATCACTGGCGGCAGAGTACTTGCGGCGCTTGTACTTGAATGCGGATGGCACTTGGGACTTTTGCCGTCGTTCGGTCTCCACTGGCGGCACATCGGATCCTGGCACGGGTGTTGGAGGCCCGGTCGAGGAGGCTTGTTGCATTTTGGTTGATGACGAAGCGGATTGGTGTTGTCTCGGCTTCTTGGTTTTTGGACGCGGCGCGGCGCTGGTAGACGATGGGCGAGCGTAGAAGCCGGATGCAGCAGAGGCCGAGGAAGCCGCTGTGTGGGTGGCGAGTAGAGCCGGTGACGAGAGCACGGCCGTGGCGCTGTCGTGTGGCACGATAACGGCATGCCCTTCGAGCATGACCGGAATGGTCGTGTGGTAGTCGTCATCGTAGTACTCGAGACCATCGTCGTCGTCGTCCTCCTCTTCGCACATTCGATTCGACGAGTTCGCATGGTCGTAGTTCTCGAGCACCATGTTATGGTACTGCTGGTGGTGGTGGTGGCCATTGTAGAATGAAGCCGAGCTATCGCTGTCACCATAGCCAGCGTCGCTCTCATCAGCGTAGTCTCGCCCATCTTCGCCGTTGTCGTCGACATTATCACCATCGTCGTCGTCGTCGTCGTCGTCGTCGTCTTCGCTGGAGTCCTGCACGGCGACGGCAAAGTTGATGTTCGCCCACAGCCGTTCGTCGTGGAAGCTGCTGTCGATATGGCGTCGAAAACGTTGTGAATCCACGAGTTCCTCGGTGGCATAAGTGACGTCGAGGTCGCGATGTTGATAGGCCAGCACGAACGGTGCAAGCATTCGTGGCAGAGCCGGTTGTGTCGTTTGCATCGGTTGCATCGGGGAATGAGAAGTGTTGCAGGTGCCATTACCGTTGAGTCGAGGCACATGGTGTTGTTGTTGATTGTGGTGGTTGCTGCTGTGATGGACGCTTGCCTTGCTCTCTTGTGCGGAGAACGAGATGATGCCAATTGGTTGCATGTCGAGCAGCGCCTCTGGTATCTATCGTGGGTAATACAACCAGTCAGCTACTTTGCTTACACACGCACGCACTCAAAAAAAGGCGAGAAAGAGCGAGACCGAGCTCGATGGCGTACAGGCGTTCCAGACTCTTGCAGACCCAAGACAACAGCTCGACGAGCCTCCTCGGACATGATCAAGACCACTGTGCTCCAGCCTTGTCGTTGTCGATGGCGAATGATGGCGAGCATCACATCGACCAAGGCGCCACAGAGAGCTCGTCCTGTGGTCGTTGCGATTCGACCTTGTTCAATGTGCGAGGGTGACGCAACTTGTGCCGGTGCCGGTGCCGGCGATGCCTCTGCGAGGAGGAGATCGGAGGCCCGAGTTGTGTTGTGATAGAGAGCCTCTTGCAGAGTGGGCTGGTGCGCTGGAACGAAGGAGGCTGGCATGATGATCGAAAGCACGTCGAGCCACGAGAGGCGTTCGTGATTGACATCGCTGCTGCTGCTCCCGTCGTCATCGCCGCCATTCGGAACCGAGTCCTCGAAACCCACGGTGCGTGGTTCGGTGGTGCCATTGTGCGCCGTCGAGAATGGAGAATTGTGGCTGATTGCCGGTGACGATGAGGAGGACGATGCAGGCAGTCGATCGTGAGCCGAGAGCAGCGAGGTCGAGACGACGAGCGTGTCGCATGATTGATGCACGAAGCTCACATCGAACGGCTTGACACGGCCGCTCTCACCAAGTACATCGCGATTCTCGGTCAAGAACTCTCCCAGGCGCTCAAAGTATCGATGGATCGGAGCATGGAGCGACGAGGGAAGCATGATCGAGCGCTCGGGGAAGGTCGAGGTCGCCGTGAGTTACGCGCGGCGGGCCGATAGTTTTCGGACGCGCGCGATGGTTCTCGATAGCTCACACGCGTGAGCGGCACGCTCGTCGGATCGTACGAGCAAATCCAGCGCTATTGCCAAGTACGAGAGACGAGGAGAGCAAAGAACGAGCGAGCCCAATGACGCTGGAGTGCTGGGCGACGGCGAGGGATGGAGGGCGGATGCGTGCCAGAGCAGATGGGCGCGCGGCACGAGCGGCACGACAACAGCGACAATCGCGTGAAGCGGCGGCACGATCGCGCGCGCCGCTGACGAGCAGTTGAACGCCGCTGCCGTCGCCGATATCAGCAAGCACGCAGCAGACGGTAGACGAGGAGCAAGGAGGGAAGAGGAGCACGAGAGGAATGCGCGGAGAGCAAGCGCAGGTGCTCAAGCGGAGAGCGCGCGCGGTTAATGAGAGCGAGAACGAGAACGAGAGGGAGGAGGCAGCGAGAGGGTTTCGTATGCGAGCGAGAGGCCTGGAGAACAATAGCGCAAACGAGGCAGACATGTTGGAGCGCACTATTGCTCTACTCGTCTCCCGCCGAAATCGCGCAATGCACGCACGCATCAGATGTGCCACCAGGTGGAGAACAGGAGAGGATTGCTATCCAACTACCTACATAGATGAACCAACCAGTCATTTGTTCATTCGCTCGCTCGGCATCAAGCCATCTCATATCGTCGTCGCTGCTGTTGCTTGGAGATACTTTGGTTGCTCTCGTCTCATTGTAGCTCGCTGCGAACCCACTGATTCATGGACCTCGACACTGAGGAATCCAAGCTTGCTCCGTTCAGCCTGCTACCACCAATCTCTGTCGGTATCGAGCGCGACATTCTCTTCGAACTCGAGCAGCCAAGCCCTCCCGTCGCGACGACGACTACCACGACGACGAGCGATTCGGCAACGACTCCTACACCTCTTGCTACCACTACTACCACCACGTCCATGATCGATATCACTGGTTCGACGCCTCGAAAGTTTCGTTCGATGCTCGAGCTCGTTCGCATTCTGCAAGAGCGTGTTCCCACCGTCTCGACGCTCGATGAGTTGCTGTTCTACGACGCCAGCGATTCGTGCTGGCGTGTGCTATCAGATCGAATCGACTTTGATTCGCTACCCAATCCACTGCATGTTCGAGTCGGTAGCGGCCAATGCGATGAGTCTCCACAACAACTCGAGCACCAGCGTGAACGAGATGCTCGTATGTAGGGCACCCACGCACGCACGCGTATCTGGTTGGCGCTTCTGTATTCATCACCACATGTGTGCACTGCACCAGATCTCAAGCACCTCTACTCGCTGTGCAACATGCATCTGCGCTACCGAGTACGTCGTCTCAATGGGCACCCGCGCTTCTCAAGCAATGCTTGACAGTATTTGATTGGTTGTGTAGGCGCAGTATCGCAAGCAACAGCTCGAGCACAAGATCTCCAACTTGTCGGTGGACTTTAAGAAGCAAATACGTGTCAGTAGTAGTGGTGGTACCAAACGACCTGGCTCTTCGTCTATCATGAAGGATCGATGATGGCCTGAAGTGAAGCTTGAGAGGGAGTGAGTGATAAATGTAATGGATCGCTGTAATCAGTGTTTGGTGAGGTGAAGGAACAAGAGAGCGCGCGAGAGTGAGAGAGAGAGAGCGAGAGAGCGCGAGAGTATGAGACAAAGAGGCTGTGGGTGAGGATGGGTGGGTGGATCATAGAACGAATGCATGCACGGATTGCTGGATGGACGTGATAGGAATAGGGATAGGGGGAGGGGAAGGAACAAACAACTAGAACAATCGTGCGTGGTACGGCAGCGTGTATCCAAACCTTGCTGTACTCTACAAACCATACACCAACGAAAGCACTCGACGCGTGCAGATCATTGCAATGACGTGCCGGCTACACGAATCATATCACGCGTCGTTAGTCATCATCACGACGCATCCGGATGAGCTCTCTTGCGATGCCACACGTACACGTGCTGCTCTCGTCAGCAGGGTTGCTAAACAAAATGTGTTTGGCGGAGCGGATGCGCTTGGCGAGTTCGATCGTCTCCTCGAGCGAAGCCGTGTTGTTGAGCTCGGCCGCCATCTCCTCGAGGCGGTCCAGCACGCCAGCAATGGCCTCGTCGACCGTTTGCTTGATGTTGCGAAGCTTCAGCTGCTCGGGCGACAGGTCCTCCTCGTCCTTCTCGGGCTTCTTCTTCTTCTTTTTCTTCTTGCTCGGCACGCCGATCAGAGCCTCGAGCGACGAGAGCTCTCCCTTCGCGATGAGCTTCTCGTCCTCTTTGGTACGCTGCATGTGCATGTGTGTGTGAGTGAGTGCAAGTAGCCACTGATGAAGGCAGGGTGTGCGTGTGTGTGGCACACGTACCGGGAAGAGGTCGTAGTACTCGTCGATCATGATGCGCAAGATGTTCGAGATCTTGGGCGCGTGACGCAGCAACTCCAACGACTCGACCTTGGGCCTCAAGAGAATCTGACCAAAGACGATGGCAAGGTTGTTGCTGTTCATCTTGTTGCGTTCTGACTCGGAGCAGACGCGCGACAGGAACAAGAAGAGACAGCTGGCGAGGAGGCGGTTGTTGGGCGGCAGCTTCTGGATCAACGAGCGAAGCTGGCCGCGGTTGTCTGCATGATCTAGTATCACACGCAAGCATCACACGCAGTCGTTAATCCTCTTGTTGGCGTCGTTATGGCGAGCAGTATCAAGAAGAGCAAGCAGCATTCGATTGCTGTCCTTGATCGATGCAGAACACAAGAGAGCGAGAGAGCGACCACGAACATACCTGCCGCGGCGATGAACGAGTCATACAGGGCAAACGTGAACAAGGGCTCAGGTAGTTCAATAAAGTAGGCCTTGAGCAAGCCGGCCACAAGATGTGCGTCGTAGCGCTTCAGGTCCGGCATGTCACCTGGTGATTCGATAGAACGACGAAGGCCGCCATCAACACGACGATCAACATCATGCTAACGATTGGGCGAAGAAGCATCGTCGTCACAATCACACGTACCAGCATCGAGACCCGTCTTGAGATTCTCGAGCTCCTTGACACCGGCCGAGACACGAAAGAGTCCCTCGGTACCAATGTGATCGGGCGCATTGAGATACGTGAAGATATTCTTGAGTACCGCAGGCAGCGTGCCTGGCTCGAGCCGGCCCATCACATCTTCCAGCGGTACGCCGAAGATGCGATGGCTCATTTTCCGATAGTGGCCCTCAGGTGAGAGGCTATTGAGTTGTTTGTGTGTGTGTGTTGGTTGAGTAGCCTCCAATCTATCCAATCAATCTATCCCCAGAGATCGATATCGATGTTGTGTGTGTGTGTGAGTGATAGAAGGGAGGCAGACAAGAGAGCGAGAGCAAAAAACGACGATCTCTTTCACGACGAGATCTTAACGTCGCGCCAGAGACAGTGATCGCGCAACGCTGGGGGGAATCGCAAAAAAAAAAAAAGACAGAGGA
>Ga0209930_1004578_pt1 | contig 12184 bp, 5 predicted proteins | sample ThiBiot_500_biof_2_FD_183948 | JGI IMG/M metagenome (GOLD analysis project Ga0209930, IMG submission 183948) | Wastewater bioreactor microbial communities from Cape Town, South Africa - Thiocy_cont_500_biof (SPAdes) | ecosystem: Engineered > Bioreactor > Thiocyanate-remediating >... | reverse complement strand
CCGGCAGGGTTCTCGATCAGCAGGTCCAGGAAGCGGTTGTCCCACTCCTTGTTGATCAGGCCCGCACGCGCGCCCTGCAGCTGGTGGCTCATGCCGCCCGTGCCCCAGATCTGCACGTTCAGGTCTTCGTCGAAGCTTTCCACGGCGCGGCGGATGGCGCGGCCCAGGTTGAAGCAGCGCTGGCCCGACGGCACGGGGTACTGCACCACGTTGACGGCAAACGGAATCACCGGGCAGGGCCAGGCACCCGTGCGCGCGTCCTGCTCGCCGCACATCAGCGACAGCGGCACGGTCAGGCCGTGGTCCACGTCCATCTTGTTGACGATGGTCAGGTCGAAGTCCTGCTGGATCACCGACTGCGCAATGTGGCTGGCCAGTTCCGGATGGCCGATGACCTTGGGCACGGGGCGCGGGCCCCAGCCTTCGTCGGCGGGCTGGTATTCCGCGGCCGTGCCGATGGCAAACGTCGGGATGAAGTCCAGGCTGAACGCGGTCGCGTGGTCGTTGGAGACCAGGAAGATCACGTCGGGCTTGTTGTCCTTGAGCCATTGGCGCGAGTGCCCGAAGCCCTTGAACAGCGGCTGCCAATAGGGGTCGCCCGCCTTGCCCAGGTCCATGGCCGCGCCGATGGCGGGCACATGCGAGGTGTAGACGGATGCGGTGATGCGTGCCATCAGATGCCTTTTTCCTGTCGTTCCTGCTCATGCAGGTAGCGGTTTCCATTGATGCTGCGTCCGCCGCCCAGCATCATCTGGCGGTAGTCCTCCTCGTTCATGCCGCTCATGGTCGAGACCATGTTCTGCACGCTGACGCCGTCGGTGGCGCCGATCTTCACGAGGAAGTAGATGTTTCCGCCCAGCGCAATGCAGCGGTTCAGGTCGCGGTCCAGCACGGCCTGTCTTTGCTCGGCCGTCATGGCCCATTCGCCCAGATAGGCGCGCTCGTCAGCCCGAAAGCGCTCGCGGTTCTCGGCCTTCATCAGCGACATGCAGAACTGGTTGAGCCAGTAGCCCTGGCGGGATTGCTCGGCGTCGAAGACCGTGGTTCCCGGTACGTCGAGATAGGGTTTGTCCAATGCCATGGAAGTGTTTCTCCTGCGCTTGAGCGCTTGGGCGCTTGGGCGCTCGGGCGCTCGGGCGCGTGCTCACGGATAGGGGTTCAAGGATCAAGCACCAGGCGCTCGCAGCGCGCCACCCATCGGCGCCAGGGTGCGGCCGGCGCCAGTGGCCCACACGGCCAGCCCCGCGGCAATCAGCGGCAAGGCAAAGACGTAGTACAGCGAGGCAGGCTGCCAGCCACCGTCCAGCAGCAGGCCGGCCATGGTGGGCGCCACGATGGCGCCTATGCGCCCAATGCCTATGGCCCAGCCCATGCCGGTGGCGCGCACCTGGGCCGGATAGGTGGCCGGCACCAGCCCGTACAGCCCGGCCATGGAGGCGAACAGGAACACGCCCACGCCTACCGCTGCGGCGAACGCCCAGCCCAGGCTGGCCGAGGCCAGGCCGAACAGCGCAGTGAACAAGGCATTCAGCAGCAGGCTGCCCATGGCCAGATGCCGCAGCTTGGCCTTCACCGCCAGCAGGCCGAACAGGCTGCCGCCGGCAATGCCTCCCAGGTTGAGCAGCACGCCGCCCGTCACGCCCTGCTGTGCCGACAGGCCGGCCTGCACCAGCAGCTTGGGCGTCCAGCTCAGCGAAAAATAGACGCTGAACATCAGCAGGAAGAAGCCGGCCCAGAGCATCAGCGTGGGGCGCGCCAGGCCGTTCCTGAACAGGGCAGCCACGGTGTTGCCCTGCCGGAATTCGCCGCCGGCCTGTGCAGGCAGCTGCAGCAAGGCAGGATGGCCCATCAGCGCCATCAGCCGGTTGAGCTTTTCCAGCGCACGTGCCGGGCGGCGGCCCAACAGAAAGTCCACCGACTCCGGCAGCCGCCACAGCACGATGGGCACCATCAGCGCCGTGGCCAGGCCGCCGAACACGAAGACCGAGCGCCAGCCATGGTGTGTCAGCAGCCAGGCGGCCATGAGCCCGCCCAGCGTGGCGCCAATCGGATAGCCCGTGGCCTGCAGCGCAATCGCCGTGCTGCGCCATTTGTTCGATGAATACTCCGAGGTGATCACCCCCACGCTGGCCAGCATGCCGCCAATGCCCACGCCCGTCATGGCGCGCAGGGCTGCCAGTTCCACATAGCTGCGCGCTGCGGCAGAAAGCAGCATGCCCACGGACACCACGACCAGGCACAGCACGATGACGGGTTGCCGGCCACGGCGGTCGGCCACGGGCGCCAGGAACAGCGAGCCTATGGCCATGCCGATCAGCCCGGCACTGAACAGCACGCCCAGCTGCGCCCCGTTGAGCTTCCACTCGGCAGCGACGGCCGAGGCGGTGAAGGCCATCACCAGCACATCGAAGCCGTCCAGCATGATGAGCAGGATGCAGATGGCCACGGCGAGCCACTGGAACGGCGCCATGGCGCCCTCGTCCATCGTCTTGCGGATATCTTTCATACAAGTCCTTGTCGGAGCAGGTTGTCTCTTTGCCCTGGCAGGCGCTTTGCACCCAGGCCAGGTTCTGTTGTGGGGAAACTGGGGGTGGCCTGCGTTCGGAGCGCACAGCGCCGACATTCCCCAGTGCAAAAAGTATCTCCACGCCAGCCTTTCCAGGCCAATGCCGACGGACGCGCAAGCTATGCGTTCTATTGATGGCTACATGCAAAAAGGCCGGCCACCCAGAGGTGACCGGCCTTCGTTCATCAAGAATCCAGGGCCTGAGCGGGCTGCCTCAGGTGCAGTGCCCTCTCATGCCAGCCTCCCCAGTCCTGCCAGCAGCTTGTCCAGCGTGATCGGGTAGTCGCGCACCCGCACGCCGGTGGCGTTGTGGATGGCGTTGGCAATGGCCGCGCTCACGCCGCAGATGCCCAGCTCGCCCACGCCCTTGGCCTTCATGGGCGAGGCCATGGGATCGACCTCGTCCAGAAAGATCACTTCCTGGTGCGGGATGTCGGCATGCACGGGCACCTCGTAGCCTGCCAGGTCATGGTTGACGAAATAGCCCAGTCGCGTGTCCACGGCCAGCTCTTCCATCAGGGCCGCTCCCACGCCCATGGTCATGGCGCCGATGACCTGGCTGCGGGCCGTCTTGGGATTGAGGATGCGGCCGGCCGCGCAAACGGCCAGCATGCGGCGCACGCGGACCTCGGCGGTGAATGCGTCCACGGCGACCTCCACGAAGTGGGCGCCAAAGGTGGACTGCTGCATCTTCTTGTCGAGCACGCCGAATTCGATGGCATCCTCGGCCGTCAGGTCGCCGTCGCCGGCAGCGCTGGCCAGAGCCCGGCGCTTGCCGCCCGCCTGCACATGCCCATCCGCGAATTCGGCCGTCGCCGGGTCCATGCCCAGCTTGCGCGCCACGGCCTCGCGCAGCTTCACGCAGGCGGCATAGACGCCGGAGGTGGCACTGGCCGCGCCCCATTGCCCGCCCGAGCCGGCAGACACGGGAAAGCCGGAGTCGCCCAGCCGCACGCGCACCTGCTGCAGCGGCAGGCCCAGCATCTCGGCCGCCGTCTGGGCAATGATGGTGTAGCTGCCCGTGCCGATGTCGGTCATGTCGGTTTCCACGGTGAGCATGCCCTGCCTGTCCAGGCGCACGCGGGCGGCGGACTTCATGACAGGCGCGCCACGGTAGGCGCCGGCCATGCCCAGGCCGATCAGCCAGCGCCCTTCGCGTCGTTGGGCCGGCAGGGGATTGCGCTGGCTCCATCCGAACCGCTCGGCGCCCGTGCGCAGGCACTGCACGAATTCACGGCGGGAAAACGGCTTGTGCTCCTGGGCAGGGGTACCCTCCTTCGCCTTGGGTTGCGGCTTCTTGCCGCTGTCCGGCACCACCTGGGTGTCGTTGCGGATGCGCAGCTCCACGGGGTCGATGCCGAGCTTTTCCGCCAGCTCGTCCATGGCAACCTCCAGCGCCATGTGGCCCGTGGCTTCGCCGGGGGCGCGCATGGCATTGGCCTCGGGCAGGTCCAGCACGGCCAGGCGGGTGGCAGTCATGCGATGGGTGCCGGCATACATGCGGCGGGTCTGGTCCACGGCACCGTCCGCCGCTCCTCCGGGCTGGTCGCCCGACCAGCTTTCGTGGCCGATGGCGGTGATCCTGCCGTCCTGCCCTGCCGCGATGCGCACACGCTGGATGGTGGCCGGGCGGTGCGTGGTGTTGTTGGCCATCAGCGAGCGCTGCAGTGCGACCTTGACGGGCCGGCCTGCCGCGCGCGCCCCCAGTGCGGCCAGCGCCAAAACCGCCGCCAATGAATGGCGAGACCAGGCGCACCTTGTCCTTGGGAATGCCCAGCGTCCTTGCCAGCTCGCCCTGCCCCCAGGCAATCATCTGGTTCGAGGTCCATACCGTGAGCTGGTCGCCCTTCCATGCGGCCAGCGTGGCATGGGGCTCCATCATGGCGTGCGACTGGTCTGGCGTGGTGTATGTGGCGTCCACCTTCACGGGGGCAGAGGCGAAGGCGCCTTCGAAATCGCCAATGGCCGTGTCCGGCGCATCGCCATTGATGCTGTCGGGTGGCACGGCGGAGTCCTTGGCCTTGGCCAGGTCGTAGGCGCCAGCCACGGGCTCGTAGTCCACACGGACCAATTGCGCGGCAGCGCGCGCCTGCTCGAAGGTTTCCGCCACCACCAGGGCCACGGCCTGGTGGTAGTGGGCCACCTGGGGGCCTGCCAGCAGCGGCGCAGTGTTCATCTTGCCCTGGCCCAGCTTGCCAGCGGTCTGTGCGGTGACGATGGCGAGCACGCCGGGCGCGCGGCTTGCCTGCGCCAGCCCGATGCTGCGGATGCGGCCCTTGGCGATGGCCGAGCCCACCACATAGCCATAGGCCGGGTGCTGGACCACGTCATGCCGTTCATAGGCATACGGCGCCGTGCCGGTGGTCTTGAGCAGGCCGTCGATGCGGTTCATCGGCTGGCCGATAGTCTTTAGCTGGTCAATGGGGTTGACCGTTGCGGGGGTGTCGAATTTCATGGCGTCAGTTCCTGGCCTGGTCCAGCACGGAGGCAAGCGTGCGCTCGGCCAGCGTGAGTTTGAAGGCGTTGTCGTGCGTGGGCCGGGCGCCTGCCAGCAGGCGGTCGGTGACGGCCTTGGCGCCCTGCGGCATCAACGCTTCGGCAGCCTCCAGACGCCACGGCTTGTGCGCCACGCCGCCCAGGGCCACGCGCCCGCTGCCGTCGCGCTGCACGATGGCGGCCACCGACACCAGCGCAAACGCATAGGAAGCGCGGTCGCGCACCTTGTGATAGATGTGCGTGCCGCCCGGCGGCGGCGGCAGGGTGACGGAGGTGATCAGTTCGCCGGCCTGCAAGGCCGTCTCTACATGCGGCGTGCTGCCGGGCAGCCGGTGGAAGTCGGCAATGGGGATGACGCGGGCCTTGCCGCCGGCCTGGATGGTTTCCACCGTGGCGTCCAGCGCGCGCAGCGCCACGGCCATGTCGCTGGGGTGGGTGGCAATGCAGGCCTCGCTGCCGCCGATCACCGCATGCTGGCGGCTCACGCCGGCAATGGCCGAACAGCCGCTGCCCGGCACACGCTTGTTGCACGGCATATTGGTGTCGTAGAAATACGGGCAGCGCGTGCGCTGCAGCAGATTGCCGCCCGTGGTCGCCATATTGCGCAATTGGCCAGAGGCGCCGGCCACCAGGGCGCGGGTCAGCACGCCGTAGTCACGCCGCACGCGCGCATGGGCGGCCAGGTCGCTGTTGCGCACCAGCGCGCCTATGCGCAGCCCGCCCTGGGCGGTGGGCTCCACGGTATCCATGCCGGTGCCGTTGACATCGACCAGATGCACGGGGGTTTCTATCTGCAGCTTCATCAGGTCCAGCAGATTCGTGCCCCCGGCGATGAAGCGGGCGCCCGGCCGGGCCGCCACGGCGGCGGCAGCCTGCGCGGGGGATTGGGCGCGTTCGTAGGTGAAGGCAATCATGTCCGCCCCTCCCCTGCCACTTCGGCGATGGCATCGACGATGTTGGAATACGCCCCGCAGCGGCACAGGTTGCCGCTCATGCGTTCACGCAGTTCATGGGCCGACACCAGGGGCTGGGCCACGATGTCTTCGCTGGCATGGCTGGGCATGCCGCGTTTAATTTCATCGAGCACGCCCACGGCAGAGCAGATCTGCCCCGGCGTGCAGTAGCCGCACTGGAATCCGTCATGCCGCACGAAGGCGGCCTGCATGGCGTGCGGGAATTGCGGCGTGCCAAGACCTTCGATGGTGGTCACGGCGGCGCCCTGGTTCATCACGGCCAGGCTCAGGCAGGACACCACGCGCCGGCCATTCACCAGCACCGTGCAGGCCCCGCACTGGCCATGGTCGCAGCCTTTCTTGGTGCCGGTCAGGTGCAGGTGCTCGCGCAGGGCGTCAAGCAGCGTGGTGCGGGTGTCCAGGTCCAGGCGGTGTTCCTTGCCGTTGACTTGCAGGGTGACGGGCAGTTGGACCCCTTCGGGGATGGAGGGAGGCTGCACTTGCGCGCCGGCCGATCGGGGCACGGCCGTTGCCGCAGCCGTGGAGGCACCTGCAATCAGCAGGTCCCTGCGCGAAACGGAAAGCTGGGTGTTGTGTTCCATGGGGCGTCCATCGTGTTGGCTCTTCGTGGGGCGTGCGCACTGCTGCGGACACGCCACTCCAAGCATCGGTTCGGGACGCGCCCCGGGTTGTAGGTGATGGTCCAACGTCCGGGACATCGGGTTGTCCGATGACGGATCAGCGCATGCAGACGTGCGAGGGCCCCGGCCCATGCAAAGGCAGCGCCAGCAAGGCGCCCCAGCCTTTGCCGATGGGCCCTGCCCCGGCCCCGGCGCAGCGCCTAGGCCGCAGGCGGCATGTCGCCGCGCTGCATGCGCTCGAAGGCCTTGTCGATTTCCTCGGAGCGTATGGCGCCCGCAGCCGGCACGGGGCGGCCCGCGCGCTGGGCGTCGATCTGCTCCTGCATGCGCGTGGCCACCTGCATCAGCACGCGGTGCAGGCCCAGCTGCTGTCGGCGGGCCTGGTCCAGGTGCGTGACCACGGGCTCCAGGGACTGGGCCAGCGACCGGGTCAGCAGTTGGCCCAGCATGTGGACCAGGGCCTGACGGTCCTGGGCGGCCTGCACCTCCGATGGGGTGCCGGCCTGGGTGCTGGCGGGCTCGCTGGCCGCCCTTTGCGCCATCAGCTCGCGTATGCCGTGCAGCGAGTCGCCTGCGGCGCTTTGCGTCTGCAGCAGCCGGGCCAGCAGTGCCTGCAGCGCTTGCAGGAGCTGGAACTGTTCGGCGGCGCCTTCCTGCATCGCCTGCTGCTGGGGCTGGGCCACCGACTGGGCCACCTCGCGCGTGGCGGCGACCAGGTCGACCAGCTGCGCCGTCACGCGCGTGGCGGCGTCGGCATTGGCGCCGCCTGCGGCCTGGCGGCGCAGGAACTGCTGGCGTATCTGCTGCCAGCGGGCGCTGTCCTCGTCGCTCATCTGCCCGCGCAGCTCGGCGAGCTTGAGCAGGTTCTCCTCGGCGCCCGTGGTCAGCATCTGCGCTTCGCCCTGGTAGTGGTCGGCCAGCATCTGCTGCATTTCCTGGTCGTTCATCACCGGGGTGATTTTTTCGGCCAGCTTGTTCATGTTGCGGTAGCTGCCCTGCAGCCTGAAGGCGGGTTCGGTGCGGTAGCCGTCGTCCTGCGCGGCGCTCTGGATGTACTGCTGGTTGACCTTGAACACCAGCTCGCGCACCTGCACCATGCGGGCCAGCACGGCCTCGATCTCGCGCAGCTCGGCCGATGAATAGTCGTGCGACAGCGCGTTGCCCGAGACATCCCTGCCCTGCGCCTTGTCCAGCAGCAGGTACAGGTCCTGCAGGCTGCGCGTGGCCATCGGCGCCAGCACGGCGTTCGAGGTCATGCTGTTTTCGATGTAGCTGAGCTTGAACACCTCCTGCATGCCGCCCAGCACATCGCCCAGGTTGTAGATGTCGGCACGGTTGGCCAGCATGTCGGGGATCTTGAAGACCTCCCCCGACTCGGTGTACGGATTGCCCGACATGACCACGCAAAAGCGCTTGCCGCGCATGTCGTGGGTGCGGGTCTGGCCCTTCCACACGCCCTCGATGCGGCGCGTGCCGTCCGACAGCGAGATGAATTTCTGCAGGAACTCGGGGTGCGTGTGCTGTATGTCGTCGATGTACAGCATCACGTTGTTGGCCATCTCCAGCGCCAGGTTGAGCTTTTCCAGCTCCTTGGCCGCCGTGGCGTCCGGCGCCTGGGCCGGGTCCAGCGAGCGCACGGAGTGGCCCAGCGCCGGGCCGTTGATCTTCATGAAGATCAGGCCCAGGCGGTTGGCCACGTACTCCATCAGCGTGGTCTTGCCGTAGCCGGGCGGCGAGATCATCATCAGCAGGCCCATCTGGTCGGTGCGCTTGTTCTCGCCGGCCACGCCGATCTGCTTGGCCAGGTTGTCGCCGATCACGGGCAGGTAGATCTCGTTGATGAGCCGGTTGCGCACAAAGGACGACAGCGGCCGGGCCTTGAATTCGTCCACCCGCACGCGCGAGCGCCAGTCCTGCAGCAGCTGCTGGCGCAGCGCCTGGTAGCGGCCGAATTCGGGGACAAAGCTGCGGAAATGGCGCGCGGCGCGCTGGCCCAGGTCGTCGATCTGCAGCCACATGCGGCCGTCCGCAATGCGCGGATGCTGGCCCAGCAGGCCCGGCACTTCATGGCGCAGGTCCACATTGCTGACCTTGCAGGGCAGTGGGCCGGCGCAGCACAGCCAGGCGGCGGCTTCGCCGCAATAGGCCAGCCAGGCCTGCCCTTGCCCGTCGTCCAGCGCGCGGCAGGCGGTCTGCAGCCAGTGCAGCGCGCTGCGCCAGCGCTGGTCCAGCGGCGCCAAAGGCTTGTCGTGCCGGTCCTCGCCCTGCCAGTAGGCCTGCATTTCCTCCCAGCGCTGCAGCGGCTGGGCCTGCTGCTGCACGGCGGCCTGCAGTGCGGCAATGGCCGACTGGCTGTAGCTGGAGAAGGAAAAGCGCACGGCCTTTTGCGCCAGCTCGGCCTGCAGGTAGTCGGCGGCGCCGTGGATGAGGCTGTCGATATCGCTGTCTGCGGGCGCCGCCTGTCCTGGCAGCAGGTCGCGCAGCAGGCCCCGCTCGTCGGCATAGGCGCGCAGGCGCTCGGCAATGTCGGCGCGCAGGCTCAGCTGCTCGGCCTCGCTGCCGAACATCTGCTGCATGGCCTGGGCCTGCTGGGCGCGCAGCGGCCACTGCGCCATGGCGGCAGCCAGCTGCGGCTGCTGCACCTGGGCCTGTGCGCTCCAGAACAGCAGGGCCAGCGCACGGGCGTCGGGCGCAAAGCGCAGCACGCCGGCGGCATCGCGCAGGGGCAGCAGCACCTGCAGGATGCGGGCCGCATCATGGTCGTGGATACCGCGCTCATAGCCTTCGCGGTAGCGCGGCGCGGAGAATTCGCGGATGGCCTGGGTCAGTGCCGCCTCGTCGGGCAGCAACTGGGCCAGCCGGGCCTCGCTCCAGCCGTCACGGCGCTGGCGTGCGGCCTGCACCACTTCCAGGGCCAGGTATTCACCGCGATAGAAGTCTGCCGATTCGGCCGGCGTGGAGGCATCCCAGTAGGCCTGCAAAGCGGCCAGCTCGGGATTGTCCACGGGCTCGAAATACTCGGTGCCGACCAGGTGCAGGAACAATGCGCCGTTGCGCGGCAGCAGGGTCAGGTCCAGTTCCTGGTTGCCCACGCTGAAGCGGTGGCGGCCCAGGCGGATGATGGCGCCGTCGCCTTCGTACAGCTCGCTGCGGTCCTGCAGCGCGCGAAACGCCTGGTCGCGCAGGTTCTTGACGCGGCCGTCGATATCGTCGGCCTTGACCGGGTCGTGCAGCTGCTCTCGCAGGCGCTGGGACAGCTCCTTGAGCTTGCCGATCAGCGGATCGCCTGCAAAGAACGCATGCAGCGCGTCGGCACTGGCCAGTTTCTCGGTGCGCTTGGGCAGGCTCTGCACGATGCGCAGGGCCGCGTCCAGCACGCCTTGCGCCTTGCGCTGGCGCTCGTCCTGCAGCGACTGGCGGCGCGCCTCGAAGCTCTCCAGCACTTCCTCGCGCTTGGCCATGATGTCGCCAAGGAACTGCTCGTGCTCGCCGAAGCGGCTTTCGATTTCCTCCAGCTGCACCAGCAGGCGCGCCAGCTGCTCGTCGCATTTCTCGGGCGTCTGCGCCAGGCCCAGGGCGCTGACGATGCTTTGCGAGAACAGCGCCAGCTGGGCCGCGAACTGGGCCACGTTCTCGGCGCCGCCCAGGCCCGACCTGCGCTGCTCGGCGCGTGCACGCACCTGGTTCAGGCGCGCGTAGACGGCCGAGATGCGGTCCACCACCTGGGTGCGCTGCGTGGCGTCGTCGATGGACAGGCTGCCCATCAGCTCGGACAGCATGTCCAGCGCGGCCGCCATGTCGGCCATGCGCGCCAGCGGCTCGTTGATCTGCGCCACCGTGGCTGCCGCCTGCGCAGCCTGGTCCAGCGCCTGCAGCTGATCGGCATAGGGCTGCATGGCCTCGTCGGTGGCAATGAAGGCGGCCGTGCGCTGGGAGACATCGGCCTGGGCCTCGTTGACGCCCTGCACCATGGTGTCGATGGCGGCCTGGTCCACATAGCGCAGGTCGCGCGTGGCCATGAGCTGGCCGCGCAGCTGGCCCAGCTGGGTGAGCGCATCCACGTATTCGCCAATGCCCTTCCAGTCCGCCAGGCGCAACTGCTTGAGCAACCGGCCATGGCGGCCGGACACCTCGCCCATGGCCTTGGCCGAGGCATTGCGGATGCTCTCGACCTTTTCGTACTCGTCGATGACCGCATCACCCGTGGCGACGATGCCCAGCAGGGTCTCGTGCACCCCCTTGAGCTGCGGCGCGCCCAGCCAGTGGTAGCGCTCGAACAGGCGGCGCGCGGCGTCGATCAGGCGCTCGTAGCGCGGCAGCGAGACCTCGGTGGCCGCGATTTCCTTGCGCACGCTGTACAGGTCCGAGATGCCGCTGACCAGCTCGGCATTGCCTATGCGGCCCAGGAAGCTGTCGCGCTGCGGCTGGCGCGCCGCGTAGTCGTCCGAGGCGAAGGGCGTGCGCCAGACCTGCATGGGGTGCACGCGCGAGGCTTCGTTGCTCTCGGCCGCGAAGATGACGATGCGCCCGTCGTCCATGCGCGCATGGCCGTGGCCGATGATGGGCGGCTGCAGGGCGCGCTCGATCAGGTTGTACTTGAACAGCGCCATGCGCCCGCTCTCGGGCTCGTAGAACACGTAGAGCACGTCCTCGCCGTTGGGCGATCGGATGCTGCGCCGGTAGCGCATGCCCTGCATGTTCTGCTCGAACGAGCGGTTCTCCCCGCTTTGCAGGTAGTAGCCGCCCGGGAAGATGATGCCGTGGTCCTGCGGCAGCTGGATGCAGGCCGCGCCGATGGCATCCATGCGCAGCACCTGGCGGGAGACGGTGTTGAAGATCAGGTAGCGCCACTGCTCTTCGCGGTAGGGCAGGATCTTCAGCAGGATCAGGCTGCCGACGGCGGCGTACTCGAACACGGCGTCGTCCAGCGACTGGTTCTTCTCCTGCACGGGCTCGCTGTAGATGCCCAGTCCGTCGTTGGTGTTGTTCTCGACCTTGATGGTCAGCGTGCCGCCCAGGGTCTCGACGAAGACCTTGTCCAGCACGTTGATGTGCGGGTGGCGCCCCTGCACCAGTTGCTCGCGCCCGGCGCGCTGCCATTCGAAGTCATGGGGCGCAGGCAGTTCGATGTCGCGCTCGCCGCGGTTGTCTATGTAGCGTATGGGCTGGCCGTCCACGGGCACGGACCAGCGGAACACGCGCACATCGGACAGGCGCTCGCCGATCTGGAAGCTCGCCAGCAGCTTGCCGTCGCGCACGGCCAGCTGCATCAGCCGCGTGTTCTTGTAGTAGGCGTACAGCTCCTGGAAGTCCTGCACGAAGCTCTGTATGCCCAGGAAACTGTCCTTGAGGTCCACGGGAGTGACCTCGTAGCCCTGCTCTCCCTCGTGCAGGCGGTACAGGCCGAACACGTCTTCCACGCGCGTGGACTGCTTCAGGCCCATGAAGACGTTGTAGCCGAACAGCAGGTAGCCGCCGACCTGGGCGATGTCGCGGCCCAGGCAGTTGTTTTCGGTGCGCACGCGCAT
>Ga0209930_1004577_pt1 | contig 12188 bp, 2 predicted proteins | sample ThiBiot_500_biof_2_FD_183948 | JGI IMG/M metagenome (GOLD analysis project Ga0209930, IMG submission 183948) | Wastewater bioreactor microbial communities from Cape Town, South Africa - Thiocy_cont_500_biof (SPAdes) | ecosystem: Engineered > Bioreactor > Thiocyanate-remediating >... | reverse complement strand
CTAAAAGGGACATCTATGGACGAAAACTCCCAAAAGAGTTTTCCAGAAAAAAACGGTGTAAAGCGTTTTTTGGGGGCCGTAGGCTATGGGCTGTAAGCGATGCATTGGAATTTGCTACGCAAATTTACTTGAACCTAGGTTCCTTTTTACGAGGTTTTAACAGTTTTCTTGAAATAATAATCATAAAATATAATTTCAATGAAATTATAATCAATTTATTTTAACAATATTAATATAACCATTAATTGAATCTAAATTAGTTTGAACTTTAATATTATTATAAATGATAGCTAATTTATCATATTTATTTAAATTTAATATATTATTTATTTTTACAGTTCCATTAGATAATAAAGAATAATTATAATTTGGAACCAAGTTATAATTTACTATTTGTAAATTTCCATTTCCTAAAACATTACCAACTAAAGTATATGGTTGTTGTGTTCCATCAACTAAATGTAAAATAAAATTTGGAGCATCTTGTTCTGATTTTAATAAATTATCTACAGTTGAACTATATGAATAATTTATTAAAACAGAAATATTATATAACCCATTAGAAGGAATTATAAATACACCATTAATAACTTCTCCAACAACTGAAGTAAATGTTAAATTAATAACTGGCAAATAATTATCTAAAACATAATTATTTTTAATATCCGTTTCAGATTCAAAATTAATGTAACCATTAAATTTAGTAGAATTTAAAATAACTTCCTTTACTTTAACCTTTTTAATATTATATATTAAATCATAATTTATTCCATTTATAGAATATTCAAAAATAATAGAATTATCATTTATATTCTTAGTTTCAAACATCCATTTTAAATCATTATTTTTAATAACTACAATACAATCACTTTTACATATAGAATTAACTGGTGGTTGTGGATTAAATTCAACAAATGATAATTCATCAATATTAATTATTTGTGTTATTAATCTAGAACTTGATTTAAATAAATTTAAATTATTATCAACATAATCATCTCCAATATATTTACTAGCTATAGCATTATCTAATTTAATTCCAGGTTTAATAATATCTATAATTATTCCATATAAATTATCACTATCAACTTCAATTAAATATTGATTACCATTAAAATCTTTAATAATTGTTTTATTTAATAATTTAATTTGTTTATAATTTGAAGATAATTTAAGATATATAGATACATTACCACCAATATTTAAATTATTATAAGATAAAATAAAACTATTAACTTTATAACCAGTTACAGGTTGAACAGCTAAATTATTTGATTGATAATTATAACATTTATATTCATTTAATCCATAATATCCATTAATACCACCAGTAAATACATAAGTTTTATTTAATTTATTATTATTTTCATAATCACCATCTTTTTTATTATAAATTTCATATTCTTCATTATTAATCAACAATTTATATAAATTATCATTTTTGAAAATACAAACATCACCATAATTATATTCTATACCATTTATTGTGAATGATGAACTAATATTTAATGAATAATATTCACCATCAACATAATTTATTATATTTTCTGTGATAATATTACCTACAAAATAATTTGATTCATATTTGTCAAAAATTAAAGAATTTATTCCATTATAATTAATAATATAATTTTTACATGTATTAATATCAACAAAATAACAATCACCACTATATAATTCTCTTAATTTAAATGGTGCAGTTAATGTATAATCATCTAAAGAAATTTCATAAACTTTACCATTATTCACATCAGTATTATTAATTAATAAGAAAGTATCCCCAAGATTATAATTATCTATATTTGGGTATGTGTTTATAACATAACCACTAAATGTTTTATCTTTAAATAAACTATAATTATTTATATTTGAATATAATATATTTTGAGAACCATCAACCATATTTAAAATAGATATTGGCGAAAGATTATAATTAACCCATTGATTTGTTGGTGGATTACCACCAATACTTATACTATTAACTTCAATAATACTACCATTATGTAAATCATTATTTAAAAATAATGTATCGCCTACAATTTTATCTGATGGGTCAGGTAAAGCATTATCAGTATATATTTCAACATTATTGTATATTATTTTATTTGGTATTAGATTTGTTGGATATAATGTTATATTATCATAAGCTGTAGACATCACATCATCACCATTCGTAATTGATATTATTATTTCAATATTTGGATTAACAATAAATATATATTTATATAAACCTAAAATAGTTCTAACCCACAAACCATTATACCAAGTGTTAAAAGTGTTATTATTTAAATTAATATAATAATTTCTATCAGGGTTAGATGGTGGTTCTAACATTCCAGTAAGATAACCATTAAATTCTTTAACGCCAGTAAATTCTAAAGTTGAATCAATTATATCTTCATTAACATAATAAATTTTCTTATTTAATGAATCATAATATAAGAAATTATCTAGTTCAAATTGATAAATATTTGAATATTTTACTGAATTAATTCTAAAAACTTTAGGAAGTATAAAACCACCATCATTATATAAAACTAATAATAAATCACCAGTAACAGGTTCACTACCTTTTATTAATCTTAATTCATCAATTATTTCATAATAATAATTTAATGTATTTTCACTATAATAACCTTGGAAATTACCTTGATACATGTAAACATAATCAGAAGTATCTACAATAATATTATTAAATGAATTAATATTATAAATAGTATTTGTTAATAAATCTAAAAATTTATAATTATATAAACATAATTTAGATGGTATCCAATTATTTACTCCATTAATATTCACATATTTTAATAAATTTAATGTATCAATATATAAAATATAATCATTTATTTTTGCGTTTAAATATTGTTTAATCCATGGTTGATATTGATTTTCAACATAACCTTTTAATAAAATATTAGTATTATCAAAAGTATCAAAATTTAAATTTAATTCATAATCATTTTGAACTTGTGATAATAATATTATATTTTTTAATCCATTTTTATTATTGTTATAATATAATTCATAAGAATTATTAATATCGTTTAATATAATATTATTATTATTATATTCAAAATAAACCCATTTAATATCTTCTTCGGAGATACTAATTTGTGATAATAATACATCACCATTATTTATTACCCCATTATCATTTAAATTTTTAATAGTGTCAATAACTTGTTGTTTATAATTAATTTCAGGAAAAACTTGATTAATATAATATCCTTGATAAATATCTTTTTTAGTATTATTTATTAATGTAATACTTACATTATCATTTCTATCTGTTTCTATTAAATATTTTTTACCATCAAATGTATTAAAATATACTTGTGTATTATTAATATTTGTAGGTATTAATCCTAAATCTAAATCTTGATCATCTATATTTACCAAAACTTTAACATATAATTTTTTGTCAGATAAATTTAAAACAATATCACCTTTATTATAATTACCTGTTAAATTATTTACAACAAAACCAGTAAAATAATCTTCATCAAATTCAATACCTATATCATTATAATTATAAATATTATTATTATAATTAATAGCTAATCTCTTTGAATTATTATTGTATAAATATAAAAAACCATTTAATAAATTAAATGAATATTGTCTATAATTTAAATTATTTTCATCATCTAATATTATTTTATATATTGTTGGTAAATTATTATCATTATATGTTAATAAAACATCATAAATATTTATTGTTAATTTTTTGACGAATTTAATTCTTTGTAATATATTTACTAATAAAGAACCAGAATAAATAAATCTTCGTATAATTATGTTATAAAAACCTTGAAAATTTCCATTTCCGGAATTTAAATTTTTATCTGTCAATATAAAATCATAATTATAAAATTCGGGTAAACTAAAATAAATTAAATATTGATTTTCATATGTATAATAATTAAATCTATATAAATTATTATATAATAAATACCAAATATTATTATTTTTCAAATATAAACTATTATTACAAATACAATAATCTCCATTTTCACCATTACTATTATCAGGTTTATAATCTAATATTAAACCAGAAAATGGTATATTTAAAACATTTGTATCTTCTTCATTAATTGGAATGGTGTCTAATAGAACACCATTTATTAAAAATTCGTCAAATCCGTTTTTATTTACTTTTAATACTTCCATATTAAAATAATTAGTAAATAATATATATTCATCTGTTAATTTATTAATATTTATTTCATTATAATTAATATCAACAAAAGTATATATTTTTAAATTATTATCTAAACCGCTTCTAGCTAATATTGAATCACCAATAACAGCATTTCTTGATGTTATATTTATAATTATAGAATTAAGACTATTATATAAATCATTTTCATCAATTAATGAATTATTTATAATATCATAATATGTAAATCCATGGTATGTATTATATAAATTTTCAGGAAATTCAATTTTTATTGGTGTGTTTGGTGTTAATTTTCCTGACTCAATATAAATAATATATCTTTCAAAAATATTATCAGAAATATCTTTATATGTAAATTTATTTAATCCAGTAATAACTGGATACCATATTAAATTATTATATAATAATAATTCACCATTATTCATTAAATAAAAATTATCACTTTCTGATTCATTTTCTGGGTCACTTCCTTTTAATCCAATAAATCCAAAATTATTTATTAAACTAATAATATCATGTGTATTATCAATATTTATAATATTATTATTTATAAATAACATTTTATCTCTATCATTATTAAAATTTCTAGAAAAATAAAAGAAATCACCATTAATAACAACTTGACCAAAACCATTACTATTATTAGTATTTATTATATATTTATAAACTTTAATTGATGTTGTTGTATCATTATCTTTAGTTTCTAATAATAAATAATCACCTAATTTTACTTGATTATCATAAACTAATATTTGCTTTTTAATATTTTCCAATATTGTATAATAATCTTGATTTAATGAATCTGTTAATCCATAATAACTATTAAAAGCATCAAGATTTGTTTTAATAATATCAACAACTACATCTCCTTCTCTATTTGTTTTAATTGAATATTTATCATTAACATTATTAAAATATATTTGAGTATTATTTATAATTGTAGGAACTAATCCTAAATTATTATCTTCATCAATAATAACTTTAATATATAATGTATTATCATATAAATTAAAAATAACATCACCATTATTATAATTATCTGTGATTTCATTTATATCTTTATTTATAACATCACCTGAAAAAGTATTACTTGAAAATTGTATATCTGTGATGTTAATAATATTATTATCAATAACAACTAATTTAATTAAGTCATTATCTAAATATAAAAATCCAGTTTTTGATGTTATTTGTATTTCTTTGAAAGTTAAATTATTAATATCATCAAAAATAAGTTTATATATTATTGGTGTATTATCATCATTATAATTTAATAATGTATCAAATATACATAAATTTTCATTTTTAATATTTCTTATGATTCTTAATTTATCAAATAATTCAGAGCTTGATGGTGGAATTGATCCAAGAATAGCACTACCTAATGGAAAATAAAAACCTTGGAATAGACCATCTCCAGAATTTATGTTTTTATCAGTAAATATATAATCATAATTAGAATCTTTAGGTAAACTTGAATATATTAAATATTGTTTATTATCAGTATTATAATTAAATCTGTATAAATTAGTATAAATTAAATACCAAATTCCATTATTTTTCAAATATGTATTATTATTATAAATACAATAATCACCATCATCACCATCATTTTCATCATTAGGTTTAGAATCTAAAATTAATCCATTAAATGGAATATTTAAATTAGTAGTATCTTCTGGATTAATTGGTATGGTATCTAATAGAATACCATTTATTAAATCTGGATCAAAACCAAATTTGTTTACTTTTAAAATTTGTAAATTAATGTAATTTACATATAATATATATTTTTCAGTTAATTTAAGTGTGTTAAATGTAATATAATTATTATCTATATCTATATTTGTAATAACATATATGTTAATATATCTAGTATTTTCAATTTTAGCTAATATTGAATCACCAATAATAGGTAATTTATATTTATTTGATAATATAATTGAAATAACATAATTAGTCAAGTCATCAGAAATTGAAAAACTGTAAAGTATAATATTATAAATATATGTAAAATATCCATTATATGTATTATATAAATTTTCAGAAAGTTTGATATTTATAAGATTATCTTTATTTGTTGATTTTTTATCAACAAATATATTATATATATCTACTATATTATTATCCTTATTGTTTTTATAATATTTAAAATTATTTAATCCATTTATTAGATTATACCAACCAATATTTACATTATTTTTATTATAATACATCAATAATTTATTATTATCCATTAAATAAACAATATTATCACCAAATATTTCATTTAAATCGTTTATATATTCAGGTGTATCTCCTTTTAATCCATAAAATCCTACATCAACACAAGGTATATAAATAATTATATTATTAATAATTATATCATTATAAATTTCAATTTTATTGTTATTTATAAATAATATTTTATTTAAATTATTATTATATTTTCTAACATAATAAAAAAATCCATCATCAATTATAATTTCATTAAAACTATAATTATTTTTATAATTATTAACATATTTATAAACTTTAATTGATATGATATTATCATTAATATCATTATTTGATAATAATAAATAATCTCCTTCTTTTGGAATTTTATCAGAATATATTTCATATTTACTTTCTTGTAATAATTGATATAAATTTGGATTTTGTAATTTAGTTTTATTATAATATCCATTAAATAAATTTATAGAATTATTATTATTATTATCTCTATTAATAATAATTTCTTTAGTATATCTAGTATTTTTATCAGTAATATATGCTAATGTATTGTTTATATTTGTAGGTATTAATCCTAAATTATTTTGTCCATTATCTAATATAACTTTAATATAAAATTTATTATCATATTCATTATAAATTATATCACCATTACTATAATTATCAATTAAATCATTAATATTTTCATTAACTATAAATCCTTCAAAATTATTATCAAGATATTCTATATTTGTAATACTATAATCATATATATTATTATTGTAATAAATAAGTAATCTAGGATTTGTAATATAGTTAACATTTAAAATCGTATTCATTGTCATAGTTAAATATAAAAACCCATTTAAATTATTAATATAATAAATTTCATAACTTATATCATCATTTAAATAAATTATCTTAAAAACTATAAATGATGTATATATTATTAAACTATCATATATATTTATTATTTGTGATTTTTTTAACAAGTTAATAATCATACATATATTTAATACATTTAATGAATTATTAAATATAATATTATTAATTATATCAATATAATTTTTTAATGAAATATCAATATAATATCCTTGAAATTCACCATTTCCTGAATTTATATTAATATCTATAATAATAAAATAATAATAACTATAACTCATATTATTATAAGGTAATGTAGATTTTACTAAATATTTTTTATTATTAACATAATAATTAAAATTATATAAATTAATGTATATTATATACCAATTATTATTATCTTTAAAATATATATTACTTGAAAAAATTAATATATTATTTGTAATACAATAATCTCCATTTTCACCATCATTAAAAGTTGGTAAATTATTTAAAATTATACCATTAAATGATTTATTTATAACATTTAAAATTTTATCAAATAATACACCATTAATTAAATATTCATCAAAATTATTGTTATTTATTTTTAATATTTCATAATTATAATAATTAGTAAATAATACATATTCTTCTGATAATTTTGATATATTTATTGAATTATTATTATTATTATTATCAATAACAGTATATATATTTAATAAACCATTATTATTTTTAGCTAATAATGAATCTCCTATGATAGCATCTCTTGATAATATATTAAATATATTATTATTAACTGAATTAAATAAATCGTTTTCATCTATTGTATTATTATTTATATATTTATAAATAGTATATCCTTGATAAGTGTTATAATCTTGCTGAAAATCAATATTAATTATCTCATTTGAAAATAATTCATTTTTATTTATGTATATAATATATCTCATATAATTTAATAAATTATTATCATCATAATAATAATTATATATAAATTTATTTAATCCAGTTATAACAGGATATAATTTATCTTCATTATATTTATATAAATTTCCTTTATCATCTAAATAATAATCATAATTATAATTAATAATATCTTTTACATTATCACCTTTCAAACCATAAAATCCAATATTATCAATATATTCATCAAAAATATAATCTATATTAGTATTAATAATATTATTATTAATTACAAATAATATTTGGTTTTTATAATTTTCATAATTTCTTGTATAATAATAAAATCCATTACTAATTTTAATTTCTTTAAAACCTTTATTATTTTTATTATTATCATCTACATATTTTAATATATTAATTGATGTTATTAATTCATCAACATTATAATTTATAAGTAATAAATAATCTCCAAGTTTAACTTGATTATCATTAAATAATATATTATTTTTAATTTCTTGTAATATTTGATAATAATCAGGATTTTCTAAATAATTCTTACCACAATAACTATTAAATATATCCATTTTTGTTTTACTATATATTATTTCTAAACTATTATCAATATTTATATATATTTTATATTTTAAATCACCATTATATAATAATATACATCTATTATTAATATAAACATTATATTTATTACCATTATAGTATTGATATATTTTATTATTAATAATATCTAAGCACAAATCTCCATCATTATGCGTTTCTGAATATATAAATGGTAAAATTTCAATTGCATATAATTCATAATTATCATAATTTATTACAAATCCATTTAATTGAATAATACTTCCATTATCAATAAATTGTGAATAAACTTTATCATTAACAATATTAAAAAAGATTGATTTATCGTTAATATTATAATAATTTATATGTTCATTATTATCGTCTAATATAAATTGACAAATTTTAATATTGTTGTCTATTTTGATTAACAAACAATCTCTATCAATTAATAACCCATTATATATATCATGATAATATAAAAATTTATAATTTTGTAAAATTAACAAAATATCTAAATCATTTTCTTTTTCTAAAGTTATTGATGAATTAAAATATCCTTGATATTTTTTATATTCTTTATTATATTTTATATTATTTATTATTATAGTTATTAAATCATATTTAATATATATTAATGTATATAAAAAATTTATCATATTATTATTATCAAGATATTTAACTTCTATATTAAGTTTATATAATGATTGAAATGTTATTATTGATGTATTATTATAATATGTTATTAAACCAATTGTATTAGGATATATATCTCCATCATTTATAGTATTATCATCATACACAAACGATTTTTTATTTTGATCAAAATAATATGAATATATACTAAAATTATTATAGGTAATTCTTATAATTCTAAATTTATTTAATTCATAAAATAAAAAATCATCAACAAAATCTATTTTATTTACATTTTCATTTTCAATATTATCAACAACAAATATTTTATAATTAATATTATTATCATCATTGTATTTACATAATAATGCGTCTCCAATAATAACATTTCTATTTAACTTTAAATTTTTAATTGTGTTAATTATAATTAATGGTATATTTTCATCTATTGAATTTATAGTAATATCAGAATAAAATCCTTGATATCCTTGATATTCTTCATCACTATATATTACTTTTTTAATTATTGGTTCTATTTCATTTAAATTAATATATATCACAAATCTATCAATATTATCATTATAATAATTAACTGAAAAACATGTTATCACTCTTATCCAATTATTAACATCAATTTTATAATAAATATATCCATTATCTATATTTAAATAAAAATCATCCACATTTCCTAAAGATGTTATTGGTTCATTATTACCACTTAACCCTTCAAAATTATTTTCATTTATTTCAATAACTAAATTACCAATATTATTTCTATTAACATGTTTGCATTGAATTGTTTGTGAATAATTATAATAATATAAATATTCATTGATACTATTAATATTTTCAAAACCATCATTTCCAATATCATTTATATATTTACTTAAATTAACTATATTGTTATTTTCATTATCATAATCAATATAATAAAATAATAAATAATCACCAACTTCTGGATTACTTTTTTTGTATGATTTTAAAGAGTTATATAAATTATTTAAATCATTTTGATTAGTTGTTTGATAATAATATCCTGTTAATCCACCGTTAATCAATATTGGCTCACTCATAATCTTTCAATATCGGAAATTTTAAAAAAATATTTGGTTGCTAGGTGTAAATAACTTGGATACTTATCTAGTAGATAGTTATTAATTTAATTAAAATAACTTGGATAATTATCTATTAGATAGTTATTAATTTAATTAAAATAAATTGGATAATTATCTATTAGATAGTTATTAATTTATTTTTCTTTGCACATAAATGTTATAAATTGAGCGAACCTAAACTCTCATAATTTAATTTCATGACACTGATTCATGAAATAAATTTCAAACATTTAAAATAATTTGTTGAAATAATATTATTTATTTTATTTATCCTGAATCAACTCTAATATTAAAATTAGGTTTAAATTCAATTTTAGAAAATTCCTTTAATCTTTTATGTATTTGTTGTTTTTCAAATTTATAATAATCATCATTTAATAATACAATTAAAGAAAATATATTTGACGATTTTATTTTCTTTTTTTCATTTTCTTCTTTAATAAAATTGTTAATATAACTATAAACATCATCACATTTTAATTTTATTGATTCTTTTAATAATTCATCTACATAACCTTCTTTTAAAAAGAATTTAATAGTATTATATACTTTATTGCGTATAACTATTGAAAAAATTGTAAAATCATATACATTTTTAATATACAAATCACAATTATTATCCATTAATATTTTTATCTTTTCATTAAAAAATTTACTATTATAAGAATAGTTATTATAAGCATATGTTAAAGCTGTAGAACCATTGTAATCTTGAGCATTAATATCTACTTTTTTAGCTAAATATTTAATTAACTCTAAATTATCGCTATACATTGATGTCATTAATGATGTTTCACCAAAGTCATTAATGATTTTATTAATATTTTTATCTACAGAATTTATTAATTTTACCAATTCAAAATAACCATAATAACAACACATTGAATATAAATTCCTGTTAACTTCAAAAGTTTTATATATTAAACTTTTATGCTTGCGTATTAAACATTTAATAATGTTAATATATTTTTTTTTGAATAAATATTCTATAGATATTCTAGAATAATAACAACACCTTTTACAATTACCATAATCGGAACATTCATATCTCTGGTGATAATATTTCTCTAATAATTTACATACTGTTGATATGTCGTTTGATAAACAAGCGTCATCAAATAATTTTTTATCTGCTTCAAAATTATTCATTGCTGAATTAATTTGTATATTTGGCGTTGAGAAAATTTTTCAAAAATTTTTAAATATATTATTTTATTAATATTTAATTAACCATGATATATTACTATTATTTTAATTATTTAAAAAAATATTTAATTTTACACTACTTATTCTATTTATTTAATTGTTATATTTATAATTTAATTTAAATTATATTATTTTATTAAATTTAATGATAATTTATATTTTTAATATTTTTATGATAATATATTAAAATATATTTTTAAATATATTTATAAATTTATTTAATTATTATTTTTATTATTTATTTTTATAAAATATAATTTAAATAATTTTTATTAATATATAACACTAAAATAAATTAAAATTTTTTTTAAAAACTGAGTAAGAAATTTTTAATTTTTATTTTTTAAATAAATCGTCGAATTTTATTTAAAATTATATATTATAGTTATTAAAATTTATATTTTTTTAATTATTAAATTATTTTGCTTAAATAATAATATTTAAATATTATTTTAAATCTAATAATATATGTTATTTATGTTTAAAAATAGTTAACAATTTATTAAATTATTAATTATGTAATATATGTAAATTTT
>Ga0209930_1004576_pt1 | contig 12190 bp, 9 predicted proteins | sample ThiBiot_500_biof_2_FD_183948 | JGI IMG/M metagenome (GOLD analysis project Ga0209930, IMG submission 183948) | Wastewater bioreactor microbial communities from Cape Town, South Africa - Thiocy_cont_500_biof (SPAdes) | ecosystem: Engineered > Bioreactor > Thiocyanate-remediating >... | reverse complement strand
TTGGAAATCTCGTAATTGGTGGTTTCTTCGTTGCGGGTCGAACTCGATTTATCGCCGCTGCCCGCACCACCCGGCTGGGTCTGGCCGTTGGGCAGCGCATTGGCCACGGAAACCGCGTTGGCGCCGCTGGCATCCTGGCTGTCGCTGGAGCTTTGTTCGACGGTTTGTGTCGAGCGCACGACCTTGGAATCCGGGTCGTAGGTTTCAGAGGTTTCGCTGGTCTTGTTATGGTCGATATCGGCGGAAACCTGCACCCGCACATGACCTGCGCCGACAATGCCGGCCAGCATGGTTTCGATGCGCTGGCGGAGCCGGTCTTCGAAATTCGAAGCCTGCTGTTCCTGCATGGCGCTGTCGGCATCGTCGCCGCTCTTGGCGTCGCCACCGGCCAGAAGATTGCCGCGGTCGTCGATCACCGCCACCCGGCCGGCGTCCATGTTGGCAACGGCGGCAGCCACCAGATGCTGAATGGCCTGCACCTGCCCGTGATCGAGATGGCCGCGCGTGCGCAGGACGACCGATGCGCTCGGCGGCTGGGCGTCGCGCGAAAAGATTTCGCGTTCGGGAATGACGAGGTGTACGCGCGCGGCTTCAATTCCGTTGATGGTCTGGATGGAGCGGGCAAGTTCGCCCTCCAGCGCGCGCAACCGGTTGATGTTCTGGACGAACGCGGTGGCGCCGAAGGAATCCGATTTGTCGAAGATCTCGTAACCCACCCCGGCAGACGGCAGGTTCTGCGATGCCAGTTCCATGCGCAGCTTGGTCACCTGATCGGCCGGGACCAGGATGGTGGAACCGTCGCCCTTCATTTCATAGGGCACGTTCATGGCGTCGAGCTTCGCGGTCACCTGGGCCGCATCGCGGCTTTCCAGCCCCGCGTAGAGGATGGATTTCGGCGGTTCGGCGATGACGCCCGCGACATAAAGAAAAAACGCGGTCAGCGCCGCGGCCACGCCCGCCATGACGCCAAAACGCGCGGCGCCGATCGCTCTCAGAAATTCCGGCAAACTGCCCTCCGCCTCTCGCGTGGGCATTTGCGTGCGTGATCCGCAGTGCTTGCCCCTTCGCTAGGCAAACATTGCCGGGGGTTCGGTAAAAACCGCCTTAACGATCTTCCGGAATGAGGCGCAGAAAAATCAGACGTGGAGCGTTAACAAAACCTTTCCGTTTTGGACTGCTCTCTACCCGATCTTAATTCCGGTACTGCTGCACGCGCGTCGCGCGCAAACCGGCCAGGCCGAAACGTTCGATGGCGCGCTGCCAGGCGAGGAATTCCTCAACCGTCAGCGTGTAGCGTTTGCAGGCTTCGTCCAGACTCAGCAATCCGCCGCGCACGGCCGCGACAACTTCCGCTTTGCGCCGGATAACCCAGCGCTTGGTCTGGGGCGGCGGCAGGTCGGCCAGCGTCAGCGGGCTGCCGTCCGGCCCGATAACGTAGCTGACGCGCCCCCTGCGCTCTTCACCCATATTCGAACTCCCGACTTCACGACCCATCGCAAACATTACGCCTTCGCTTTTAATAAACGGCCAAAGAGCACGGTAAACGGAGTCGGAATCATGCGGCTCGACTTGTACCGTTTTGGGTAATGCGCACGTCATCCTGACGCCATCTCGATGCCATCGTGGTGCCGCCTTGATGATGTGCGCGCGTCATGGTTATTGAATTTGTTCCAGTTGCTGCAGCATTTGATCCGCTGTCGTTATGACACGTGCCGAAGCGGAATAAGCGCGCTGTGTCGTGATGAGATTCGTAAACTCGGTTGCGATGTCGACGGTGGAGTTTTCAAGCGACTTCGCCTGAACGGAACCGGCGGAACCCGTATTGGCCGAATTGACGATCGGATCACCCGACGCGCCCGTTACCGTGTAGGCATTGCCCGAAACCGCACCCAGCCCATCCGGGTTGGCGAATGTCGCCAATGGAACTTTGTAGATTTTCTTGGACAGGCCGTTCGAGAACTGTGCGGTGACGAAGCCGTCGGTATCGACGGAAACACCCGTCAGGCTGCCGAAAGAGGAGCCGTCAACATGCGTGCTGCCGAGTGAGGAGGCCGCGTTGTACTGCGTCAGTCCGCTTGACGTACCGACGGTTCCGAAATCGATCGCCAGCGCCTGCGGGTTAAGGCCGGATGTCGCTGGATTCCATGGAATGTTGACGTTGATCGAACCCGTGGCCGGCGTCGTCGGGGCATTTGCGTTGGCCAGTGTGCCATCCGCGTTGAATGTCATCGTGCCGGTTGCGATCGGGTTGGTGCCCGTCATATTGGCGGCATCGCCCTGATAGGCGACTTCGTAAGCCCATGTGTTGGCGCCGGTTTTCACAAACGAAACACCAAGCGGCTGCGAACCGCCCTGACTGTCATAGGCGTTGATGGTGCGGGTGAAATCCGGCGTCACCGCGCCGCTCGTCATGTCACCCGCGGTGTAGCCGGTGGTGACGGCTGTTCCGGCCGAAAGATTGGCCTGAATGCTCATGGTGGAAGAAGCATCCGCCGCACCCGACAGCGCGTTGACATTCACCGGCGCGAGGGAGGTCGGATCGCTCGGCGTGTTGCCGCTCGAATCCACGGGCCATCCCATCAGATAGAGGCCGGAGGCATTCTTCAGATTGCCATTGGCGTCGGGCGTGAAATTGCCGGCACGGGTGTAATAGGTGGCACCGGTACCGTCGGCCCGCTGGTTGACCACGAAGAAACCGTTGCCGGAAATCGCCATGTCGGTGGGAACGGAGGTCGATTGCACCAGCCCCTGCAGGGTGACGTTCTGCGTCGGCAACGCGACGACACCTTGCGAGGAAATATCGCCCGATCCGCCCGAACTGGCGAGCAGGCTGGAAAACGAATTCTGGCCGGCCTTGTAGCCGACGGTGTTGGCATTGGCGATGTTGGACGAGGAAACGGACAGCGCCGTGCTGTTCGCCTGCAGGCCCGAAACACCGATCATCATTGCACCATAAAGGCTCATGATATTTTCCCTTGCGGCCCGTTCGAGGCTTCGCGCTCTACCGGGTCTCAACGATAGGCGCCGCTTCTCGGCGCCGTGTGGATATGTGGTTGCGTTACATGCTCTGGACCGTTGCCACCTCGGAAAGTGGTATTTCCATCGGTCCGATCATCAGTTGCGGTTGATCCCCCGTCATGTCGATCTGGTCGACGATTCCCTTGCTGGCGACGGCGGAGTTCACATTGGCTCCGTTCGAATCCTGGGCGGTCACCGTCAGTGTGTAGGTTCCGTCAGGCAGATCGCTGCCGGCGTTGGACTTGCCGTCCCAGGCAAAATTGTGAGCGCCCGCACCGGTTTCGCCTTGCGTGACATAGACGACCTTGCCGTTGGCATCGGTCACGGTCAGTGCGGTCATCGCGGCGGTGTTGTTCAGCGCGTAGGTCCAGTTCGCCGCCCCGCCGGAGAGCGCGGCCTTGCCATTGGTCAGCGTCACCGTTTTGCCCAGATAGCCGACCGCGTTGTTGACCCCTTGCGACTGCGTCAGTCCGATCAGGGTTTTCAGATTGTCATTGGTGTTGATCTGCTGTTCGACGCCCGAGAATTCCACCAGTTGCTGGGTGAACTGGTTGGAATCCATCGGCGACAGCGGATCCTGATTCTGCAATTGCGTCGTCAGCAAGGTCAGGAAGGTGTTGAAATTGCCCGAAAGCTGGCTCAGCGCATTGTTCTGCTGCGTGCCTGTAGCGGTTCCGGCTGTGGTGGGATCGATTGCGGTTGTCATGACGGGCGTCCTTCAAACGCGAATGTCGAGGCGGGCATCGCCCGCGCGATAGGAATTGTTGATGGCGGTGGCTGGTGCGCCGGCCTCGATCGCCTGGGTGGCTGCGATGTGAAGCGGCTTGCCATGCGGCCTTGCATTGGCGCCGCCGTCCTGCTGACGCTCCTGGCCCTTCAGCGAGAACTGCAGCCCGCTCTGCGCCAGGTCGATGCCGGCTTCTTTCAGCGCCCGTTGCAGACTGCCGCTGTCCTTCTGCATCAGGTCCAGTGTCTGCGGTTTTTCCACCGCCAGATGCGCCTGCGCTTTGCCTGCGTCGTCGATGGACAGTTTCACATCGATGCGGCCAAGTTCCGGCGGATCCAGCCGGATATCGAACTGTTTGATGCCGGCATTCAGCCGTGCCGCGATCTGAACCGCGAAGGCGGAAAGGTCGGGCGGCGGCAATGCCTGGGCAACGCCGGCGCTTTGCGGCGCAATGTGCAATGTCGCACCCGGCATCGTGGTTGTCTGCGTGGCCGCCGTGATCGGTGATGCCGTGTTCGCCGCCGCTGGCTTTTGGTTTTTGTCGTCCTTGTTGCCGGTGTCGCCTTGTGCGTCGTTCTTGGTGGCGGTGCCCGCATTTGGCGATATCGCCTGTGCCGCGGTCGCCTGCTGCGGCTGTGTCTGCGCCGCGGCCTGTTTCAGGGCCGATTGCAGCAGGGCCGCGTCCTTGGCGGAGGTTTCGTTCTGGGCCGCCGCCGCGGCTTTCGCCGCATCCGTGTTTTTGGCCTGAGCATCTTTGGCCTGAGCATCTTTGGCCTGGGCATCAGAGCCGGCCGGACCGGTGGCGCCATCCGCGCTGGCATCGGCCTTTGCCGTACCGCCCGCCGCTTGTGCGCTCAGCGCCTTGATCGCCGCGGCCATGTCCGCGCTCTTGGCGGAATCGTCCGCGGTCTTTGCGGTGCTGGCCGTATTTTCCAGCGCCATGCGCAGGAGAATGGCGGCGGCGTCCGGCGTCATGGCCTGATTGCCGTCTGCGGCATCTTTCTTTTCGTCCTTGCCGCCCGCATCTTCTTTTTCGTTGCTGGCGGCTTTGTCCGTATCGCTGGCGCTGGAGTTTGCTGCGGCCCCGTTTGCCGATGCGGAATTGTCCGCTTCCTGATCGTTCGCGGTCTTGTCCGCAGCGCTTTTGCCTGCGCCGCTTTTAGAGGTGTTGGCGCGGCCATGCTCCGGCTGCGCGGTGTCATGCGTCTTTTGCGCCTTTGCTGCGCGATCGCTCGCGCCCGCATCTTCGGCCAGCATGGCCGCGAACAGGGGATCGCCCGCGGCCGCCGAAGCGCCGTTCTGTTTTCCGGTCGCATGCGCCGCTGCCGGTTTGGCGACCGCAACATGGGATGCTGTGTTTTGTGCTGCTAGGGATGCCACGCGTTTTGATCCACTCGTATCTGCGACCGCAGTCGTCCGTGAACGCTGTAGCAAGGCTCGGACCAGTTTCAGGAAGGGCGTTTTTCCGCGCTTTCTTCCGGTTTTGGGCGCAGTTGCGGGCATGATTTTTCCGCTGCTGTGACGGCACGTTCTGCCGCGCCCGGCAAAGTTTGCCGCGCGCCGGTGCCGGAAAACGCCTGAAATGGCTGCACTTTTCATCGTGAAAACTGGCACGGCCCTTGCGATCACTCTGACGGGCGCAAAGCATTGCGAAAGAGGGCGTCGTGAGTTTGAACGGCATTTTGTCGAGCGCGTTGACCGCGTTGCACACCAACACCGCGGCCTTGCGCGTGGTGTCGAACAACGTCGCCAATATCAACACGCCGGATTACGCGCGCCGCGTCGTCAACCAGCAGACGCTGGTGACGGCGGGCCAGCTTTCCGGTGTCGATATCGCCGATATCCAGCGCGTGGTGGACAAATTCCTGAATCAGGAAACGCTGTCCGCCAACGGGCAGTCCTCGCGCTATGATACGCAGAGCACGATTTTCGATCAGTTGAACGGGCTTCTGGGCCAGCCGGGCGATGGCACCGCACTGACCTCCCAGCTCGACAATGTGTTTGCCGCGCTCAGCAATGCAGCACTTGCGCCAACCGCCAGCACCAGCCAGCAGGGCATTCTGAATGCCTTCCAGAATCTGGCCACCACGGTTTCCAGCCTGTCGAGCGCGGTCAGCGGGCTTCAGGCCCAGGTCGATCAGCAGGTCGGCACCGCGGTCGATAGCGTCAACAACCTGATCAAACAGATCTATGGCCTGAACCAGCAGATTCAAACCGCGACCGCCAACGGCGATACATCGACGGGCTTGCTGGATCAGCGCGATCTGGCGGTCAAAAGCCTTTCGGCGCTGGTCGACGTGCGCACGGTGCAGCAACCCAATGGCCAGCTTTCGGTGATGACCGAAGACGGCATGAATCTGGTCGGCGATTCCTACGCCCAGCTTTCCTATCAGTCCGGCGGCGTCAACGGCAGTTTCAGCGCCATCTCGATCGCGAACGTCAATCCCGCCACCGGTGCCGCAATCGGCCCGGCACAGCCGCTCGATCCGCATTTGCAGGGGGGCACGCTGAAGGGCCTGGTCGATATGCGCGATGGGGCGCTGGCCCAGTTGCAGCAGGAGATCGGCAGTTTCGCGCAGAAGACGGCGGCCGCGTTCAACGCGCAGCACAATGCCAATGCCGCCTATCCGCCGCCGACCAGCCTCGATGGCCGCGATACCGGCCTGCTCGCGGGCGATGGGCTTAACTTCACCGGCAAAACCACCATTGCGGTCACCGCGTCCGACGGCACACTGGTTTCCCGTATCGATGTGGATTTCGGCGCCGGAACCCTTTCTGTGGATGGCGGCGCCACCGCATCCATCGGCACCACGATCGGCAGCTTTGCAACGGCCCTGAATACCGCGCTTGGCACCAACGGCACGGCCAGCTTCGCCGATGGTCAATTGTCGCTGTCCGCCACGGGCGGTAACGGCCTTGTGGTTCAGGATGATGCCACCACGCCCTCCAGCCGCGCCGGCACCGGCTTTTCCCAGTTCTTCGGCCTGAACGATATTTTTTCGACCGGCGTTCCGTCCAATTTCGCCACCGGTCTTTCGGCGTCCGATGCGGGCGGTTTCGCGGCCGGCGGCACGATGTCGTTCGTGCTGCGCGACCAAAGCGGCAATGTCGGAAAACAGGCGAGCGTCACGCTGACGGCCGGCATGACCATCGGCGATATCGTCACCGCGCTCAACACGGGTTTTGGCGGCGCGGCCAGCTTCAGCCTTGGCAGTGACGGCACCCTCACAATGACACCGGCCGCGCAATTCGCCGGCTACAGCCTGAATGTCACAGACGACACGACGCAACGCGGCACCACAGGCGTCAGTGTCAGTGCGCTTTTCGGTCTCGGCTCCAGTGCGCTCGGCAATATCGCGGCCGGTTTCAGCCTCAATGCCGATCTGGCGCAGTCGCCACAGCGTCTGGCGCTCGGCCAGCCTTCGATCACCGCGGCCAGCGTGGCGGGCGACACCATCATCTCGTCTGGCGACAATCGCGGGCTGCTTGCGCTGCAGAATGTCGGTACCACCAATCAGAGCTTTGCCGCTGCCGGTGCGCTTGGCGCCCGCAGCGCAAGCCTGACCGACTATGCCGCGTCGCTCTATCAGGATATCGCCAGCCGCAGCCAGTCGGCCCAAACCGCGCAGACCGCGCAGAGCAACCGCCTTGCCGAGGCCCAGTCGCGCCAGTCACAGACATCGGGCGTCAACCTCGATGAGGAATTGTCCAATATGATGATGTATCAGCAGGCTTACAGCGCAGGCGCGCGCATGCTGCAGGTCGTGCAGCAGCTTTACGACACGCTGCTGCAAATCCAGTAAGGAGAAACCGCGATGACAATCGATCGCGTCGCAAGCAACAATCAGGCACAAATCTTCCTCGCCCAGTTGCTGAAGGCGGAACAGAATCTCAACACCGCGCAGGAACAGGTCGCAACCGGAAAGGTGGCGACCGATTATGCCGGTATGGGAAGCAAGACGGCCACGCTTGAAGCCGCGCGGTCTTCGGCCGCCCGCGCCGATGCGGTGAACTCCGCCACCCAGCTCGCCGTCAATCAGGCGGATTTGCAGGATACGCAGGTGACTTCGCTTGCCAATCTGGCGGATCAGTTGCGCCAGGCCGTGACCAAGGCGGCTGCCGATGGCGATGCCTCCACCCTGATGGGCCAGGCGCAGAGTATTTTCGATCAGGCTGTGCAGATCCTGAACGCGAAGGATGGCAGCGGGAACTATCTCTATGGCGGCGGCAAGGACAATACGGCGCCTGTCACCGTGAATTCGCTGGCCGATCTTCAGGCTTTGCCGTCAGCCAGCGATGCCTTCGCCAACGGCACGATCAAGAAGTCCGTTAACGTCGGCGACGGGCAAACCGTGCAGGTCGGGCTTCTGGCCTCCGATCTCGGCACGCAATTGTTTCAGGCGCTGAAGGACGTGGCCGATTTCAATGCGGGTGCCAGCGGCCCGTTCGGCAATCCCGTCACCACGGCGCAGTCCACCTTCCTCAGCGGTGCCATCCAGACCGCCTCGGCCGCCAGTCAGGATCTGAACAACCAGGCTGCCGGCAATGGCTTTGTCTATAACCGGCTTCAGGATGTGATGAGCCAGCAGCAGTCGCTCTCCACCCTCTACAAGGGCTTTGTCTCCAGCCTTGAGGATGTGGATATGGGGCAGGCGGTCAGCCAGTTGAACCAGAACCAGGTGGCGCTTCAGGCGGCCCTGCATGTGACGGCCCAATTGGGGCAGATTTCACTCCTGAATTATCTGGGCGTCAGCCAGACGGGCTGATTGCCGCCTTGCCCCCGATTGCCGCCTTGCCCCGATTGCCGCCTTGCATGGGGGCGGCCACGGGGCCTATACGCTCGGCCCCATGACGGAAGCCTTGAACAGCCTTGGCCTTGCGAAGCCCGCCCGCGAAACCCGCGTGGTGGCGGCGATGTCCGGCGGGGTGGATTCCTCGGTCACGGCAGCACTTCTGAAGCGCGAAGGCTACGATGTCGTCGGCATCACGCTGCAGCTTTACGATCACGGTGCCGCCGTCCGCAAAAAGGGCGCCTGCTGCGCGGGGCAGGATATTCACGATGCCCGCCAGGTGGCCGGCGGGCTTGGTATTCCCCATTACGTGCTGGATTATGAAGCCCGCTTCAAAAAGGCGGTGATGGAGGATTTTGCCGCTGCCTATGCACGCGGTGAAACGCCCATCCCTTGCGTTCAGTGCAACAGCAAGGTGAAATTCGCCGATCTCTTGGAAACCGCGAAGGAACTGGGTGCCGATGCGCTTGCCACCGGCCATTATGTGCGCCGGATGGAAGGGGCTACGGGGCCGGAGCTTCATTGCGCCGCCGATCTTTCGCGCGATCAGAGCTATTTCCTGTTCAACACCACGAAGGAACAGCTTTCCTTCCTGCGCTTCCCGCTTGGCGCATTGGAAAAGCCCGCGGTGCGCGCCATCGCGGTCGAGCTCGGGCTTGCGGTGGCGGAAAAGCCGGACAGTCAGGACATCTGCTTCGTGCCGGAGGGCGGCTATGCCGCGGTGGTGGAGCGGTTGAAGCCCGGTGCCGCCACGCCGGGGGAGATTGTGGACATGGAAGGCCATGTGCTTGGCCGCCATGATGGCGTCATTCATTACACCGTCGGTCAGCGCAAAGGTCTTGGCCTGTCCGGCAATGCCGAGCCGCTGTTCGTGGTGGCGCTGGAGGCGGAACGGGCCCGCGTGGTGGTCGGCCCGCGCGCGGCACTCCGTATACAGACGATTACGTTGCGTGAGGTGAACTGGCTGGTTCCCCCCGCGGCGATGGATTGCGCGGTCAAGGTGCGTTCGATGCGCCCGCCGGTTGCGGCCCGCGTCGTGCCGGGGCCGGACGGCACGGCCAGCGTGGAATTCCATGGCGCGGAGGATTCGGTCGCGCCCGGCCAGGCTTGCGTCTTTTATGAAGCCGGTGGCACCCGTGTGCTCGGCGGTGGTTTCATCGCGCGGGCCCATAGCAAGCTGAAAGCCGTTGCCTGAAACGATTGCCTTAAGAAGGGGTGGCCGGACCCTTTTCCTTGACAGCGCCGGGGCCCGCCCGTACATCCCCCGCCTTGGCTGGCCCTGGCAGCGTAGCTCAGCGGTAGAGCAGGGGAATCATAATCCCTTGGTCGGGGGTTCAAATCCCTCCGCTGCTACCAGCCCGTTGTTTCGAACCGTCATTGCGCGACCGCGCCGGCGATAAGGTTGAAGCACCGTGAACACGTCTATTGTGCCTGCCCCTGTTACGCTTGACGATATCCGTGCCGCCGCTGCCGCGATTCTGGGCGCGGTGGAACGCACGCCGACCCATTATTCCCGCACTCTGTCTCAGATCGCGGGCTGCAACATCCACCTGAAATTCGAGAACCTGCAATTCACCGCCTCGTTCAAGGAACGCGGTGCGCTGAACAAACTTCTGTCGCTGACGGCGGAGCAGAAAAAGCGCGGCGTCGTCGCGATGAGTGCAGGCAATCATGCGCAAGGCGTTGCCTATCACGCCGGCCGGCTTGGCATTCCGGCCACCATCGTGATGCCGGAAGGCACCCCCTTCACCAAGGTCAAGCACACCAAGGATTTCGGTGCCCGTGTGGTGCTGGACGGGCCGACCCTGTCGCAATCCTTCGCCCGTGCGCTGGCCATCGCGAAGGAAGAAGGGTTGACGCTGGTCCATCCCTTTGACGATCCGAAGATCATCGCAGGGCAGGGGACCATCGCGCTCGAACTTCTGGCGGATGTGCCGCAGGTCGATGTTCTGGTGGTGCCGATTGGCGGCGGCGGACTGATCTCCGGCATCGCGACTGCGGCCAAGGCCCTGAAGCCGGATATCGAGATCTATGGTGTTCAGGCCGCACTCTATCCCTCGATGTATGGCGCGAAGAAGGGCGAAACGGTGGTCTGCGCCGGGCAGACCATTGCCGAAGGCATCGCGGTCAAGGAACCGGGCGGCCTCACCCGCCGCATCGTCGATGCCCTGGTCAAGGATATCCTCCTCGTGCGGGAGGAAGAGATTGAGCGTGCCATCGCCGCCCTTCTCGAGATCGAAAAAACCGTGGTGGAAGGGGCGGGTGCCGCCGCTTATGCCGCGGTTGCAGCGCATCCGGAAATCTTTCACGGCAAGACCGTCGGCCTCGTGCTCTCCGGCGGCAATATCGATATGCGCCTGTTGTCGAATGTGATCCTGCGGGAGCTTTCGCGCGAAGGGCGCATTCTGTCTCTGGTGGTGGAAATCGAGGACCGGCCGGGCCTGCTCGCCAAAATCGCAACCACGGTGGGCACGGCCGGCGGCAATATTCTCGAAGTATCGCACAACCGCATGATGACGGATGTGCCCGCCAAATCTGCCGATCTCGGCATGGTGATCGAGGCGCGCGATGCCGCCCATGCCGCCGAAATCCGCAAAAGCCTGGAAGATGCGGGCTTCCATCTGCGCCGGCCAAAATAAGTCGCGTTGTGTTGCGTTACCGCGCGAATTTTTCCGACAGGATGATCGACGAAACCGTGCGCGCCACGCCCTGTGCCTTGCCGATGCGGTCGAGCACCGCGTCCATCCGCGCCGCCGTATCGGCTTCCGCCACCGCCAGCATGTCGTAGGCGCCTGATACCGCGGAAAGCGAACGCACCTCCGGCATCTTGCGCAATTCGGTGGCGACCCGGTCGGCCTGCTTCGGATCGGCACTGATCATCACCACGGCGCGGAAGTTGCGCGTGGCCGCCGCATCCGACAGACGCACGGTGTAACCGCGGATCGTGCCCTCTCGCTCCAGCCGGGCAATGCGTTCCTGCACGGTCGAACGCGCGACCCCCAGTTTGCGCGCGAGTGAGGCGGCCGGTTCCCGCGCATTGGCGCGCAGCAATTCGACCAGTTTGAGGTCGCTGTCCCGCATCGGCATTGTGCCGGTTTCCCCTGCGATTCGCCGGAGACTACCCCATTTTCCGGCGCTTCGCCGCCTCCTTTCCGGCCGCCTAAGCCCTTATTTCTGGTTGGTAATCAATCAGGTGGCGGCGATGAAAAAGATCATGCTTGTTGGCGGCGGAAAAATCGGTGTGGCGATTGCCGGATTCCTATCTTCGACCGGTGAATACCGGCTGACGGTGGCCGACCGCGATCCGGCCAGCCTGAGCCGGATGCCGAAGAACGAATTTGTCGAGACCCGGCAGATCGAAATCGCCGATCCGAAGGATTTCGCCCGCGAAGCCGAGGGCCATGACATCGTGCTGATGGCGACGCCCTATACGTTGACCGCCATCATTGCCGAAGGGGCGAAGCGCGCCGGTGCGCATTATCTCGACTTGACGGAGGATGTGGAATCCACCCGCACCATCAAGCGGCTGGCCGATGGCGCGAATACCGCCTTCATTCCCCAATGCGGTCTGGCGCCGGGTTTCATTTCCATCGTCGCGCATGATCTCGCCCGCAAGTTTGACGAACTGCGCGATGTGCAGATGCGCGTCGGCGCG
>Ga0209930_1004563_pt1 | contig 12223 bp, 8 predicted proteins | sample ThiBiot_500_biof_2_FD_183948 | JGI IMG/M metagenome (GOLD analysis project Ga0209930, IMG submission 183948) | Wastewater bioreactor microbial communities from Cape Town, South Africa - Thiocy_cont_500_biof (SPAdes) | ecosystem: Engineered > Bioreactor > Thiocyanate-remediating >... | reverse complement strand
AAATTTCCCTTTGGGACTTCATCGTGACTTGGTAACAAACAGTTTTATTATAGCTAATTCTAATGGTGCAAATGTTATTCAATGGCATTCTGGTGATAGCAACTGGACACAATTAGCAGGAATTCTCAGGAAAAGCGATATGACACCGACAACATTTGGTTATCCGACTGATGTTACTATTGATCCCATGGGTAATGTATATGTTGTTGATCTATCGGGTCATCGAATACAATTTTTTTTAATTGGCGAATTTAATGGTACTACGATAGCTGGTGTTACAAATCAAACTGGCAGCCATAGTAATTTGTTGTATCAACCAAGTTCAATAATTTTAGACAATCAACTGAATTTGTACGTTGCTGATTATTCTAATCATCGGATACAGAAATTTTTACGTTACTAAAACAACATTGCTTCTAGGTTCAATAACTATCAAGTCAATAAAATTTTGAAGTATATTAAGAGTCTGTTATTTTTCTTTTTTTTATTCTTAAATGAAAGACCATGTATTAAAACCTCTCAATTCGAAGTTTTAGCTCATTTGATCGAACCTTGGAAAAGAAATGTGAGATTTACATTTTCGCATACATACGACGTTAATGTTATTTAAAAAATAACTCGTTTGCAAACATCTAAAACACTTCATATCATCTGAATTCTTGTTTTGTGCGAAAGATTGATGATTTTATTTCGTTTTGTTTTACTTCTCGTCTCGTAGGTACGTTCATACATCTTCATCTAACTTTAGATCTTACTCATGGTGCCAACAGAGAAAACAGATTTTGTTCTATTATTAGAATTGCATCTAAGTTATTTCGTGAAGTAAATTTCTGCCAAAAATTCAGCAATTAGAAACCATCGTTTTAGAAAAATTGGTTCCAATTTGAGATTTGTCATGACCTCGTTCACTCGAAATTTTATTGAAATGAATAAATAGCAATGCGCACACGACTTTCAACAATCAGTGCGTGACTAACAATAATACAAAAGGTGAGTGAGAGAGAGAAATTAAGAGAGAATCGGATCGAAATATGATAGGTTGATACTCGACACAAAAGATTAAACAAACGAATTGTCAATAAAGTATTCAAGAATTTGTGCCATTTGATCTGTTTTGTTTATCTATCGATATGTACATATGATGTATATATATATGTTCTTCTCGACTTGTGCGCCATCTGTTAGTTCTTTTTCTTTTCTTTGATGAGTGTTTGCACACTATGTGCTGTTGGACTGTTTTTTGTTCGATCACATATGCTCTTGTACCTGGTTATTTTACTCGTATTCATAAAGGTGAGTTCTACGGATGGTCGTAAGCTTATCTGAATCCAAATTTAATTGTTTCATGACCAGGTTTTCCTCCAGATTTGAAAAGTATGTGATAGTTTCTCGATATATACAGTTGATGCAGAAAATACTTCTGCAACTTGCTTGATGATGGTACTAATAATTTTTATTCGTTATTTCTCATCCATAACATTTCTACCATCAAATATATTGAAAAAAAGCGACATCACCAATAAAACAACCATACTATGTATGCTTCATCCAGCTAATACCATTACAACGAATCGCAACCGTTTCACTGCTCGTCTCCTATATGCTTCAATGATTCTTCTTCTTTTCTTTTCGTAGTATCTATCATTCATCACACATTTATATATAGAAGAGTGACCCAAATCGGTAACATATTTCATACGTTTTACTTTACATTGTCAACACAAGTAAGTCAACAAAATTTCAGGCCCTTAAGAATTAATAAACAAGCACTAACAGTAATCTTTTGTACATTCTTCCATTTCACTTTTTATCTTACTCAATTTTTTCCACGAAACAATTCGATTACTTTTTACAATCGAATATTATTTCAGATTTGAATAAACATGTCTTTATCACTTCAAACACTTCCCATCGACATAATCTATCGCATATTCGATCATTGCGATGAAAAAGACTTATTCATGTCCACAAACAATGTCAACCAGCGACTGAATGCTATTCTCAATTCTTACCAACGATTCCAAGTAAACTTTCCTACCATCATTTTCTGCAGTTAATTCACTTTCTATCATGAATAGACACTCACCACACTCAACTTCCAATACAAAAACATCGGAGCTGAAGGTGCACAAGCAATTGGTCAAGCTTTAGAAAGAAATCAGGTTAGATAAAATATTTAATTTCTTCATTTCGATCAGTCTTCTTTTCTATTTTTCGCAGACACTCACTACACTCTACCTCCAATATAACCAAATCGGAGCAGCAGGTGCACGAGCAATTGGTCAAGCTTTAGAAAGAAATCAAGTTAGATAAATATTTAGTTTCATCATTCTGATCAGCCATCGTTTCGCTTTATCTCAGACACTCACCATACTCAACCTCTGGAATAATGAAATCGGAATTGAAGGTGCACAAGCAATTGGTGAAGCCTTAGAAAGAAATCAAGTTAGATAAATATTTAGTTTCTTCATTTTGATCAGTCATCTTTTCTATTTTACATAGACACTCACTACACTTGATCTCCAATATAATAAAATCAGAGCTGAAGGTGCACGAGCAATTGGTCAAGCCTTAGAAAGAAATCAAGTAAGGTAGAATATTTAGTTTCTTCATCTGGATCAATCATCTTTTCTATTGATCTCAGACACTCACCACACTCAACCTGTACAATAATGAAATTGGAACTGAAGGTGCGCAAGCAATTGGTCACGCCCTAACAAGAAATCAAGTGAGATAAATATTTAATTTTTTCATTTTGATTAGTCATCTTTTCTATTTATCTCAAACACTCACCACACTCAACCTCGGGAATAATCAAATCGGAACTGAAGGTACACGAGCAATTTGTCAAGCCTTAGAAAGAAATCAAGTGCGATATATATTTATTTTCTTCATTTCGATCAGTCATCTTTTCTATTTTACATAGACACTCACCGCACTCAACCTCGAATATAATGAAATCGGAGCTGAAGATGCACGAGCGATTGTTCAAGCCTTGGAAAGAAATCAAGTGAGATAAAATATTTAGTTTCTTCATTTTGATCAGCCATCTTTTCTTTTATCTCAGACACTCGTCAATACCCTCAAATGTTCCATTGTCTAGTTCATTAAACACTGATACATGATTATTATCCCAATTAGCAACAGCTGGACAAGAATTATTGCCAGTTGAATAAGTCAATTGTTGTGATAAACCGAACGCTTTATATACAGACACATAATATGGATATAGTTTTGCATAATTGTTTTTGTTTTCTTTTCTATTTCAGGAAGAAAACGTATTTTTAACTATATGACTTATTCATTTTTCGTTTGAACGTTATCATTCAGCTACTATACTAAACTGACTGATATTTAAACTATGTCTGGAATAAAAAGAAGATGATATATTTATTCGAATACAGAAAAGTCACGCCGTCAACATAAGTGGCGATTCTATTAGAACTGGATCATCATCAATTGAAGACGATGTAACTATTTGAGATAAATATCGAATGAACATAGAAATTACGTAGTTTTAACTCATTCACTGATGTTTTTTCCTAGTCGATCAAACTTTTTTTTTTTAATATATCCATTTATTTATTTTTAAAGAAGAATTGTTTTCTTTTGATAAACTCGAACCCAATCAACAACCATATGTTGTGGAAAAACAGTTGTATTATCAGGTGGACCATCCCATGGAACATCGACAGCCAAACTAAGAATCAAATAATATGGCCATGTACCATTAAAAGCCATGACAGGATTAATTGAATTTGGAATATGAGTTGTATTCAGATGAAAATATTGAAATTCATTGATGCCAATAGTAATATTTGTTGGTGTCCATTCGCCCCAATAAACTAAACTATGATTATGAAGTTTTGATCCATCGGGTGTTTTCCATGAAGTTCCTTTTGCAAAATTTCTTACAGGATGCATCGTATTCGATTCATTATTCCAATGAACAGTACCATGTGCATATTGATCTGTTCGAGTATCATTTCCACTTCTATTACCTCCCATCATTTCGAGAATATCAATTTCACCTGTAGTTGGCCAACTAAGATCATATTTATCACCATTTCCTAATAACCAAAATGCTGGCCATATACCTTGTCCATAAGGTAGACGAATCTTTGCAGCAAATATGCCGAATGTAAATTCCTGAAGATTTTGAGTTTTAAGTCTTCCTGATGTCCATTTTTTCGGTCCATCAGTTAGTGCAGCAATTATTAATTGATTATCTTGTACATATGAATTATAGATTGAATCTGTATTATTTTCTCGATCCAATCCTAATTCTAAACAACAATTAGTAATATGAGCCCAATTTTTTGGATTAGGTGCATAAGCTGGTTTGCCACTGATATTTGCTTGAGGTGGTCCAACATCTTCAAATTCATCTTGCCAAACTAGTTCATAATCTTGACCAGGATTAAATGTAAAGTTTGATGGATCCCAGCCATCACCAAGACAAACATCGTTAAAAATAATAACAACAAAAAGTGAAACAATAAAATGAAACATATCAATACTCTATGTATAATCGATTCTTTTCGCATTGTTTTTATAGAATAGCAGGGGATTTATCTAAAAAAAGAAGTATTACTTGTAAAATGAGACGTATATTCAAAATAGAAAGAGAAAGAAAATCAATTTATTTATTACTTGAAACCTTTGCATCGAAATGAATTAAGAAAAGCGCTTCTAAGTTTACTTTGTCGTTCTCGTAGTGTGAGTCGCTCGTCATCATCAACACCAACACATTTTCTTTTGTGCGTCATTTTTGAATATTTCAAAGTCACAGTGGTATTGCTCAATCGTCAAAAAGTTCCTCTAATTTATCATCTGAATAGAAAACAAAAAACATGACTTCGTCTGTTACTGTTACAAACAAACAGCCATGTGTCAAATGTGATAAAGGAGGAGGTATTGCTATGTGTAGTGGATGCCAACAATGATTTTGTATAAAACATTTCAATGAACATCGACAAGAACTTGCCATAGAAATGGATCATGTCGGCGAAGAACATAATTTATACAAAAATATCTTGATAATAATAAGCAGCAACGACGAACATTTCTTGATCGATTGACTGATGAATTGAAAGCGAGTCTCCAATCGGATGATTACACAGAAATTGATCTAAAGAAATGGTTAGAACAACTAAAAGAAATTCGAAAGATGCTTGAAAATCCATCAAATATTCAAATTATTGATGATAATGATCCACTATCTACTATTTATCTCATTCAAGTAAAACAAACATCTAGTTCAACAGTAAAAATTTCTTCATTTTATTCACTTAAAATTCAATGTTTTCTATTAGAATACATTGCCATCGTTGAGTATTTGCGAAAAATGTGCTCAAAACTTTTCTATTGAAAATAATTTCGGTGGTAATTGTGTACATAAAGGAACATGGCATGCCCGATATGAAGATTGTTCCTATTTGAAATGTGGTTTTCATTTAGGTATAAAAGCATCAATTGGTAGACAACATTGGTCATGTTGTTATTCACTTGATCAAAATTCGAACCAATGTAGTGAGAGTGAACCACATGTTGCTATTCCTCGTGAAAATTAAGAATAAAATAAAGGAATGACTAATATACTAAGTTTATGTGTTTATTCAAGTGTGACAAAGACACATCGTAATTGCGTACAGAGGAAGTAATAGAAAAAGGTAAAAACCATGTTTAGAGCGTATATAAACGCCAGATCTATTTTCAAAACCAACTCGGAAAAAAAACGAAGACGTTTACCTATGGATAGAAAAAATATTGTCTTTACGTGTTTGGATACACAAAAACATATAGAAAATGTTAATAGACTATCGTATTCAATCACATCTCATATCAATATCGAATCCTGTAGAGATTTCATTCAATCAAATGACCATCAAGCAATCTTTTTGATTATTTCATCATTAGATATTGATTTGCTATTCTCGAATATTGAATTATTTAAACAAGTTCATTCAATTTTTATATTTTCCTCACCAGATGATCGATACAGATTAATACATGATGAAAATTTGAATGTTATTGGTTTTTATCATCAATTTGATTCACTCGTTTCATCGATTGACGAAGAAATAGCCGAATATAATAAACAATTTTATCAGTGGATTATTTTCGATCAGGAACAATATGAAAAACGAGATTTGTCAAAACATGGTCATGATTTTATTGGATTTCATCTTTTCCATAAACTTATTCATCATTTACCGCGAGATGAAAATGCTAAACAACAAATGATTGAGTTTTTTCATGAGAAAACTCCTTCAAATTATGAATTTATTCAAACATATCAATCAAACGATGCTTTAGATTGGTATCTTAATCATGCATTCCTTCAACAATTAATTAATCAAGAATTACAAACATTCAATATTAACAATCTTTATCGGATGAGATATTTTCTTGGTGATCTCTGTGAAAGTCTACGTCAAGAGCGTCAAATGTCAACTCAATATTATCAAAGCAACTTTATTGTCTATCATTTTATGAAATTAACCGAAAATGAATTCAATGATATGAGAAATAATCAAGGTAAACTAATATTAATGAGAGGCTTTCTTCTGACATCAGATATTCCTCATGAACAATCCGATGATTTCATCGATATTATTTTTGAAATTCAATGTAACATTCGAGAGCTTGGTGATGCATTAATTTTGTCGCGATCAAATCAAACTTTATTTGATATAAACACAACATATCAATTGGAAAGTATCGTAAAATGTGATCAATATTGGATTATTCAATTGATTACAGTTAATGATGGACAATTAATTACAGAAAAATATATCAATGATACACGTCGACAAATAGATAATCTAAGTATTCCAATTATATTTGGAAATTTTTTATATGATAGATGTCAATGGCAGGACTCAGAAAATTACTTCAAATGTTTATTAAATGATTTGCCAAATGAGGATTTAGCATGGATTGAATATTCAATTGGTCAAGCTCTTCTTTGGAAAGGTGAATGGACTACAGCAAGGGATTATTTTGATAGTTCATATCAACGAATGTTGAGATCGAATCCAATTCGTATCAAAGATTCATCAGTCATACTTTCGGGTATTGGTTGCATATTATATACCCAAGGAAAATATGAAGAAGCGTTTGAATATATACAACGAGCATTGGAAATTCAACAGAAATATTATTCTTCTAATCATCCACATATTGCTGTAAATTTCGAAATAATTGGTAGAATTTACGACAGAAAAGTGCAAACAGATGAAGCACTTGAATATTTGCACAAAGCACTGTTAATTCGTAAAGAATATTATAATGATTTTCATATTGATATAACTACAAATTTTATGTTTATCCAAAGTATATTGCTCAAACAAAGAAAAAATAGCGACGCATTTGAATGTTTCAACCGTGTAACAAATATCTTCAATTATTATTCTCAATTAAACAGTATTGATGCTGTTATAAATATATCTTTAACTAGTAATATTCTATGTGACGAGAAAAAATATGATCAATTTTTTAATTTAATCGAAAAAGCAATAAAAATAACTCGACGACTACGCCCGTCCTATCATAACGATTATAGTATTCTGATAAGTCAAATTCTAAATGTTAAATTTAATCAAGAAAAATACGATGAATGTTTAGAATCGTATCAACATTTATTAGCAACGCTCCGAAACTGGTTGTCTTCGGATCACTTAGATATTATATGGTCATTAACTACAATTGGTAATGCACATTTATACGGAAAGCATGATTGGGAACAAGCACATCAATGTTATCAACAGGCTTTAGATATATTGGAAAGATTCTATCCATCATATGATGGATGTAAAGCATCAGTGTACAATCATATTGGTACTTTTTTTTATGAGAAAAGAGACTATGATCAAGCTTATCAATATTATCAAAACGCACTTGAATTACAAGAAAAACTCTATTCATCTGATCATATTGATTTATGTAACAATCTGGAATGCATTGGTAGTACATATTACTCTCGAGAAAAATATGATCAAGCTATTGCTTTTTATCAACGAGTTTTACAAATTAAACACAAGAATTATCCATCGGATCATATCGAAATTTCATATACTTTAAATAATCTTGGCCATGCTCTTCGTAATATCAATCAATCTGATCAAGCATTAGAATATCATCAACAAGCATTAACTATTCAAAGAAACTTGTATTTATCCGATCATTCCGATATCGTCCATACATTAAATTGTGTAGGAAGAGCTTTACAAACGCAAACAAAATGCGATCAAGCATTGGAATATTATCAGCAATCATTGAAAATGCAAGCAAATCTCTATTCATCGAATCATATAAAAGTTGTTCAGAATTTGATCCATATAGGCGATTTATATAATGATAAAGAAAACTATGATGAGGCTTTGAAGCTTTATCAACAAGCATTATCAATTAAAGAAAAACATTATTCATCTGATGACGAAGAAATTGCTTCGAGTTTAATTTTAATTGGTCGTGTATTGAGAAATCAACAAAAATATGAGGAAGCATTAAATGCACAAAATCGTGCATTAACAATTCGAAAGAAGAATAATCCATCGAATCATGTCTTCGTTGCGTATGCTCTTGGTCACATTGGTTTTACGTTGTATTCTCAAAAAAAATATATTGAAGCACTAAATTTTTATCAAGAAGAAATGGAGATTTATGATCAATATCATCGATCAGACCATGCAGATAAAGCTAACAATTTGAGGAATGTAGGTGATACATTCCGTGAATTAAAAAGATATGATGAAGCTCTAGTATATTATAAACGAGCAATAAATATGCAAGAGAATCTATTTGGTAAAAATGGTCATATTGATATGATTTCTAATTTGGTTTCAATTGGAAACATCTTATTCGATCAAAAACAATTCAAGGAAGCTTTAGGTTATTACGAACAATCTTTAGTTATCAGAGAACAGTTTGATTCATCGAATCATAAATCGATCATAAATCTTCTTACGACAATTGGTTATACTTTACGTAAACTAAATATGGATGATGAAGCGTTAAAATATTTTAAACGAATATTAAGTTTGTCCGAAACTCAAAAATTATCAATTAACAACGAACTTGTTGACACGTTCTATTATATTGGAAGTATTCGATGTGATCAACAATCTTATGATGAAGCAATTGATTCCTATAAACGAGGATTAAAAATAGCTGAAGAACAGAATCCACTGAACCATACATCTATTGCATCAATGCGTTATTATATTGGGTCTAGTTATTATAAACAAAGAAAATTCAATGAAGCACTGACATTTTTAGAATCCGCTTTAGATTATTTTGAAAGATATAGTGCTGAAACGCCTGCGCCAATTGATAAAGTTTTATATGAAATCGCTTTAGTTTGGAATCAAAAACGAGATTATAATCGAGCTACTGAATATTTACTTAAACGTCTTAAAGTAATGGAAGGAAGTCTTGTTTCAAACGATCCAGATGTTATTACTAGTATCTCCTGTATTGCTCAAGTTCAACGTAACATACCTAATTATCAATTATCATTGATATATGAATTGAAATGTCTCTCACTTCGAGAAGAAATTTTTTCACCTGATGATATTAGAATTGGTGAAACTTTATCCAATATAGGTCTTTGTTATAATAAACTTTATGAAAAAGAATTAGCGTTAGAATATTATCAACGAGCGTTGGACATCTATCAACAATCTAAAGAGCCTAATTTCGATAAAATACAGCAAATATGTCGGAATATTGAATGGCTTATCGATTAATTGATACTTAAATATTTCCAAATAAACATGTATAATCGAGATACGAAATTTCGATTTCAACTTTTATTCAACTGATTGTAATAAAATAAAGATAAAAAGGATTTCTTTGATTATTTTTAAAAGTTGCTGTGCAATTTTATTTTAAGGCTTCTCGAAAATCGATCTTATTGGATTTTATATAATCAGAGAGGCGTTCTCCATTAATGGATTTCATGATAGTCCAAAGTTCTTATTTTCGACGAGAGATTTTCTGAACCATCGAAATTACTTTGAATCATTTCTTTACTTCAACAAGTTCGTCCGAACATTTCGTTAAAATCTGTTGGTGCTGAAAATGAGTTTGAAATAGACAAAATATGTTTACTGTGACCTATGAATTTCTACTTGATTAACTTCCAATTGACATTGAATAGGTTGTGTTTGAGTCGGTGAATATGGTATTCCATGATATTTATCAATCATTTGTCGAAGTTGATTTTCTAATCGTTATAATACAGATATCATGCATCTAGAAACAACGTCTTTGTTTTATCTCATATTTAATTAAAGTTAAAACTTTTCGGTTTGGTTCGTAAAAAACACGAACGGTTTCCATCACTGGTAACTGAATAATTTTGCTTTTTTTTAATATATTCTTTACTCCTACAACAAAAATTATACGCCAATGGCAACGGCACAGAAAGAGATTGGTAGTTTTGACAACACGTGCATGCGAGCAACAGTTACGTTTTTTTTCTTTTTCTTTTTGCAACACACGCATTTGCATATGCAGAGCGATGAAATAAAGAAATATTTTTAAGATACAAAACATTTTCAGTACGGGCAATGGACACATCGAATCCGTTCGACTTGAATCTGGCTATTTCATCCAAATACATGAAACCAATCGGGCATGTGCCGAAATCAAATTTCTTTATAACAAATCATGCATCAAAATCGCATGAATCATTAGATGCAGAATCATTACTTGAAAAAGTTAAACTCGTCGAAGATTTAGGGCAAGTATTAGAACGTCGTAAACAATTCAAAATCTATGAAGATAATTTCAAAAATACTCTAGCACAAATTATTAAAGATAAACTTTCGTTCAATAAATTACGTGATGTTTGTTCAAAATACAATGAAAATGGTATTAGTGAGCATAATAATAAGAGTAAACAGCAAATGGGTTACTTTCTACATAAAAAATTATCTAATGATGATGCACGAGCATGTGCTTTTGCAATTTCATTCTATACGGGTTCTACTTATGGAACGATCAATCGTGGTGCATCAATGATAGCTCGACAAGGAAACGGTGAAATGACTAGTGGATTAGAGGATAAGACAGCCGAAGATGCAAGTATTATCATGTACTATATGATCTTGGGTTTATCTCATATTGATTTTTATTGGGGGACAGTTACACGTGCGATCAATATGAACGACAATGAACTCGATCAATATTTCGAAGGTGCACTTATTAGTTGGATTCAATTTAGCAGTTCGAAGAGAGGTGATACACCAGCTGCAGCATTCGCAGAGTCTAATACGGTCTTTACTATCTATTCGCTTACTGGTCGTAGAATTAAAGATTTTTCGAATTTTCCTGACGAGGATGAAGTTCTTTTTATGCCTCATTCATCTTTTTTGGTTACTCATGTGACAAGAAGTAACAATCAAAATCGCATATTTATGCGTCAAGTTGAATTAGGATTGTGTGAACATACAATTCTATGGGTTGACGATAATATCTTCGATGCAACATGGGAAAATAAGAAACATATGGAAAAAGCTGGTACACTTGGAGGCAAAGCAAGTGTTCATTTTATTCCAAAGATTAATACTGAGATGGCTATCGTCTTTTTGAAATCTGCATTTGGACAACGATTAAAAGGAAAACCGAATTTTCGTATTATAACGGATATGAATCGATATAATGAAAATCCATCGAACAATGCTGGTGCACGACTTCTTCTTGAAGTTCGCAAATTAGAATTCGATTGTTTATGTCTTGTTTTTACTAGTGATAAAGCTAAGGGAACGCAGATTATTACAACACTCTTGAATCCAACACAACAGAAAAATATTCAAGTTACAACATCCATTCAAGAACTCGAAAAATTTGTTAGCTTTAAATAAATCATTATTTTTTTGTTTTCTACTACTAATATCTAGAAATACATCATCTTTTCCTGAAAAAAATTTCATGAAAATTACTTTTTAATTTCTTTTTTATGTAATAAATGTATAACAAAGAATTCAAAATGTTTAGTCATCATCACTACAGAGAGAACAGACGGAGACACAACATTCGAAAATATCACAAATACAAGAAATATCGTCGCAATCACAATCGCAATCGCAATCACAATCACAATCACAATCATCGTTGGAGTCAGGGTCGGACCTACTAGAACATGTACAGCAACATTCGCAATGACGACAATTTTTACATTCGTGACATTTTTCACATTTGAAACAAGTAAAAC
>Ga0209930_1004562_pt1 | contig 12227 bp, 9 predicted proteins | sample ThiBiot_500_biof_2_FD_183948 | JGI IMG/M metagenome (GOLD analysis project Ga0209930, IMG submission 183948) | Wastewater bioreactor microbial communities from Cape Town, South Africa - Thiocy_cont_500_biof (SPAdes) | ecosystem: Engineered > Bioreactor > Thiocyanate-remediating >... | reverse complement strand
CAGCGCGGTAGACGTGGCGCATCGGCAAGGCCATGACCGGGTTGGCCTGGATCAGGCCGCAGGTCAGTGCGTAGTCGAACATGCGCTTGAGCAGGCCGCGTACCTGGCCGGCGGCGGCGTCGAAGCCTTGTTCCTTCTTGCGCCAGATGACACCGCGCACGTCCTCTGCGGTGATATCCCTGACCGGCTTGCTGCCGATGTGCGGCAGGATGTCCTTCTCCAGGTAACGGCGAGGCATGGTCACGTTCTTGCGGTCGCGTGACTGGATGTCCTTGAAGAAGCGTTCGGAGAACTCGGCCACGGTGGCGTCTTCTGCCCCAACCACTTTCTCCTGCTGCTTTTTCTGCGCCGGAGACTGGCCCAGTGCCACCAGATGCGCCGCCTCGTCCCGCTTCAGCCGGGCGTTCTTCAGGCTAAGGGCCGGGTACTTGCCGAGTGTGAGCTTCTCGCGCTTGCCACTCAGCCGATAGCGATAACGCCAGACGATGCTGCCACTCGGCAGCACTTCTACGTACAGCCCGCGGTCGTCACTGACGATGTACGAGGCATCCTTCGGCTTGAGCGCCTTGAGTGCGGTGTCTGTGAGAGACATGGACCCTCCTTTGGGTCCATGAAAGTCAATAGTCAGGCTATTCGGTGAGCTTGGACCCATATATGGACCCGAACAGCGATGGCTTTGACTGTATCACCGAATCACTCAGTAGACAAAAATCCCTTTATTTATGCGGCTTACAGATACATCTGCAGACTTCGATGGACGCCCATGGAACCCATCTCACTTCCCAATGCAAAAGCTCGAGAAGATCACACCCAGCAGGTCATCCGAGCTGAATTCCCCGGTGATGGAGTTCAGCGAGACCTGGGCCAGGCGCAGTTCCTCGGCCAGCAGGTCCAGATGGGCGGCCTGGGCCGCCAGCTGCAGCTCGGCCTCTTCCAGGTGCGCGGCCACGGCCTGCAGCGCCTCCACATGGCGTGCGCGCGCCAGGTACAGGCCTTCGGGGGCGGACTGCCATCCGGCCACATCCAGCAGGCGCCGGCGCAGCGCATCCAGGCCGTCGCCGGTGCGTGCCGACAGCGCCACGCTGCCTTCGCGCCCGCCATGCGCCTGCAGCTGGGCCGGCTCGGCGCGATCGGTCTTGTTCCAGACATCGATCACGGGCACCTGGCCCGGCAGCTTCTGGGCCAGGGTTTCGGCGATGGCCGCGTCTGCGGCCAGATAGTCGTTGTCGCCCATGCGCGTGAGGTCGTGCAGGAAGAGCACGGCATCGGCCGCAGCGATCTCCTCCCAGGCGCGGGCGATGCCGATGCGCTCGACTTCGTCACTGCTCTCGCGCAGGCCGGCTGTGTCTATCACGTGCAGCGGCACGCCCTCGATCTGGATGGTCTGCTGCACCTTGTCGCGCGTGGTGCCGGCGATGGGCGTGACGATGGCCAGCTCGGCACCGGCCAGCGCATTGAGCAGCGAGCTCTTGCCCGCATTGGGCTGCCCTGCGATCACGACCTTGATGCCTTCGCGCAGCAGCGCACCCTGGTGGGCGCGCGACAGCACCTGGTCCAGCTTGCCGCGCAGCCGCGCGAGCTGGCCGCTGGCATCGGCCTTTTGCAGGAAGTCGATCTCTTCCTCGGGAAAGTCCAGCGTGGCCTCGACCAGCATGCGCAGGTGCACCAGCGCATCGCGCAGGCCATGGATCTCCTCGGAGAAGGCTCCCGACAGCGAGCGGCTCGCGCTGCGCGCGGCGGCCTCGGTGCTGGCGTCGATCAGGTCGGCAATGGCTTCGGCCTGGGCCAGATCGATCTTGTCGTTGAGAAAGGCACGTTCGGTGAATTCCCCAGGCTGGGCCAGGCGCAGGCCAGGCAGTACGCTGCGATGGCCTTCGAGAGGCTCTTGCGCCGCCTCCAGGCAGCGTGCCAGCAGCAGCTGCAGCACGACCGGGCCGCCGTGGGCCTGCAGCTCCAGCACGTCCTCGCCGGTGTAGCTGTGCGGCGCCGGGAAGAACAGGGCCAGGCCGTGGTCTATGGGTCCGCCTGCGGCATCGCGCAACGGCAGGTAGGTGGCCTCGCGCGGCTTGAGGTCGCGCCCGCACAGCACCCGCACCAGCGGCGCCACCCCCTTGCCGGAGACGCGCACGATGCCCACGGCGCCGCGCCCCGGAGCGGTGGCGATGGCGGCAATGGGGTCGTTGTGGCGGGGCAGCATGGATGGAGCTTTCTAGGGAAGGGATTTCAGGCCGCCGATGATAGGCCGCCCATGAAAAAAGCCCGCCGAAGCGGGCTTTGGAGCCAGGGCCTTCGCAGGCTTACTTGGCAGGCTTGGTCTTGCCGAAGTTGGGCAGATTGAACTGCGGCGGCACGCCCATGCGGGTGTTGATGATCCACTGCTGGGCAATGGACAGGATGTTGTTCGTCAGCCAGTACAGCACCAGGCCGGCCGGGAAGAAGAAGAACATCACGCTGAAGACCAGGGGCATGATCCACATCATCTTGGCCTGCATCGGATCCGGCGGAGCGGGGTTCAGCGCGGTCTGCAGCAGCGACGACAGGGTCATCAGCACGGGCAGGATGAACAGCGGGTCCTTGGCCGACAGGTCGGTGATCCAGCCGATCCAGGGCGCGTTGCGGATTTCCACGCTGGACAGCAGCACCCAGTACAGCGCGATGAACACCGGGATCTGGATGATGATGGGCAGGCAGCCGCCCATGGGGTTGACCTTTTCCTCGCGGTAGATGCGCATCATCTCCTGCTGCATCTGCTGGGGCTTGTCCTTGAGGCGCTCGCGCATTTCCATGATGCGCGGGTTGATGGCCTTCATCTTGGCCATCGAGGAGTAGGCCTTGGCATTGAGCCAGTAGAAGGCGATCTTCAGCAGCAGCACCAGGGCCACGATGGACCAGCCCCAGTTGCCCAGGAAACCGTGCAGCTTGTCCAGCAGCCAGTACAGCGGCTTGGCCAGGATGGTCAGCCAGCCATAGTCCTTGACCAGTTCCAGGCCGGGGGCCAGAGCCTCCAGGCGCTTTTCGATCTGGGGTCCGGCAAACAGGCGCGCTTCCACGCTCTTGCTCTGGCCGGGCTCGATGGTGCCCACGGGCGTGATCATGCCGACGGCGTAGAGGTTGCTGTCCACCTTGCGCAGGAAGTTCTCGCGCTGCACGCCTTCGGCCAGCAGCCAGGCGCTGGCAAAGTAATGCTGGACCATGGCCACGTAGCCGCCCGAGGACGACTTCTCGACGCTGGCCTTGCCGTTTTCGATGTCCTTGAACTCGACCTTCTGGTACTTCTTCTCGTCGGTGTAGACGGCCGGGCCCGTGAAGGTGGAGTACATGGTGGACTCTTCGCCTTCGGGCTTGTTGCCGTCGCGCACCAGCTGCAGGTACAGCTGCGGGTTCACGGCAGTCGTGCCGGTGTTCACCACTTCATGGCGCACGCCGATGTCGTAGGCACCGCGCTTGAGCGTCCAGATCTTGACCAGCTTCACGCCGCCCATGTCGGGCGACTCGAAGCGAAGCTCCATCTGGTCCTCGCCGTCCTTGAGCTCGCGTGCACCGGGCAGCGCGGTCATGGTCGTCTTGTGCGTGGGGAAACCGCCGCCGATCAGGCCCGACTGTCCCAGGTACACACGATGCACGCTCTCGTCGAACAGCACGACCGGCTTGTCCTTGTGGGCGGAATCGGCGTACTTGAGCAGCTCGGCATGGCGCAGCGTGCCGCCCTGGCTGTCGAAGGTCAGGCGCAGCACGTCGGTGCTGATGGTCACGTTCTGGCGCGGGGCAGCCTCGGGCGCGGCAGCGCCGCCAGGCACTTCGCCGGCACCGGCCGTTGCCGCAGTCGCTGCCGAGGGCACGCTGGCGTCGCCGGGCGCCTTGCCCGTTTCAGGTGCCGGGGCCGTGGCCACGGCCGGCGCGGGGAAGAAAGTGGCCTTCTTGCCGTTGTGCACTTGCCATTTGTCCCATAGCAAGACCAGCGAAAAGCCAAATATCACCCACAGGATGGTGCGGCGAATATCGTTCATGAAGACTTCTTAGGTGAGGAAGGTTGGGTGTTTTCGGGCGCAGCCGTCAGGCTGGTGAACAGCCTGGGCTTGTGCTCTGGCACAGGGTCATGCCCCCCGTCACACCACGGATGACAGCGCGCCAGTCGGCGCAGTGTCAGGTAGGAGCCTACCGCAGCGCCGTGTTGCTCCAGCGCTTCAAGGGAATAGGCAGAGCAGGTCGGCGTGAAGCGGCAGGCCGAGCCCAGCCAGGGACTGAGCATCAGCCGATAGCCACGCACCAGCGCCATCAGCAGCCGCTGCATCATGGCGTGGCTCCGGCAGGCTCGCCAGCGGCAGCGGCCGGCTCCTGCGCTGGCTGAGGCAACCCGGGTGCCGGCTGCGACAGGCGTTTCGCGGCATGGGCGAACAGCTGCTGCAGCTCGGCACGAACCGCCTGCTTGAGCACATCGGACGTGGCGCTCACGAACTGGCGCCGGTCAAAGCCCGAGCGCAATCGCACCACATGCGCGCCATGGAGCATCAAGGCCTCGTGCTCGCCGCCCACGGCGTAGATCTGCCGCTTGATGGTGTGGCGTGTCACCGATCGGCGCGCCCAGCGCTTGGGCACCATGGCACCCAGCCAGGCATCCCGGCGCACCGCGCCAACGCCGAACAGGGCCTGCGGATCTTGCGATCCGGGCCCTGTCGGTGGCGGCATGGCAGCGACCTGCTCCGTCAGAACGAGACGGTGCAGGGCGAAGTGCGCGGTACGCGAAACCGTACCGGCAGCCATGGCGGCCTGAAACTGCGGACGTGTTTTCAGCCGTTGCATTCCAGCACCCCTTTCAGGGGTTCAGTGCAGCGAGCAAACCGCCCAGCAATGGCTGGCCTTAGACGGCCAGACGCTTGCGGCCCTTGGCGCGGCGAGCGTTGATCACGGCGCGGCCGCCCTTGGTCTTCATGCGGACCAGAAAGCCGTGGGTGCGGGCGCGACGGGTCTTGGAGGGTTGGTAAGTACGTTTCATGTTGGTTCCTAGAGAAGGTTCAGTTTTGCACCGGTCCCGTATCCGGCACGCTACACGCAGTGCAGCCAGCAGCCGCCACAAAGGCAAACCGCCAGGCCACCTGCCAAAAATCTGCACGATGCACTTGCCATGTGCGGCCAGGAGCGCGAACCGGGAAGGTTTCGCCCAAGGCAACCAGCAGCAGCATGCAGACCCGATGCAGACGGGCGGGACATATCACCCTGAACACATTCAGGGAAACCCGCGATTATCACAGCGTTGCCCACTTGATGCAATGCCCTTCGAACCCGAAGGATGCCTGCCCATTTTGCGACAGGGCAGAGGACAAGCTCCTGATATTTTGTGGATAACTTCCGCAAAAGCTACAATGGCAGCCTCGCAACAGTTCCTCCTATCCACAACTAGACTTCGACAATGACAGAGGAACCTACGAACGATGCAGGCCAGGGCCTGTGGCAAGTCTGCGTTGAGCAACTGGGGCAGGAAATGCCTGAGCAGCAGTTCAACACCTGGATCAAGCCCCTGACCGCGCACGTCGCCGAAGACTTCTCCAAAGTCACCGTCTACGTGGCCAACCGCTTCAAGCTCGACTGGATCCGCGCCCAATATGCAGGCCGCATCTCGGCCATGCTGGAGTCGCTCTATGGCCAGCCGGTGACACTTGAGTTAGCGCTCGCTCAACGGGAAAGCGTTGTGCGTACTTATGTTCGCCCATCTTCCAGCGAGCGCTCGGCCCCACCGGAAACCATTGTCACCTCGGTGCCCACGGTCACTGGCGAAGACGCGGCAGCGCCGGTCTTCCGTACGCGCCTGAACGCCGCGCTGACCTTTGAAACCCTGGTGGAAGGCACGGCCAACCGCATGGCACGCTCGGCCGCCATGCATGTGGCGGGCTCGCCCGGCCACCTGTACAACCCGCTGTTCATCTACGGCGGCGTGGGCCTGGGCAAGACCCACCTGGTGCATGCCGTGGGCAACAAGCTGCTGGCCGACAAGCCCGACGCGAAAGTTCTCTACATCCACGCCGAGCAGTTCGTCTCGGATGTGGTCAAGGCCTACCAGCGCCGCACTTTTGACGAATTCAAGGAGCGCTATCACTCGCTGGATCTGCTGCTGATCGACGATGTGCAGTTCTTCGCCAACAAGGACCGCACGCAGGAGGAGTTCTTCAACGCCTTCGAGGCCCTGCTGGCCAAGAAGAGCCACATCGTGATGACCTCGGACACCTATCCCAAGGGGCTGACGGTGGCCATCGAGCCGCCCGAGCTGGAGATGCGCGTGGCCATCCTGATCAACAAGGCCCGCGCCGAGAACGCCGAGATGCCCGAGGAAGTCGCCTTCTTCGTGGCCAAGAACGTGCGCTCCAACGTGCGCGAGCTCGAAGGCGCGCTGCGCAAGATCCTGGCCTATTCGCGCTTCAACCAGAAGGAAGTCTCCATCCAGCTGGCCCGCGAGGCCCTGCGTGATCTGCTGTCCATCCAGAACCGCCAGATCAGCGTGGAAAACATCCAGAAGACGGTGGCCGACTACTACAAGATCAAGGTGGCCGACATGTACAGCAAGAAGCGCCCGGCCAGCATTGCCCGGCCGCGCCAGATTGCCATGTACCTGGCCAAGGAATTGACCCAGAAGAGCCTGCCCGAGATCGGCGAGCTGTTCGGCGGACGCGACCACACCACCGTGCTGCACGCGGTGCGCAAGATCGCCGGCGAACGCCAGCAGCTGACCGAGCTGAACCAGCAGCTGCACGTGCTGGAGCAAACTCTCAAAGGTTGATGAAAACTCCCCCGTTCAGGCCCTGCGTACGCGGCAAAATGGGGGATTCGAGCGGCAAGAGGGGGCTCATGTGTGAGCCGCCGCTCCCACCGAGACCCGCATCCTTAAATCAGAGGTTGACATGATCGTCCTGAAAGCCACACAAGACAAAGTTCTCGCGGTCCTGCAATCGGTGTCCGGCATCGTCGAACGCCGCCACACGCTGCCCATCCTGGCCAACGTGCTGATCAAGAAGACCGGCAACGCATTGCAGCTGACCACCAGCGACCTGGAAATCCAGATCCGCACCACCGCCGAACTCGGCGGCGACACCGGCGACTTCACCACCACCGTGGGCGCGCGCAAGCTGATCGACATCCTCAAGACCATGCCCGGCGACCAGACCGTGAGCCTGGAGACCCAGCAGGCCAAGATGGTGCTCAAGGGCGGCAAGAGCCGCTTCACGCTGCAGACCCTGCCGGCCGAGGACTTCCCGCTGGTGCAGGAGGCTGCGGCCTTCGGCCCTTCCTTCAGCGTGCCGCAGAAGGTGCTCAAGGACCTGCTGGGCCAGGTCTCCTTCGCCATGGCCGTGCAGGACATCCGCTACTACCTCAACGGCATCCTGTTCGTGGCCGAGGGCAAGCAGCTGTCCCTGGTGGCCACTGACGGCCACCGCCTGGCCTTTGCAAGCAGCCAGCTGGACGTGGAAGTGCCCAAGCAGGAAGTGATCCTGCCGCGCAAGACCGTGCTGGAGCTGCAGCGCCTGCTGTCGGATGCCGGCGGCGAGAACCAGCCCCACATCGAGATGCAGTTCGCCAACAACCAGGCCAAGTTCACCTTTGGCGGCATGGAGTTCGTGACCAAGCTGGTCGAGGGCAAGTTCCCCGACTACAACCGCGTCATCCCGCGCAACCACACCAACAGCGTGACCCTGGGCCGCGCCCCGCTGCTGGCCAGCCTGCAGCGCACGGCCATCATGACCAGCGACAAGTTCAAGGGCGTGCGCCTGACGGTGGAGCCCGGCACCTTGCGCGTGGCCTCCAACAACGCCGAGCAGGAAGAGGCCATGGACGAGCTGGACATCGACTACGGTGGCGACACCATCGAGATCGGCTTCAACGTCACCTACCTGATCGACGCCCTGTCCAACATGGGCCAGGACATGATCAGGATCGACCTGCAGGACGGCAACAGCTCGGCGCTGCTGACCATCCCCGAGAACGACAGCTTCAAGTACGTCGTGATGCCGATGCGCATCTGAGCGCGCGCCACACCTACCCGATGCCTGACACATTGCGCAGCCCCTGCACCCGCCGCCCGGTGGCACAAGCCGGTGCAAGGCGCGCAACCACCCTATCCGACTCGTAGCCCGCAGCGCGCGTCCCTACGCACCGCGCCAGCGGCCGAATCGAACATTTTCAAGCGAAGCGACAGCTTCCGACGGAACTACCCCAGGGCCTTCCATGACCGACGAGAACAAGCCAGAAAACCAGACCATTGCCCCCGAAGGCTCAGACTCCAGCGGCTATGGCGAAGGCGCGATCCAGATCCTCGAAGGCCTGGAGGCCGTGCGCAAGCGCCCCGGCATGTACATCGGCGACACCTCCGATGGCACGGGCCTGCACCACCTGGTCTTCGAAGTGGTGGACAACTCCATCGACGAAGCCCTGGCCGGCTACTGCGACGACATCCTGGTCACCATCCATGCCGATGGCTCCCTGTCCGTCATCGACAACGGCCGCGGCATCCCCACGCGCGTGAAGATGGACGACAAGCACGAGCCCAAGCGCTCGGCGGCCGAAATCGCCCTCACCGAACTGCACGCGGGCGGCAAGTTCAACCAGAACAGCTACAAGGTCTCGGGCGGCCTGCACGGCGTGGGCGTGTCCTGCGTGAACGCACTGTCCATCTGGCTCAAGCTCAGCGTGCGCCGCGACGGCGAAGTCTACGAGATCGACTTCTCGCGCGGCCAGGTGCAGAACCGCCCCATCGAGATCGTGGACGGCGTCGAGGTCTCGCCCATGCGCGTAGTCGGCAAGAGCGACAAGCGCGGCACCAAGGTCCACTTCCTGCCCGACACGGAAATCTTCACGCAGAACCATGAGTTCCGCTACGAGATCCTGGCCAAGCGCCTGCGCGAACTGTCCTTCCTGAACAACGGCGTGCGCATCCGCCTCAAGGACGAGCGCGACGGCCGCGAGGATGACTTCTCCGGCGCCGGCGGCGTCATGGGCTTCGTGCAGTTCATCAACGCCAACAAGAAGGTGCTGCACCCCACCGCCTTCCACGCCAACGGCACGCGTCCTGCGGAAAGCTACGGCGGCATCCCCGGCACCGAGATCGGCGTCGAAGTCGCCATGCAGTGGAACGACAGCTATGCCGAGCAGGTGCTGTGCTTCACCAACAACATCCCGCAGCGCGACGGCGGCACCCACCTGACGGGCCTGCGCGCCGCCATGACGCGCGTGATCGGCAAGTACATCGAGCAGAACGAGCTGGCCAAGAAGGCCAAGGTCGAGGTCAGCGGCGACGACATGCGCGAAGGCCTGTGCTGCGTGCTGTCCGTGAAGGTGCCCGAGCCCAAGTTCAGCAGCCAGACCAAGGACAAGCTGGTCTCCAGCGAAGTGCGCGCGCCCGTGGAGGACATCGTCGCCAAGGCGCTGACCGACTACCTGGAAGAAAAGCCCAACGACGCCAAGATCCTGTGCAGCAAGATCGTCGATGCCGCGCGTGCCCGCGAGGCCGCGCGCAAGGCCCGCGAGATGACGCGCCGCAAGGGCGTGCTCGACGGCATGGGCCTGCCCGGCAAGCTGGCCGACTGCCAGGAAAAGGACCCGGCGCTGTGCGAGATCTACATCGTCGAGGGTGACTCCGCCGGCGGCTCCGCCAAGCAAGGTCGCGACCGCAAGTTCCAGGCCATCCTGCCGCTGCGCGGCAAGATCCTGAACGTGGAAAAGGCCCGCTACGAGAAGCTGCTGTCCAGCAACGAAATCGTCACCCTGATCACGGCCCTGGGCACCGGCATCGGCAAGGCCACGGCCGAATCGGGCAAGAGCGGCAGCGACGACTTCGACCCCAACAAGCTGCGCTACCACCGCATCATCATCATGACCGACGCGGACGTGGACGGCGCCCACATCCGCACCCTGCTGCTGACCTTCTTCTACCGCCAGATGCCGGACCTGGTCGAGCGCGGCCACATCTACATCGCCCAGCCGCCGCTGTACAAGGTCAAGAACGGCAAGGAAGAGCTGTACATCAAGGACGGCCCCGCGCTCAACCAGTACCTGCTGCGCATCGCGCTGATGAACGCCAGCGTCAGCACCGGCGGCGCCAACCCGCGCACGCTGGACGGCGAGGAACTGGCCAAGCTGGCCAACATGCACCTGGCTGCCGAGACCGTCATCGACCGCCTGTCCAACTTCATGGATGCCGAGGCCCTGCGCGCCATCGCCGACGGCGTGCAGATCACGCTGGACAGCATCGAGGCGGCACAGGCCTGCGCCCCCATCCTGGAGGCCAAGCTGCGCGAGTTGACCACCACAGGCGTGCCCGCCGAGGTCACGGCCGAAATCGATCCGGTCTCCGAAAAGCCCGTGCTGCGCATCAGCCGCCACCACCACGGCAACATCAAGAGCTCCATCCTCACCCAGGAGTTCGTGCGCAGCCACGACTACGCCGCGCTGGCCGACGAAGCCCAGAACTTCAACGGCCTGCTGGGCGAAGGCGCCAAGGTCACGCGCGGCGAAGGCGAGAAGGCCAAGAGCGACAAGGCCACCGACTTCCGCCAGGCCATGCAATGGCTGCTGCACGAGGCCGAACGCACCACGGCCCGCCAGCGCTACAAGGGCCTGGGCGAAATGAACCCCGAGCAGCTGTGGGAGACCACCATGGACCCCACCGTGCGCAGCCTGCTGCAGGTGCAGATCGGCGACGCCATCGAGGCCGACCGCGTGTTCACCATGCTCATGGGCGACGAGGTGGAGCCGCGCCGGGACTTCATCGAGACGAATGCGCTGCGGGCGGGCAATATCGACGTCTGATCCAGCCGAACGGCACACTGCAAAAAGCGCTCTGCAAGGAGCGCTTTTTTCATGGCCGGACCTTGGTGCCCCTGGTCATGTTCACCGCCCACCAAACTCCTCCCACAGCGCCTGCGTATGCTCGCCCAGCGCGGGCACGGCGCCCATGGCGGCTTCGGCATCCGACAGCGTGGCCGGGGGCAGCAGGGCCTGGATGCTGCCGGTGGGCGTGGCCACCTCGCGCCAGCGTTCACGCGCCTGCAGCTGGGGATGGTCCCAGACCGCGTGCATGTCGTTGAGCGGCGCGTTGGCGATGCCGCCTGCATCCAGGCGCTGCATGGCCTGTTCGCGGCTCAGGGGGGCCAGCACGGAGGCGATCACCGCGTCGAGTTCCTTGCGGTGCGCCACGCGCTGCAGGTTGGTGGCAAAGCGCGCGTCCTGCGCCAGCGCGGGCCGCTGCAGCACATGGGTGCAGAAGCTGTGCCATTCGCGGTCGTTCTGCAGGCCGAAGATCAGGCTCTGGCCATCACCGGCCGTGTACTGGCCATAGGGCGCGATGGACGGATGGGTCAGCCCGCTGCGCGCAGGCGCCGTGCCGCCGTAGTGGGCGAAGTTCAGCGGGTAGGCCATCCATTCGGCCAGCGCCTCCAGCATGGACACCTCCACGCGCAGGCCCCGGCCGGTGCGGGCGCGCTGCAGCAGGGCGGACAGCATGCCCGAGTAGGCATACATGCCGGCCGCGATGTCGGCGATGGAAATGCCCACGCGCGCGGGCTGGTCGGGCGTGCCCGTGACCGAGATCAGGCCGGCTGCCGCCTGGATCAGCAGGTCGTAGGCCTTTTTGTCGCTGAGCGGGCCGCCTTCGCCATAGCCCGATATATCGCAGACGATGAGACGCGGATATTTCTCATGCAGGCTGTCGAAATCCATGCCCATTCTCTGCATGGCACCCGGGGCCAGGTTCTGGATCAGGATATCGGCCTTTTCCAGTATTTTCCCGACGATATGCTTCCCTTCGGCGGTCTTGATATCCGCAGCCAGGCTTTGCTTTCCCCGATTGGCCCAGACAAAAAAGGATGATTCACCATGGACCTTGTCGTCATAGCCCCGTGCAAAATCCCCATCGGGCAATCGCTCCAGCTTGATGACCCTGGCACCCAGGTCCGCCAGCTGCCGGCTGGCAAAAGGCCCTGCCACGGCGTGTTCCATGGCCAATACCGTCAAACCATCCAATGGGCGTGTCTGCATTTTCTTGAACGAGGCGAATATTCGATTCGCCGCATTCTAGAAGTGCGACCATCACCCAGCCAGTCGGCATTTTCTAAGCGGAATTTCAAATCTTCTAAGGCAGGGATTCCTGCACGGCGCCTTCCTCGGGCAAAGGCTGGGCCGCCACATAGGCCACGAAATCGCGGGCATAGGCGGGCAGGGTTTCGGGTTCGCGCGTGACCACCTTC
>Ga0209930_1004557_pt1 | contig 12246 bp, 9 predicted proteins | sample ThiBiot_500_biof_2_FD_183948 | JGI IMG/M metagenome (GOLD analysis project Ga0209930, IMG submission 183948) | Wastewater bioreactor microbial communities from Cape Town, South Africa - Thiocy_cont_500_biof (SPAdes) | ecosystem: Engineered > Bioreactor > Thiocyanate-remediating >... | reverse complement strand
TGTTAGTTGACCATAAAATTCATCTTGTAATAATGTCAAATGATGTTGATTGTAAATATATGGTAAAAATGATGACCGTCCAATATATTTAGAAAAAAAGTATTCAAATTGTTCATCAATAAACGTAGATGGATAACTAATGAAATGATTTGTCAATCAAAAAGAAAAATAACAATAACGAACTAGTAAATGATGAACTTACCCGTTATATAATAACATTAATTTGATAAATCTTCTTTCCTGTTCAAATGATTCAATTGTAGATGAATATCGAACAGCTCGTGTAAGAATAGTTTTAATAATATTTCGAAATACATGTGGATGATGATCAGAAATAAATGGAACAACATAGGGTTCAGCTGATGGCTTATGATAGACCGATGTAAGTAGAATACCATTTGTATTTGTTAGAAGAACATCTAAGAATGGAAGACTTTGACTAATCGTGTATTCCAATTTAATATTTGGATGCCATTGATTAGCTTCATTTAAAAGTTTACGTAATTCATGGTCCGATCTATTCCATGTTAAAAAGATATCATCAATATATCTACGTAGAATCAATTTGAGATAAATAAATGAAATTATTTTCGCAACATATATACATATCGACCAAAATATTCACCAGTTATGTCTTGTATGCGAACTAATTCTCGTTGCCATTTCCACATAAATATATTAGCTAATGTTAATGTAAATGCGGATCCCATTGCACCACCAATCACTTGTCTATAGTACTTTTTATCATAGACAAACACATTTTCTTTAATAACAATTGAAGCTAATTTGCGAATTGCATCTAATGGTACACCTTTGACTTTTCGATAACCATGTACATGTAAAAATTCAATCAAAATATTTATTGATTCATCTTGTGACAACATTGTATATAGATTATGAATATCAAATGTACAGAATAGTGTTGTTGGTTTAAGTCGTTGATGTAATTGTTGATATTTATGAAGATCTTGAATTAATGAAACACCGTCGATAATAGTTGTTTGTCGGCATTTATAATCAAAGATCGACCGTATAATACTATCCAAGAATGTTGATATTTTATTTGTTGCAGAATGGATTGCACTAATAATAGGCCGAACTGGTATACCATCCTCAAGTACGAAGAAAAAGAAGACAAACGTAAACATTGAAAAGATTCAGCTTTTTGTTGTTTCACATACTTTATGTGTTTTTGGATTAAAATAGAGATGAGCTAGTTCTATTTTTTTCACATCTGGCATCATTTGGTCATATTGCCATTTTAAAATAAATTTTTTCGATCGAAGTTGATTGAGCAATTGAATGACTTTAGTAATAGTTTCATCAAATGGATTATCCATGAGTTGTATATAGGCATTTGTTTCATTGAGATAGGCCAATTCTTTCTTCTTAAATTCACTTGTTAAACCAACATAAAAATGATTACTTTTGCCCGTAAGACGAAGAGTTAAATGATGTTGTTGAAGTTTTTTTCGAATTGAAGCAAATATATTGGCTTGTTCTTTTGCTTGCATATGATCTTTAAATGAGAGTGAAGTAAAATAGACTTGTTGAAGATAAGCAAGTAATTCATTGGAATAGATTTCAAAAATCTTATTTCCAGATGGTATGTATGATGGATAGTCAACGAGTTGTTTTTTAACTTTACTATGAATATCATTATGTTCATGTTTTATTTCGATTTCTTGTTCTTTTCGAGAATAAATAGCACTTTGATTAGTTCGAATATAAGACGGACCTAGAATATATACTGCTGTCCTCAGCTCAAATACGCAAAAAAATCTGACCAAAATCGATTTTGATGAGTCAATGGCCATCTAAGACTATATCCACTTTAATATATCTGATTACATCCAAGGACTCTATTTCTTGACCCAGATAATAGGAATTTGTTTATAGATTATTAACTAAACAACCAAGGAATTTGTTCTGTATATTTTGTGAGATTTTCATCAAGTTTGAGCACTTTGATTTTATCACTGCCGTACCCCCCTACGGGATTATATAGCTGTCTGAGATCGACTTTTTGTTTAATTGTATTTCGAAAAGTAGCCCGAAGCTAAAGTTTACTACTACACCAGTCGATAGACCAAGTATAGTACTTCATAATATCACCTTCACGAATATTCTGAAGATGCACTACCATGAGAAATACGAAGCGCAAAAATGAAATTTTTCATCAGAATAACTTTTCTATTTATATCAGCAACGAATAAAATTTGATTATTATCAGGACTGCTACAGCGGAAAAAAATAACTGCAATGTATATATGTCTCATGATGTCAGGTCTCGAATAGTTAAAAATTTCAATTTACTACGAAGCAGTTTTTGCGAAATATTGCGAACACAACAATAAGATATGAAAAATTCATTTTTTCCAAAAGTATGGGGCGATATTTTGACAGCCCGTGTGCGTCCCAAGTTTATTTTTGTGCCAAGTTGTAGACCCGTGTGTTGTCTTTGAGGCTGCATAAATGATTGAAAAATCTAATAGGCATCAACGGAGAAAATCGAGGCCAAAAACCGACTTTTTGACGAAAGACTGATTTTTGTTTCAGCTATTATGCACGATTTGTTCGTACTACAGGGTTGAAATTTATATGGTAGGTAGGCCACCCTAAGATCTACTTATGTTCAAAATTTCAAGTCGGTCTCACTCTCCAGTGATGAGATATGAGTAGTGAATGTTTCTTAAAAAACTCATTTTTTGTCAAATGTTAGGGTCTATAAAATACCAATCCCGCAGTGGACCGGGCTGAAACTTATGGTATATGTAGTACTCTGCATAGTCTTCATATGGAAAAAATCTAGCCCAACTGGATGATGTTTTGGTGGTTTTGTATGGGGCTCAAAGTCGTCTCTCAGAAAAGTGCATTTTCTAGTGTTTTCAGTAAAATCGTGATAAAAATCGAACGGTCCAATATTTTTTGAATCGGCTTTCACCAAAATTCATCAAATTCTTGCCTCTATCACATATGTGAAAATGAACAAGATCTGAGAATATCGATTGAGCAGCTTTATAGGAAATCGGCTGTGGCTTACGTGGAATGGCTCATATTGAGCATGATGGCTTATACTTATTTCAACTTCGCTCAAGAAATGCACTCATCGGAAAATTACGCGAACTCTATTCATTTACAGATGCGCAAACAAATGGCAATCGCATACTGATGAATGCGTATCATACTGGGCGCTGATTCGACCTATGTTTCCTATGATATATTCTTTTTTTGGCTTATTCTCCTGTTTTCCCTATTATTTATTAAAGTGTATTTAAACGATAAATAGATCTAAAATGAAGAGTAACACTTCCAGTGATAGTTTATAAGATGATGACATCTAGTTAAATATTGCACAAAAAGGCTTCAGCTACCGTTCATGTGATGAATTATTTTGCAAGCTAAGCATTGTTCAACTCGTTCCTTTCAAAAGAAACTATACTCAGGTCAATCAAAACGACAGTCCGTATTCGCTAGTGATTTTGCTGTTTACACTCGGTAATATTCCACAAACGATTAGTATTTCCCAGAAATATTTGACACCGTAATTCTGTCTCAGATATTCGACGTAGTTTTACATGGATATGACTTAAGTTCAAGTTATCTGAGGTTTCGTAAGAAATAACCTTTAAGGATTTGTATTTTTCGCAAAAGCAGCGCTGCGACATCTATAATATTTGAATATAAATAGTTGCACACGATGATGAAATAACACATCAGAAGGTTGAAATTGTTAAAATGACTTTGGAAAATTTAGCAAATGAATTATTACTGGATTTATTTGAATACTTTCGTGCCGTTGAAGTTCTTCGAAGTTTTTACGGTTTAAACAGCCGTTTGAATGAATTAATTTCAAAACATTTCCTTAAACATCGTCTCGATTTTCATCGATCACCGAAAAAAGATTTCGATCTTATTTGCCAAGTTTATTTACCAGAAATTTGCGAAAATATTCTTTCAATTGATCTATCGGATGATGATGATATTCCCGGAGAAATCGATCTATTTCTCTCCTATGGTTGGACATTGGATCGATTTGCCAATCTTCGTTCAGTTACATTCACTAACATTCGATACGGAGAAAATATTTGCGATATTTTATCACAATGTCAACAAATTATTCATTTGAATCTAACTGCTTGTTATTTCGGATATTCAGTTCGAAATATTTGGAATTCAATTTGGGCTCTACCGAATTTAATTTATTGTTTTCTAAGTTTAGTTTTCAAAGATGATTATTACCTTTCAATTCCGAATCAATGTTCAACTTCAATTAAACATTTGACTATCATCGGAATTTCCTTTCAAATTGGTCCATTACAAGCATTCTGTGAACGTACACCTCAATTAGAATATTTATCTGTTGATTTATCACCGAGAAGTATCAGTGAATCAATTCAAACACCAATTGAATCGATAAGCAAATTAAATATATCGATAATTGACGTTCAGTCGAATACAATTGAAAATCTTCTACAACATACGCCGAATCTAATTGAATTGAAAATCGATAGTTGTTATCCAGATTTAAACGGATACGAATGGGAAAATCTCATTCGAAATTATCTTCCGAAACTTGAGCAATTTCAATTGAAAATGAAGTTTCAAATGTTCAATCCAAATCAAAGAGATCAACTTTTGAAATCGTTTCAAACGCCATTTTGGATCAAAGAACGTCAATGGTTTATTCAATTTCATTTTAATCTTGACGACAAATCAAATATGATTTACCTCTATACGCTACCATTCAGTTTTACGAATTTTGATCTCTATTTTCCGCTTCAAATACAAACAACTTATCCAAATGACGATTGTTACGAACAAGTTCAACGTCTATCCTATCGCTGTTCGCTACAAACAGAAGAAATTATTACGACAAACTTTCAATTTTCAAATGTGACGCATTTAAATGTAACACTGCCATTCAATCAGAATTTAATATTATTAACCGAGAAATTATTGCAATTAACATCATTAGATGTATCAAAGCCGAAAAATATGTCAAGTCATCATTCTTTCGATCAATTACAGAAGCTAATTGACAGTACAAATTGTCTTGAATCGTTAAAGTTTTCTTCGTGGTCAGAGAGTGATATGTTAACACCAATCGCACTTCGAACTCGTGAAATAAGTCGAGTTCATCTTCGTGGTTATGATCATTATTTTACTGATGAAGATTGCTTTCGACTGAGTCAATCGAGTTTAGGTAAATCCTGTCGAATACTTTTTATTAAAGTTCAAACTCGATCGAATATAATTGAATTAATAAATTCTCTGCCAAATCTTCAATCATTAATTTGTCAATCAAAAGATGACTATTGGCAATTCAATATCACTGCTATGAAAGATCCGTTTATTCAATGGTTAAATGAAAATTTAAACAAACACAATTGTTCAATTAAAAGAGATTTACGATACAAACATTCAATTCGAATATGGATTGATATTTAAAATCTTGAATACCTTTAATGCTTACCTCACTACAAAAATGGACAGAAAAGACTGGTTCAAAAACCTAGGAATGTACAGAAACAGTAAATTCTTAAACCGACTACCCGAAAACTCGAGGCATACGAAAATTGAGATTATGGATTTCCTACACTTGCACGGTCAACAGTTTGGATATTACAAACACGCAAATGCTTACCTTGCTCTGTTTTTGTACAAATATCTTCTCGAATAAGGTAGACGATTAAATCAGACCGAGAACGATACTGGGCGAATAACTACGCAAGTCAATTAAAACCGTTTTATACTGTCTATCCACCATTCAATTACAACCAAAGGATATCTGTTTTCATCCTAGGATGTCACTAACGATTAGTATAGAAAGTTACTATTCCTTCTCTCTAAGGAATTGAATAAATATAAAAGTTAGATATAATACGTATATAATAGAGCTGTTAGATTTAATATAGACATTTTTATTAGTTATATATATGAATTAAGATAATATGATTTCAATATTCATGCGAGGATAATTTTAGTCTAAATTTATTTTTTGTGAGAATCTAAAAGTCGACGATACCAGTTTGCACTTGCTTCTATAGCCTGTTTTGATAATGTGGTTTTGAGACCAAATAGATTGAATCCATGATAACCACCAGGCCATACGTGTAGTTCAGCAATGCCACCAGCTTGCCAAATACGTTGAGCATAATCAATATCTTCATCACGAAAAACTTCAGCAGAACTAACACTAATATAAGCTGGTGGTAAATTACTCAAATCCTGTGCTCGTGATGGAGCAGCATATGGAGATACATTCGGTTTACCTTTCTGATCGCCCAATAATGCTGTCCAACCAACAATATTCGATTGACGATCCCATATTCCTATGCCATCATATTGTTGTGTTGAAACTGTTTGATCACGATCATCAAGCATAGGACAATGAAGAAGTTGACCTTGTATTTTAGGTCCATTACGATCACGTGCCATTAATGCGATTGCAGCTGCAAGACCAGCTCCAGCAGACGTACCTGAAACAGTAATTTGAGATGCATCAATGCCTAATTCTTGTGCATGTTCACTAATCCATACTAATCCAGCATAGCAATCTTCAGACGGAGCAGGATCAGGATGTTCGGGTGCAAGACGATATTCAACTGATACAAAAACAACATTGAATGAAATTATCCAATCAGCTAGAAATTGTATGGTGCTACGTTTATTTCCTGTAATCATTCCACCACCATGCATGTAATAAAGACAGGGTAATAATTGTTGATTTGATCCACTAGGACGACATATGAGAAGACCGATTTCAGGTGCACCTTGAGGACCAGGTACTTGACGCTCTTCGAAATCAACTTTTCCTCCTTGACGAAGTTGATCATCGGTCATGCTCATCTCTTCGGCTTTCTTTCGTAGCATTGGTATTCTTTCCAATGTTGCAGGAGCAAGCATTCCGGGAAGATATGTTGTCACAAATTGAACACCCTCAGCATCATATGGTGGTGCTTTATGATTGCTACTCATTTTATTCGCGATCTTAAATCGAGAAAAAGAAAAGAAAAGAAATAAATAACAGCGATACTGATCAAATATTACCGCACCTATTTATATTCAGTGAAGTAACTTGTATTTATGTGAATCAATGAACCGTGGATTACGTAGTGAAGCAGCCCGGGCACAGGTATATTTGTCCCGGGAACCGAAAAAAATGAGTAGATTTAAGGACAATGAACGGATGATCTATATACGTATATATATTTCAAGGGTTTTAAATGAATAAAAGTTCTAATATGAAAGTGTCGAAAAAAGCTTGTGTAATTCGGATCATTGAATCATTTTTTCTTAAAGACATAGCTTTCCTGTCTGAATCGTCAGAAACTTCGACTTCAATATTATTATTCAAAACCATACAAAAACGACAATGTGGCGACGATCAAGGACGAAGTTTTAACCAATTTTTTGATTGGATAATATTTTGCCAATAGTTTTGTAAACAAGAACTTCCTTTAAAAAACAGTTTACAAATTTGGCTTTAAAATGTTGTTTTGTGCGAAAAATAATTAAGTATTTTAGGTAAACATAAAATAAACAAATTGGGAGCCCAGTTCGAAACGCATTTTAGTCAAAAATATTTACATTGGGTAGAGCGATACCTCTAGTAGTTAATACTTCATTTATTTTTGTTTTTTTCTTCTCTTTACTCCTGCATCAATTACGTACGAACAAACAAATGGCTGAATCTTTAAACATGCCAATAATATCGATCAGTGTTGATGATTTGAAATCAATTCGAGATGAAATAGTCGAAGTTTTACAGCTAGAAGATGATGAACATGCGAGCGTAATTATCGATGATTTATTCGAAAATGGTCGTGAATCGTTAAAAAAATATGAGAAGCATATTAAAAAGAAAATTTTCCAGCAATATATGAAAAATAACGATAATGAATTAATCAATTTATTAAAGAAATATTTTTGGACTAAATGGGAAATGCAATATAGAATCTCAGACGAACGTTTTGTGAAATTTCTACTGACATATAAACAACAAAATAAGGATATTTATGATCGTGTTTTAATTCGTACAGCTCAATATGGAAATAAATATATGAAAGATTATCCAATATTATCAATTATTTTGCAACTTCTTTTAAATCAATTCGATGACGATGTTTTCGATGATTTATGGTGTTCGGTAACTAATGATGGTATAGAATCAATAAAAAACTACTCGGATTATATATCACAAACTACGATCGATCATTTATTAGATACTCAATCGATATTATTTCAAACACTACGAAAATATTATCGTGAAAGTGTTGTTCGAATATTCACAGAAAACAAGATTAAAAATAGAGGAGATTTATATGAATTGGCATTAAATGACGTAACTCAGTACGGTTGGTTAACAAAAATGAAATCAATTGAAGATGGCCTAACACCAAATTCTTATGAAATAATATTGGTACAATTTGCTTCACTTTATAAAGGCAACAAGAAAGCTTCACACAACGAAGAATCGGAATTATTTGACGTTTCGTCGGAAAAAGTCTTCGAGGCAATTGACAAAGAATATGAGGACAACAGTCGAACAAATATTATCGTAGCTGGACAAACTGGTGTTGGTAAAAGCACTCTCATCAATGCAATTTTCAAACGAGACATTGCAAAAACAAGTGTTGGTGCACCAGTTACACAAGATATAACTGAATATAAACTAGATGGTACTTCAGTTACTCTATATGACACACGTGGTCTTGAGATGGAAAAATATAAAGAAACAGTCAAACAATTACGTTCATTTGTCGAAAAGCAACAGAAAGACGACGATCCAAATAATCACATTCACATCGGTTGGGTGTGCATTTTAGAAAGTTCAAATCGTATACAAGAAGGAGACCACGCTATCGTCGAAATGCTGAAGAAACATATGAAAGTCATTATAGTTGTGTGTCAATCAATTTCTGCAAATGATTCATTTATTTGTGAAGTGAGAAAACAATTCTCCGATTTGAAAGTCATACCAGTTCTTGCCAAGGAAATGCCAATTCGTAATAGTCGGCCACTTCAACCAATGGGACTAGAAGAACTCTCTGAATGCACCACAGCTTCGATACCCGAAGGACATCAGAAAGCTTTTATTGCTGCTCAAGCTGTTAGTCTTCAAGGAAAACAAATGAAGAGTCATGCCGTTGTAGTTAGTGCAGCAGCTAGTGCTGGTGCAGTAGGAGCTTCACCGATACCGTTCTCGGATGTTGCACTTCTTGTTCCCATTCAAGCTGGAATGATCGCAGGTATAACAGCTATTTTTGGTTTGCGCATCGATCGAAGTGTTATTGCGAGCATCTTGGGAATTTTTATAACAGCAGGAGCTGGAAGTGCTGCAGGACTTGGCCTGGCTTCAGCCTTGAAATTGATCCCAGGTGTTGGAACAATTGCTGGCGGTGTAATCAATGCAAGTATTGCAGCAACTGTTACAACAACATTTGGAGAAGCATATATCTTTTTATTGACTAAATTATTCGAAGAAAATGAAGGCAAACCACCGACTACTGAGCAAGTCTTGGCGAAATGCAAAGAATGGAAAGGAAAAAAATCTGCGAAGAACTAATTATATACCCGATTCTTTTTTCTTTTATGTCGGCGTATATGCGTATTTTTAAATAACACAAACACATCAACTCAATATTTCAATCGAATTGTATAATTCAGCCGTATTTAACGAGTCTCCGAGAGAGGATTTACCGCTGTTAGCGATACATTCGTATACGTATCGTATCGCTATACGTCTTTCTTCTTCTCATCTCTCATTTGCTTGTATTTCTTTCTCTTCTTCGTTTTTGTTCTTTTTAGTGGATCAGTTGTTCGTTTTTCTTTGATCAGGCAATACATATACATTCTCAGTGCAATCTCTCATACTCATCTTCATCAGATCCTTTGATAGCATTACGAGAGCTCACAACCGCTTCCAGCAGCAATCAATATATTTCCATTTTTTAACATAGATACTGTGTGCCACATACGACTATGTGACATATTCACCTCGCTTTTCCACTGCCCTGTTACTAGATCATATAATTCAGTACTACTTGTAGCATCGACATCGTTCATAGTTCCTCCGGTAACTAATACTTTTCCATTGGTTAAAACTGTTGCAGTGTGAGCACATCGTGTCCCATGCAGATTGCCAGTAGAAAACCATTCTATAAAATTAAAAACATTTGCTAGTAGCAAAAGTGATGAGTTTCATAGATTTGTGAACATCTTACTTGATTGATGCCCAAATAATTCTATTAAGTTTGTCACTTGTAATCAGTGTTAACACCGAAAGAAGAATAACTATATAGAATACATGAAATTTAAACTAGATTTTTATTCAACATGAATAGGCTTACAAAAGTATTTGCATATCGAAAATAAAGAAAAACGAACTGTTGTGTAAGGATAGAATCTTTTACTTATATACTTTCTTGCTGTTATCTAATAACAGCACAGACCGAATAAGAGCCTCTATGAAGATGAAAGCATATAAGAACTATTTTTCTTTACAAAAAAGAGAAAAAAAATGTGCAAATGGAGTTCAACAGTCGGTAGAATAAGTTGTATCATAATAAACTTATGCATAAAATTTCAACGGTCGAAATGGAATATCGATATTATTCAAACGAATGCACTTGCATCAATTATTTTTTAACTTTCATATACTTCCTGAAACTATTGACAAATGTATAACGTGAATCATTCTTTATCATTTGACGTATCATAAAATTCTATTGCTATAATTGTCATTTTGTTTTATTCTTATCAAGATATTAATTTTTCGGAGAAAAAGACTACATCAAAGTATATATAATCACTATCGTATCATTCGCAACTACGTGTATAACAAAATGCTATTTACCTACGCTTTTCTTCTTAGTGTAGTAGTGAGCAACTTAGCGCATGCATATGATGTTGACGCTGATTTAGCGCGTGGTTTAGTTCATAATAATTTAACGATTACTGGAAGTGGATCCTTTAGTGATTTTCCAGAAGATTGTGCTGCTGTGTATCTCAATGCTAAGATGTTGAATCAAAATGTGTCAAGTGGTCTATATGAGATCTGGCCAAGACTAGGAAAGCCATTCGTTGTATTGTGTGATATGGAAACGGATGGTGGTGGATGGACAGTTTTTCAGAAACGAGATGATTTAATTCCAGGAGAAAACTTTTATCGAACATGGCTCGAGTACAAACGAGGATTTGGTGAACTTGACAAAGAATTCTGGTTAGGAAATGATCGTCTATCATTGTTGACAAATCAAGATGTGTATGAATTACGCGTCGATCTGGAAGATTTCGATGAACAACAACGATTTGCCCATTATTATAGTTTTCGAATAGCTACTGAATTAGACAAATATCGCTTGACACTTGGAAAATACATCGATGGTGATGCTGGTGATTCACTGAGTACACATGACGGCAGACTATTTTCGACGAAAGATCAAGACAATGATGCGTCGTCCTTTCAATCGTGTGCTCAAGGATATCATGGAGCTTGGTGGTACCACTATTGTCATGCTTCGAACTTGAATGGTGATTATTTGCGTGGTTATCATCCGACAACATCTGGTCAAGGAGTAAATTGGCGAAGCTTTCGTGATTATGATTATTCTTTAAAGAGAACAGAAATGAAGATACGACCCGTTTGGTTTAAACCATAATTTGTATCTTACTGCCTATCGATTTCTCATCTTTTCTGAAGTTAAACTAGAAAAAAACAACAATAATTTATCTTATTTTTCTTTCCGTCAATAAAACACCCTCAATATGTAAAAATAGCACGTTCCGTCTATGTTAGCTTATTCTTCTTCGCTCCGTTTTCTCTCTCTAATCGACGTGATCGTCAAAACTGAATAATTGAAGTTTATCTTTTATTTGGAATAGACACTATCAGTAGTAGAAATGAACTCAAAGATCACTAATGGACGAGAGGAAAAGAAAGACGAAAAGAAGTCCGGTGTCGCCGTGGGTAATACTGGAAAAATGAAGCAGCTCTACGACAAAACAACAACGATGAAGAAAACATATAGTAACGTCAATAACGCGAGGAACAAGGCTTCAAAGGGGTACAGATGGTTTGAAAGTGACAGAGTTCGTCCTATCTCTACGACTCAACAGCCTCCTAACCAAACTGCTGCGAATACGATTTCGCCAGTGTAGGAAGAAATGTGATTCGATATTCGACAAATTTTACATGTCTGTATCTTTAGATCAGCAATCACGATAAAAACAGCTCTAGTA
>Ga0209930_1004552_pt1 | contig 12264 bp, 18 predicted proteins | sample ThiBiot_500_biof_2_FD_183948 | JGI IMG/M metagenome (GOLD analysis project Ga0209930, IMG submission 183948) | Wastewater bioreactor microbial communities from Cape Town, South Africa - Thiocy_cont_500_biof (SPAdes) | ecosystem: Engineered > Bioreactor > Thiocyanate-remediating >... | reverse complement strand
CGACCGCGAGCCGACGCCGTGCATCGGCGTCACCGACAGGGCCGACGAATCCCTACCAGGACAGCAGCTGCGTCGGTCGATACTTGGGTCAGACCCGGCCGGTGGCGCCGCACCCATCCTCGCTGTCGATACTGGACGGTGCGGTCATCGCGTGGAACTCCTCGAGTCTGTGAGAGGTCTCAAGAAGATCACGCGGTGGCCGCCCTACACGCTTACGCCGTGCCCGTCACCGGGCCTGCCGCACACCACCTTGGTGGACACCACTCGTGGGATCTCGACTGGGTGATACCCTAGCGCTACGGTTCGAAGTATCTCTCGCGTTGTCGACAGGTCCGCCAGAAAGTCCGAATAGAGCTGTCGGCGGGTCTCAAAAAGTGCTTTCGATCTCTCTCTTAACCACCGCCGTCGGTCCACTATGAGTGTCGAACCAACGCCGATGAAAGCGCCAAGGAGAGTGCCAGCCAGCGTCAACCACTGCATTCCGTAAGGGTGCCACGTTGACCAAGACGCGTCGAGGGTTCCTCGGCCCGCAGCCAGGCTGCCCCCGATACCCGCGGACCGAGGATACGCGGGAGTTGCTGTGGCGGCCGTGGTGTGGTCCTACAGTCGCTCCACCAAGCCGGTGTTGCGGCCACCGGTTGCGGTCGGTCGGTACACATCGATCGACTTGGGCTGCATTGACAGCGGCCAGTCCAAACTCCCCGTAGGCGGCCATTTGCCGCCCCGGTGACGGCCAGTGTTCTCCCCGCTGGCGGCCAGATATCTCCCCGGTGACCAGTAGTGGGTTGCCGGCGGCGAGGGTCTGCCGGTGAAGCGGAACGAGGAGATCATGGAGATCCTGGAGGCGTTCGACCTCACGGGCGGTTACCGTGCCGCCGCGGAGTTGGCGGGCTGTGATCACCACACCGTCGCCCGGTATGTGGCGTTGCGCGAGACCGGTCAACCACCTGTCGCCCGGGAGCACCGGGCGCGGCCGATCGACGACTACCTCGACAAGATCGAGGAGCTCGTGGTCCGCTCCGACGGCCGGGTCCGCGCGGATGTGGTGCACGAGCGGATCGCCGCGATGGGCTTCACCGGCGGTGAGCGCACCACCCGCCGAACGGTCGCCGAGGTCAAGGCCCGGTTGCGGGCCGGGCAGCGCCCCGTGTTCCGGCCGTGGGTGGTCGAGCCGGGGCTGTGGCTGCAGTGGGACTGGGGCGAAGGACCCCGGGTGAACGGGCGCCGCACGAACCTGTGGTGCGCCTGGTTGGCCTGGTCACGGTTCCGGGTCGTGCTCGCGGTCTGGGACCGCACCCTGCCGACGATCACAGCGTGCATGGACACCACCCTGCGCTGCCTCGGTGGGGTCCCGACCTACGCGTTGACCGACAACGAGCGCACCGTGTCGGTCGATCACGTCGCGGGGATCGCGGTGCGGCACCCGGAGATCGTCGCGGTCGGGCGGCACTACGGGATGACCATCCGCATCTGTGTGCCGGCGGATCCGCAGTCCAAGGGCGGCAGCGAAGCCACGGTGCGGATCGCGAAGGCCGACCTCGTCCCGACCGCGGCGAACCTGTTGGAGGACTACCGCACCTTCTCCCAACTGGAGACTGCGTGTCGGGAGTTCTGCGAGCAGGTCAACGCGCGCCCGCATCGCGAGACTCGTCGGGCCCCGGCGGAGATGCTTGCCGAGGAGCGAACGCGGCTGCACCCGCTGCCCACCCAGCCGTTCACGGTGGCGTTCGGCACGACACGGCGGGTGAACTGGGACTCGACCGTTTCGGTCGACGGGGTGCGCTACTCGGTGCCGCATCAGCTGGTCGACACCCGGGTCTGGGTCCGGTTCCACGGCGACGACCTGGTCATCACCGCGGTCGGGGAGAACGGGCCGGGCGAGGTCGCCCGCCACGCCCGCTCGACCCCGAGGACGCCCTCGATCCAGCCCGATCACTACCCGCCACCCACCGCCGCCGCCAGCGCCGCCGGGGAACGGGTGCCCCGGGCGAGCAGCGCCGCGGAGGTCGAGTTCCTCGCCCTCGGCCCCGGGGCCGCGTCATGGCTGGTCGAGGCGGCCGGGTCCGGGGCGCGAGGGGTGCGCCGCAAGATGGCCGAGGCCGTGGCACTGGCCAAGCTGCACCCACCCGGCGAGGTCGACCGCGCCCTGGGCACCGCCGCGGTCGCGGGCCGGTTCGCCGAGAACGACGTGCTGCGCATCCTCGCCCACCAGGCCGGCCGCGACATCGGCAAACCGATCATCCGAGCCAGTGAGACCCACAGCCTGCAACCCGGCACCGCCGCCTGGTCCGGGTTCGGCGTCACCCCCGCCGCCCCACCCGAGCCGGACCACGACCCGGCAGGAGAGCCGACATGAGCGCACCCACCACCACCGGCACGACATCCGCCAGCAGGCCGGTCAGAAACCCTGTTGTCGCGGCGTCGGGCGGGGATCCGCTGGCCGAGGCGATCGAGCTCACCCGCCGGCTCAAGCTGCCGCACATCCGCCGCCACCTCGTCGAGCTCGTGCCGACCGCGCGGGCGCAGCGCTGGGACCACGCCGAGCTCGTCCGGGTCCTGCTCGCCGAGGAAGCCGCCGGCCGCGACGCCACGAACCTGCGCACCCGCCGTCAGCGGGCCGGGTTCCCCGCCGGGAAGACCCTGCACGACTGGGACGCCGGCGCGTCCTGCATCCCGCGCCCCCACCCAGGACGCGCTCACCAGCCTGGAGTGGGTGGGACGCCGGGAGAACGTGTGCATCTGCGGGCCCTCAGGCACCGGCAAGTCGCACTTCTGCGAGGCCCTCGGCCAGGCCGCGGTCGAGGCCGGGATGACCGTCGCCTGGTTCACCATCGAAGACCTCGGCGCCCTGGTCCGCCGCCACCGAGCCGATGACTCGATCATCCGGGCGCTCGCGCGGCTGATCCGCACCGACCTGATCATCGTCGACGACATCGGGCTCCTGCCGGTCTCCCCAGACGCCGCGGAGGGGTTCTATCGGCTCGTCGACGCCGCCTACGAACGCCGCTCCCTCGCCGTCTCGAGCAACCTGCACCCGTCGGGGTTCGACGAGATCATGCCCAAGACCCTGGCCACCGCCACGGTCGACCGGCTCCTGCACCACGCCCACATCGTCGTCACCGACGGTGACAGCTACCGGCTCGCCCAGGCCACCTCCGGCAAGGGGGTGAGCCCGTTGAGCTGAGCACGCACGACTCGAGGCGGGGAGATATCTGGCCGCCGTCGGGGAGAACTATCTGGCCACCAGTGGGGAGAACTCCTGGCCGCCGGTGGGGAGATCAAGCTGGCCATTGACACTGCATCCTGCGCACCTCCGGTTTGGTCGCCTCGATGGGCAGCACGGCGACGCGTTCAACAACGCCATGGCCGAGGGCTTCTTCGCCACTCGCCAACCAGGTTGGAAAGGGCTCAGTGTCGTTTGACACAAATAGAGACCACTCTTCCGGTCGGCCCGTGAACGAAGCTCGGGAGCGAGCCCTCCGGTCTCCGCCCGCCATCGGTAGCCGGTCTTGCGTCCGATCCCGAGAGTCCGGCACGCCTCCACGGTGCCGATCCCGTTCGCCAACAGCGCCCAGTACTGGGCCTCCACATCCAACTGCCGCTTGCGTCCACGTCGAGCCATCTGCACACCCCTCATGATCAGGAATGTTGCGACAAACCCTCGAACCCACGCGGACCAGCCGGGTCACGGTTCAACCGGAGTTGACAGCGGGAGGCTCCGCCGTCGATCGGTCGCCCGGAGAGATGTCACACCGACGGTGCGGTGCAATGCGGACATGCGCACCCTGCGGTCCCCGATACCATGCCTTGAGAGATCAAACGGGCATAGCATTCAGTGGCACCTTCGGCGTTCCCCGATCGCTTCAAGCGTGGCTAGACCAATGCTTACCGGGGCCGCCCGAAGAATGATCAGCGGAGCAAAGGTTCGGGGCAGCGCGGCCGGACCAGACGACCCCGCCAAGACATTCGCCGGACGGCCTGCCACGCCGCGGCCTGCCTCCGCGGCCCGTGACCACCGACCGTCGTGAGCGGAGTGGCATCCAGCGGTCGCTATCGGGGAGCGCGAAATGGTCGCGATCCAGTCACGATGACTGCAACGTTGCTGGTCGGCTCAAGTCGCGCTTCGAGAAGCCCCGCCAAAGCAATATACGCTGACTTCTCTCGCTCGTAGCTAACTGGAATATCTGCTTCGAGAAATGCTCTATGCGCAGTGGGATAATGCTTGGCTACCAAGGATTCGGACACGCTGCCGATGCGTGTCCCGCGGGGAAGGTTCCGGCGGAGGTGTGGCAGTGTCGTGTTGGGATTCGCCGACTGCAATGTGGGCTCGAACGGCAATTCGGGCAGAGGAATATCGCACGGCTCAATTCGCGAGCTACCTTTTCGCCAGGCGCGTGCTATTCCATCTGCATCGCTGGGCTGTAGCAACAGGTACCTGCGCCGGCTTGCGACCCCATAGAATTCTCCCACAGCGGCAAGCCTGCGAAAACCAAGCTCCATGCCGAGCGGGCCGAAGCCGCCGGCGATAGTCTGCACAATTAGATCGACTTGAGGACAATTCTCGTAAATCATCCAAGCGAGCGCGGCCTTACCCTCAAGCTTCCAGGGTAGGGGTGCCAAATGGTGCCAACCGCGCTCAGCGGCTACCGATCTGGCTATTGCGGAGAACTGTTTATACGGACCGTCCACGGCGACGACAGGCCAGTCGGTTAGGTCCGGCAGTCCATCCAATTTGGACATGTTTGCCGCAGGGACAATAATGGCGCAACGCACACCCAACTCCTCGGCATAGTGACGGTAGGCTAGAACAGTATTGCCAGTTGAATGCACAGAAACAAAATCGAGATTTAGTTCTGCGGCCATTGCCATAATCACGATTGCTTCGTAGTCCTTGAAAGTTCCAGTCGCGAGTCCTGTCGCGTCAACAAGCCAGACGGATTGGACGCCAAGCATCTTCTCCAGTAACGCCGAACGCCGCACCTCGTCAGTCGCTGCAGGCTGTCCACCCAGGATTTTGACTGGCAACATGTCGGCGTAACGCCACGGTGCACGGAGGCGACGGCCTGAGAGGTCCTGTAGTGGCCGTGTCCCCGAGGGCGAAAAAGATAAGTCCGTTCCGCAATGAGTGCATTTGTAAGCAGCAATCGCTTCCGGACCTTGCTCTGAGGACGAGCACGACGTGCAGTCGAGGCGGAAGCTGCTCATGCCATCCCCATCTACGCTGATCAGCTAACCTAAGCCCTCTGAGCGTGGTGAAAGAACATGATCGAGTCGCGCCCCAACCGGAGTTCCTCCCTCAGACGGAAACCCTTACGTCATAGCGGCACAAGTAGGGCAACGTCGTCATAAAGTGACTGGTCATCGTGGCAGACGGTCAGGTCGTCAGTCAATAGCAGGACGTCGTATCTACGGAAACTGGCCAGCCGGATTAGCATTGGACATCCTAACCCCGGTCATTCATGAGGCCTGCGGATCGATCTTGTGATCGGGGCGGCTGGCCTGGCTGATGTTGTTCTGGAAGGTGGGCATGGCGGGCCGCCGGCATGCTGGTTCTGCCGGTAGCTCACGCCGCTCATCGTGTCAGGATCGAAGATCAACCAGCCGGGACAGGCAGCGCCGCGAGCCGGGTGAACGCCGCAGCGAGATCCTGCGCCCACGGCCAGGTGCGCTGGATCCGTAGCCAGAGCCGTCTCTGTCCGCGGGTGAGCCGGTCGCCGACGTGCAGCAGCGGGCAAGCAGCGTATTCGGCTCGGCCTTCGCGAGATCGTCGTGCAGGAGCAGGTGCTGGGTCCAGGCGATCAGATTGAAGCGCCAACATGACAACACTCAACCAGGTGGCGTTGATCGCGAAGCTGCAGGACGGGACGTGGTCAAGGCCGGTGTACTTCGCCGTGCGGATCCGGCCCTCGACCCCGGCGTGGGCGCGGTGCCGGGCGTCGAGGTTGGCGAGTTGCCCGTACCTCGTGTCGGTGGCGAAGGCGGTGTAGCGCCAGCCATCTCGCTCTTCGAAGGCGTCGAGCTGAGCCGCGGGATGCGGACGTTCCCGACGCACGATCAACCGAGTTCCCGATGGGGGTAGCCGGTCAGCGATCGGGCGGGACGCACACGGGTGATCTCGGCCAGGGCGCCGCCGTCGCGGTGCCCGCCGTCGGCGTCGATCGCGTCGGTCCACACCGTCTTCGCAACCGTGGCGATCGCGGTCCGCCTCGGATTGCCAGCCGACCGAGAACTCGCAGCTCACCGATTCGTCGCGGCGGATGCGGATGTGGGCGAAGAACTCTCGCGTGCAGCCGGGGGGATCGGCCCGGACCAGGATCGGGGTGCCGTGCCGGTGATGGTCGGGCAGCAGCGCGCGCTGCTGCCAGGACGGTGACGTGGTCGGCGGCGGTGTTGCTGCCCGCGTTCCCGCGGCGCAGCGTGGAGGCGAGGAACTCGCCGGTGTTGCCGCAGAACGCCAGCATCGGATGGAACCCGAACGACTTTTGAACGTCGGCGCCGCGCACTCCTTCTCGCCGTGACAGACCACGACCGACGCGTCCAGGTCGATTACCAGCCCAGGCAGGTCACGGCCGCCGGCCGGAGCCGGCGGGAACGACTCACCGGTCAGCTCCGCGCGCTGCGCCCAGACGACCTCCCGCGCCCCGGCCCGAGCCTGCGCCACCGAGCCCAGCCGTGCGGTGTCGAGCTGATCGAGCAACCGCCAGTAGGTCGAGTCCGCGCCACGGACCCGAACAGCGAAGCCTGGTCCGCCAGCACCGCGACTTCGGAGATCGTCGTCGCGCCGTCGGCGAGCGCGACCGCCATGTCCACCCATACCCGCCCCGGATCGTGCCGCGCCCGCGGCTTCCGCAACCCGGCCAGCAACTCCGACAGCTGCCCGGTCAGCGTGGTCCGATCGGCAACATCAGCGAGCAACCGCGACCCGGAGTGCGACACCACGCCCTCGCCGTCCGCGGTTGCCATGATCTTAGGTCTGGTCCTTGTAGCCTGCACCTCGATAGTGCTCCTCTACATGGACGATCTGAGCCCTCAGCAAGCACAGTCTCACCTGGTAGCGGGCCACTTTCGTCCGTCCGCAAACAGACACGCCGAACCTCTCATGAAGAGCCCAGGCTAAGCTTCGGAAAAGGATGCGCAATCCTCACGAAAATCGGTCGCACCCGTCTAGTGTCCTGAGTCGTTAATTCGCAATATAACTCTTGGTAGCCTTCGACGATGCCGAGAAGGGGTCGACCGACCGCGGAACTGGTGCTTGCTCAGGACGAGCGGGAGACGCTGGTGCGCTGGGTTCGACGCCCGAACAGTGCCCAGGCCCTCGCCCTACGGGCCAGCATCGTGCTCGCCGAAGGCGCAACCAACACTGCTGTGGCGCAGCAACTGCGGATCCGGCCGCAGACGGTGGGTAAGTGGCCGGCCCGGTTCGTCACCGACCGACTGGCCGGGCTCTCGGACGAGGCCCGGCCCGGCCGGCCCCGCACTGTCAGCGACACCGACGTCGAGCAGGTACTGACCGCCACCCTGGAGCAGGCCCCACCTGACGGCGGCACGCACTGGTCGACCCGGATGATGGCCGCCCGGTCCGGACTGACCCAGACCGCGGTGTCACGGATCTGGCGGGCGTTCGAACTCAAGCCGCACAAGGTCAACTACTGGAAGCTGTCGACCGACCCGCACTTCGTGGACAAGCTCTACGACGTCGTCGGTCTCTACCTCGACCCGCCCGAGCGGGCCCTGGTCTTGTGTGTGGACGAGAAATCCCAGGTCCAGGCCCTCGACCGGTCCGCGCCGGTACTGCCGATGATGCCCGCTGATCCCGAGCGCCAGACCCACACCTACATCCGTCACGGCACCACCAGCCTGTTCGCCGCACTCGACATGGCCACCGGCCAGGTCTATAGCTGCCTGCAGCGCCAGCACCGCGCGATCGAGTTCCGCAAGTTCCTCAACCAGCTCCACCGCGAGGTCCCCGCCGACCACGAGGTCCATCTGATCCTGGACAACTACGCCACCCACAAAACCCCGGAGATCAAACGCTGGCTGATGCGCCACCCCAGGTTCCACCTGCACTTCACCCCGACCAGCAGCTCCTGGCTCAACATGGTCGAACGCTTCTTCGCCGAACTCACCACCCGCATGCTGCGCCGCGGACGAAGATCGAGCAGGTCCCGCAGCGGACGTACTCGGAGTCGACCTTGCTGAAGTTGCTCCTCCCAGAAGCAGCGTCGCCGACGATCGGGGCGCAGGTCATCGACGATCACAGCGACTCTCACAGCGTGCCTCTCTCGGCAGTGCAGGTGTTATTGGGTGGTTCTTCTCAGTGGTGGACGTTTGGGGTCAGAGGAAGGTCATTCACGAGTTCAGTGACAGGTCCAAGGTTTCCGATTGCCACGACGGTATCCGACTTCACGTACGCTTTCTTCCCACGTCGGAAGTACAGTCCAAGCCCGAGTCGTTTCTCAGTTTCAAGTGTTTCGATATCCGACCTGTATGAATCGCCAACCACGACAACGTTTTGCGGGCTTACCGTGCGGCCCAGATCTTTCTCAATCGCCGAGAACACAGAGTCGTAGTAACGCGTATCAGGCTTATCGATGGGGTCTCCAATAATGGCATCCCTGAACATCACGCCGTGTTTCCGAAGCTTACTCAGGCGATTGTGTTTGAAACGACGGGAATACTCGGGATCGTAGTCGAACTGACCGTTACCTTTAAGCTGAAACCGAGCGTCGCTCGACGTAATCAAGTAGAGTGGGGTCTGGTTTATGGCGAGCGCCTTGGCGAGTTCGAGGGCATCCTCAATAAATTGTATGTTGTCGCTGACGTATTGCCAGTAGTCGTCGGCTATCTTGGCGAGCCTAAATGGCTCGATCAGAATTCCGAAATCTTCGCAAGCTATTTTCAGTAGAATCTCACGGCTGAAGGGCTTGGTGATTCGCCAACGTTGCTGAATGTCTTTTTGGCAAGACTGAACTCTTCCTTGTAATTTGCGCAGCGGTTCTGACGCCGCATTGAGTGCAGTTGATGTAGTCGCTTGATGCACCGCCAAGAGGTCGTCGAAGATGCTAATAAATCTTGAAGCGATGTTTCTTGCGACCTCTGGATCTATTGATTTTGAAAGGGAGGCCGCAACTGTTGGTTCCGCGGACCGGTGCATCGCAGCTGTGTCGGTAAGGGTGTCATCGACGTCGAACAGCCATATGGTGCTTGGATATGTGCTCGTGACAAGTTGCAATCGGGACTCGACGTCGGACTTTAGGTCCACGATGCCCTCTGTTCTCGGTGGGTTACGGGCTGTCGGCTTCATGCGCGTGCAGTGCCGCGATTGCTGCGCCGACCGCTCCGGCTGAAGATCGGTAGTGTGGCGTTGTGATTCTGGCACGAGCGGCGGCGCTTGGGAAGGACCGTTTATGTGCGACGCGTCGAGCCGGTGCCAGGAGCGCTTCGCCGAGGTCAGAAACTCCTCCGCCAATGATGACATGCGACGGGTTGAATATATTGATCAGGCTCGCTATTCCGACGCCCAAATACACGGCGGTCTCGTCGATTATCGCTTGAGCTATTCTGTTTCCCTTCGCAGCCTGGTCGCCGACCCATCGTCCGTCGATAGGACTGATGTGCTGTGTTGTCGCATCATCACGCTGAAGATACCTTTCAGTGATCGCTGTGCCTGATGCATAAGCATTCAGGCATCCGATGCCGCCGCAAACGCATTGGCGTCCAGATGCGTTGACGCTCATGTGGCCGAGTTGCCCGGCTATTCCATCCGGACCACGCAGTGGTGTTCCGTTGAGAATCACAGAGGCGCCGACTCCTGTTCCGAGGGTCAGGCATACGAGAATTCCATGCCCGTTACCTGCTTTCAATGTCCATTGACCTCGAGCCATCATCACGGCATCGTTATCGATGGTGAGTTCGATGTCGTCGTCGAGCATTTGCAACAGGATTCGCTCGACATTAACGTTCTTCCAACGTGGCAATATGATTGAGTCGACGAACATTCGATCTGTCGAGAGGATGCCGGGTAGTCCTAAACCTACACATGGAACTTCAATGCCAGAGTCGTGAGCCTGAGTTCTGAGCGTCGCAATAAGCTTTGCAGTGCTCCTAAGTATCTCCTCTGGCGATCCGGCTGTGTTTGTTGCGATCCGTGCATGAGCTAAGATTTGGTCTGGCAGATATGTAACGGCCAGTGTCTTAGTCCCGCCTATGTCGACGCCAATCGCGGCTGACGGATATGGCTGTGTCTTCAAACGCGCTGCCACCCCCAAAGTTGCTCCGCTCATGGCGTGGTTCCCTCTATAGTCGCTGCTGCGGCGTGTTTCGTTACATGTGGTTGACTACTTCAGGTATTGAGCTGCGATTGAGAGTCGTGGGAAGTCGCGCGTGTGTGGCCGTTGGTTGCAATAGATTAACATTTCGACAGGAGGGGAATCGCGTTGAATGATTTGCGTAAGGAGTCGAGTCGTTCGCGTGGCGAATTGCATGTATGCATGAATTATGTGGAGAAGGAGTCGTCGAGACGGATGGGAGTGAAGAGTGAATCGTCTCGCTCTTGAGGGGCAGATCTGTGGTTCTAGCTGGTTGTCTCTAGTTGGCGCAGAGTTTCGACTGTATATGTTCACGTCCGGAAAAGGGATCCGGCGACGAGCGACGCTTGGGTCTTCATTGCAGCTCCAGGTGTCTGCTCTCAGTTGGGCAAAGTTGTCCCGGTAGCACGGCAAACGCTAGTGACGAGTGCATGGCGTCACATATGGTCTCGCGCTTCTCGCTATTGCCGTTCATTGGACTGATGAACATTGGCTTTACTTCTCCGGTTCAGGCTGGCATCGCTGGCTGCCGCGTCCGGTGTTTGCGTGATAAGTCGTGGTTGGCCGGGTAATTCGCAGTCGTGAGCGAGCCACGATGAGGACGATGGCAAGAGAGTGTGGTCAGCGCAGCAACGCAACTGGTCACGTCCCCGCTGGTGGTGTAACTCGCGGCCTGTCCGGCGTGCCTGTGCGCGCAGGATGGGCCACCGCGTGACGCTCTGCGTGATCCCGCCAAAGGACCTCGTAGAGAGGTGCCACGCGATGGCCTTGGACCAGTCTGCCCTGCTCGAAGTCTTGGATGCACTCAAGGCCGCTGATGTCGCTGGTCGTGTCCGCCAGGCCGCGGAAACGGTCTATCAGGCGTTGATCGAGGCCGAGCTGACCGATTCGATCGGCGCCGCCCTGCATGAGCGCAGCGACGCCCGCACGGCCCAGCGCAACGGCCACCGCACCCGCATCCTGTCCACCACGGCCGGGGACCTGGAGCTGAAGATCGGAGAAGCTGCGCACCGGATCGTTCTTCCCGTCGCTGCTCGAGCGGCGCCGCCGGGTGGATCAGGCGTTGTTCGCGGTGGTGATGGAGGCCTATCTGCACGGCGTGTCCACGCGGAAGGTCGACGACCTGGTTAAGGCACTCGGCGCCGACACCGGGATCTCCAAGAGTGAGGTGAGCAGGATCTGCGCGGATCTCGACGTCGAGGTCGGCGCGTTCCGAGGCCGCTCGCTGGCCGAGCAGCAGTCTCCTACGTCTTCTTGGACGCGACCTATTGCAAGGCGCGGGTGAACCACCGCGTGGTGTCCCAGGCGGTCGTGATCGCCACCGGTGTCCGGGCCGACGGCTGGCGCGAGGTCCTCGGGTTCGCCGTCGGCGACAGCGAGGACGGCGCGTTCTGGACCGCGTTCCTGCGCTCGCTGAAGGCGCGTGGGCTCGGCGGGGTACAGCTGGTCATCTCCGATGCCCACACCGGGCTCAAACAGGCCATCTCCGCAGTCCTGCTCGGCTCGGCCTGGCAACGGTGCCGGGTGCACTTCCTGCGCAACATCCTCGCGCAGGTCCCGAAGGGCAACGCCGAGATGGTGGCCGCGGCGACCCGCACGATCTTCGCCCAACCCGATGCCACTCACGTCCGTGAACAGCTCGGGGTGATCGCCCGGGATGCTCGGGCGGCAATCGGTGGAGGCGATGCTGCGTGACGCCACCGAGGACCTGTTGGCGTTCACCGGGTTCCCGCCGGCGCACTGGAAGAAGATCTGGCCCGCCGCTACCCCTCCGAGGCCACCATGGTCCTCCCGTCGTGATTGTCGGCGATCGCGGCCGGCAGGAGTAATCGCATGACCGTCGCCGACACCAGATGATCATATTTCCGGGCCTGACCGACACGGCGACGCCGACGTGAAACGCGCTGCAGGACACCCGACGCCTGCTGCATCACGCCGTCCGCTCGGCGCCCGTCGA
>Ga0209930_1004545_pt1 | contig 12277 bp, 9 predicted proteins | sample ThiBiot_500_biof_2_FD_183948 | JGI IMG/M metagenome (GOLD analysis project Ga0209930, IMG submission 183948) | Wastewater bioreactor microbial communities from Cape Town, South Africa - Thiocy_cont_500_biof (SPAdes) | ecosystem: Engineered > Bioreactor > Thiocyanate-remediating >... | reverse complement strand
GCCGCCCGCCAGCCCCAGCCGGAGCGGCGCGCGGGCGCGCACGGTGGTCTGGGCCAGGCTCATGTCCTGTTGCATTCGGCCACTCCTGTCATTGGTCGGCAGCGTGTGCCAGCAGCGGGGCGACGAAGGCCGCCAGGTTGCCGCCCGGGAAGCGCCGCCCCGCGATGCCGGCGGCTTCGGCGGCCGCCATGTCGGTCGGCCGGTCGCCCACCAGCACGCAGCGCGCCGGGTCCAGCCCCCAGGCCTGCAGCAGGTCCAGGATCATCCCCGGCGCCGGCTTGCGCCAGTCGCTGTCGCGCCGCCAGTCCGCCAGCGGCGCCTCGGGGTGGAACGGGCAGTAGCGGATGTCGTCGATGGTGCCGCCGGCGGCCCGCACCGCGTCGGCCATCCAGGCATGCAGCGCCAGCAGCGCCGCCTCGTCGTACAGCCCGCGGGCGATGCCGGACTGGTTGGTGACCACGAAGACGTGCCAGCCGCGTGCCGTGGCCATCGCCACCGCCTCGCGCGCGCCCTCCACCCATTCGAACCGCTCGCGGGTGCCGACCCAGCCATGGTCGATGTTGAGGGTGCCGTCGCGGTCCAGCAGCAGCGCCGGGCGGCGGCAGCGCGCCGGCAATTCGTGCTGGGCGCGGGCGAGGTCCCCGCCCCGCGCGTGGCCCGCAGCACGCCGCGCGCCGCCAGCACCGGCAGCACGTCGCGCTCCAGCGAGCACACCTCCGCCACGTCGTCCAGCAGCCGGCGGTCGAACAGGTAGATCCCGGCGTTGATCAGCCCGGGCGCAGGCCCCCCGGCGGCGGCCGGCCGCTCGTGGAACGCGGTGACCCGGTCTCCCTCCAGCGCCACCACGCCGTAGCGGCTGGCGTCCTCCACCGGGCGAACAACGATCCGGCCTACCACATCCGGGCCATCGGCGCAGGCATCGGCCAGCAGGCTGGAAAGGTTGAAATCCAGCAGCGAATCGCCGTTGCAGAGCAGAAAACGCTCGTCCAGAAGGTGCCGGGCATGGCGCAGCGCGCCGCCGGTGCCCGCCCGCACCGGCTCGCGCGACAGCACGATGCGCACCGGGCGCGGCAGCAGCGCCGCCAGCCCGGCCAGTGCCTGTTCCACCCGCTCGGACAGATGGCCGGTCAGCAGCACGATCTCCTCCACCCCGAACCGGGTGATCTCGCGCAGCAGCCAGGCCAGGAACGGCCGATCGCCGACCGGCAGCAGGGGCTTGGGCGTATCGGCGGTCAACTGGCCCAGCCGGGTGCCCAGCCCGCCCACCAGCACGGCGCATTGCCGCACGGTGGCCCGCCGAAACACATCGGGCCGCTCGCTATCGGGCATCACCGCGAGCATCCGGCAGGCGGCGTCGGCAAGCTCGTCATCTGCGTCTCCATGGCCCGCCCGGCACAGCGGCTGGTGACCGCTGCGAAAGGTTATTGACATCATTGGGCCGCACAACGTCAAGCCGGCGCGGCGGCCCTTCCGGCGGCGGGCGCCATCGGGCAGGCTGGTTCCCCGCAGTTTCGGACCCGCAATGTCGCTCGCCGCCCTGCCCACCGCCCTGCTGATCCCGCCGGTGAACCTGCTGCCGCTCACCGTGGCCGGGCTGCTGCTGGCACGCTGGCACCCGCGCGCCGGGCGGCTGGTCGCCGCGCTCGGCCTGCTGGGCCTGTTCGTGTTCGCGCTGCCGGCCACCGCCGCCCTGCTGATGGCCTCGCTGGAGCGCGGCCTGCCGCCGCCGCCGCCCGGTGCCGGCAAGCCGCAGGCGGTGGTCATCCTGTCCGCCGAGGCGCGAACCGGCCTGCCCGGCGGCATCATCCAGGGCGACGACGCCGGGCCGCTGACGCTGGAGCGCATGCGTGCCGGCGCGCGCCTCGCCCGCGCCCAGGGCCTGCCGGTGCTGGTCAGCGGCGGCGTCGTCCGCCGGGGCCACGAATCGCTTGCCGCCATGATGGCGAGGGTGCTGTCGCGCGACTTCGACACGCCCACACGCTGGGTCGAGGACCGCTCGCTCGACACCTGGCAGAACGCGCAGTTCAGCGCCGCCCTGCTGCGCCGCGACGGCATTTCCTCGGTCTACCTGGTCAGCCATGGCTGGCATCTGCGCCGCGCCATCATCGCGTTCCGCCATTTCGGCATCGCAGTCACGCCTGCGCCGGTGCGCATCGCGCCCTGGCCGGAGGACTGGCTGGAGGCCCTCATCCCCGAGGCCGGCGCGTGGCAGCGCAGCTACTGGGCGATGCACGAATGGATCGGCTGCCTGGTCTACGCGCTGCGGGCCTGATCCGCCCGCGAGCCGAATGATTGACCCGTCAAGGCAGGCAGCGGGGCGTCGTCCCGCACCCCACCAGGGGCCGAGCCCCTGGACCTCTGACTTTCAGCGGAGCGATTCTAATGAGTTAAGGTTCGCGGCAGAGGCTCGTCCTGCTTCCTTCGGCCGCCCGGCATCAGTGCCGCGCGGCGGCGCCCGCCAGCGCCTGCTCCACGCCAGCGGCGACGCGCAGCAGCGTGGCGTCGCCCATCGTCTCGCCCATCAACATCAGCCCGACCGGCGGCTCGCCGGCCCGATGGCAGGGCAGCGAGATGGCGCAGCGGTCCAGGAAATTGCCGATCGAGGGGTTGCGCAGTTGCAACAGGTTGACGCGGCCGTATTCCGCCTCGTCTTCCAGGGCGGCGATCGGCGGCGGCGACAGCGGGCAGGTCGGCATCAGCACCGCGTCGTAGTCCCGCGTGACCGCATCGAACCGCGCCACGATGTCCGCACGGGCGGCGATCAGGTCCAGATAGGCGGCCGCGCTCATGCCCTCGCCGCGCAGGATGCGCTTGCGCACGCGCGGGTCGTAGCCGTCGCCGCGGGTCGCCAGCAGGCGGCGATGCCACGCCCAGGCCTCGGCGGCAGAGAACCCGCCGGTCGCGTTGGCCGGGGCGATCTCGTTCAGCACCGGCATCTCCACCGGCAGGATGCGCGCGCCGGCCTCGCTCAGCACCGCCAGCGCCCGCTCGAACGCGGCGGCCACCGCCAGGTCCATGCCCTCCAGCACGAAGTTGAGCGGTACCGCCAGCCGCAGCCCGTCCACCGGCGTCGGCTTCAGCTCTGGCAGCGCCTCACCGGCGAACACCGCGTCGATCGCCGCACAGCAGGCCACCGAATTGGCCAGCGGTCCCACCGAGTCCAGGCTGGGCGACAGCGGCAGGATGCCCTCGATCGGCACCCGCCGCGCGGTCGGCTTGTAGCCGACGATGCCGCACATCGCGGCCGGCACGCGGCAGGAGCCGCCGGTGTCGGTGCCGAGCGCCCCATAGGCCATGGCATCTGCGATCGACACCGCGGCGCCTGAGGAGGAGCCGCCGGGGATGCAACCCACCGCGCGGTTCCACGGGCTACGCGGCGTATCGTAATGCGGGTTGATGCCCAGGCCGGAATAGGCGAACTCCGTCATGTTGGTGCGGCCCATGATGACGAAGCCGGCATCCAGGATGCGCTGCACCACCGGGGCGTTCGCCGCCGCCGGCGGGGCATTGGCCAGCACCACCGAGCCGGCCGGCGTCGGCTGCCCGGCGATGTCGGCCAGGTCCTTCACGCTGAACGGAATGCCGGCCAGCGGCCCCGGCGAGCGCCCGGCCCGGCGCAGCGTGTCCATCGCGTCGGCCTGCAACCGGGCGGCGTCGGCATGCACCTTCAGGAAGGCGCGGCCGCCCTCTCCGGCCGGGTCGGCGATGCGGGCCAGGCAGGCCTCGACCAGTTGGCGGGAGGTGGTGCGGCCATCGGCCAGGGCGGCGGAGAGGTCATGGAGCGTGCGCATGGCCCAACGGTGCCCGCGCCGCTCGCCATGCGCAAGAGGCCCGCGGGAGAGGCCCGCGGGCGTTGACGCGCGCGCGCGCCGGTGCCTCTCTGCGCGTTCATGCGCCACGGCGCCGAAGCGGGGAGAGAGACGATGGTGGATGTTCCGACCAAGCCTGTGCTGCTGACCGGGGCCGCCGGCGCGCTGGGCCGGGTGCTGGCGCGCAACCTGGGCGCCGCCGGCTGGAAGCTGGTGCTGACCGACATCGCCCCCTTCCCCGACCCGGTGCCCGCCGGCTGCCGCTTCGTGCGCGCCGACCTCAACGACGGCCCGACCATCCTGCGCCTGGCCGAGGGCTGCGGCATGATCCTGCATTTCGGCGGCATCTCCACCGAGCATCCGTTCGAAACCGTGCTGGGCCCCAATATCCGCGGCCTGTTCCACATCTACGAGGCGGCGCGGCGCGAAAAGGCGCGGGTGCTGTTCGCCAGCTCCAACCATGCCATCGGCTTCCATGAGCGCAGCGAACCGCTGGACGCCGATTGCCAGCTCCTGCCCGACAGCTTCTATGGCCTGTCCAAGGCGTATGGCGAGCTGATGGGCCGGATGTACTGGTTCAAGCACGGCGTGGAGAACGTGAACGTGCGAATCGGCTCCTCCTTCCCCGAGCCGGTGGACGCGCGGATGCTGTCCACCTGGCTGTCCTACGACGACCTCACCCGGCTGTGCGTCCGCGCCACCCTGGCCGAGCGGACCGAAAGCTGCGTGGTCTGGGGCGCCTCGGCCAATGCCCGCACCTATTGGCGCGCCGACAGCCGCGCCGCGCTGGGCTGGCTGCCGCAGGACTCGGCGGACGGCTTCGCCGGCCAGCTCGCCGGCAAGGTGAGCGGCGATCCGGTGGCCGAGCGCTACCAGGGCGGCGGCTACACCGCGATGGACTACACCCGCGCCGCGCCGCCGCCCGGCCCGCTATTTAAATGATTACACTTGCGTCCCGGAACCGGAAATGAGCATTTTTAGACTTCGGTAGACGGAGGCAGCGGCGATGAGCATCCTGACAGTCGGGGTTGGCCAGGCCTATACCTCGCTCGGCGCCGCGGTCGCCGCCTCGTCCAGCTTCGACACGATCAACGTGCTGGCCGGCGACTACCATGACGACTTCACTACCATCACCCATGCGCTGACCATCAACGGCATCGGCGGCCTGGCGCATTTCATCGCCGACAGCGCGCCGCCGAACGGCAAGGCCATCATGACGGTCGGTGCCGACCTCACCATCGACCATCTGGAGTTCTCCGGCGCCGCGGTGTCCAGCGGCAACGGCGCCGGCATCCGCTACCAGGGCGGCCAGCTGACCATCAACAATTCCTGGTTCCACAACAACCAGGAGGGGCTGCTGGCCGGCGCGGTCGCGGGCGGCACGATCAGCATCGACCACTCGGAATTCGACCACAACGGCACCGGCGACGGCCTTACCCACAACCTCTATGTCAGCAACATCGCCACGCTCACCGTCACCAACAGCTATTTCCACGACGTCAGCGCCGGCCACGAAATCAAGAGCCGCGCCCAGGCCACCATCCTCACCGGCAACCGCATCCAGGACGGGCCGAACCTGTCGGCCAGCTATTCGGTGGACCTGCCCGATGGCGGGGCGGCCACCATCACCGGCAACGTCATCGAGAAGGGCGTGCTGGCGCAGAACACGACGTTCATCCATATCGGCGGCGAGGCGAACCCGTCCTATCCCAACACCGCGCTGACGCTGTCCGGCAATACGGTGATCAACGACCTGGCGTCCGGCACGCCCTTGCTGGTGCGCAACGCCACCGTGGTCGGCGGCAGCCCGGTCACCGTCGGCATCACCGGCAACACGCTGTATGGGCTCCAACCCGCCGAGCTGACCAACGGGCCGGTGCTGGCGGACAACAACAGCTTCCTGGCGCTGCCCGGCCCGGCGCTGGACACCAGCCATCCCTGGGACGGAAGCGCCCCCGCGACGGTGCCGGAGCCGTTCTCGGCCGCCATCCTGCTGCCGGCGCTGGCTATCGCCGCCGTGCTGCGCCGCCGCCACGCCCGTCGATTGGTATCGGGGCGGCGGGTGGCGAGCGCAACGCTGCCCGGCGCACCGCGCATGCACGCGGCATGGTAACAGATACCTAACACTGCTTATTATCGACCGGGTGATCGATCACCCTGACCTGCTGTTCATGCTGCACGACGTGGCGCGCCAGTTGCGCCTGGACTCGGACCGGCGTGCGCGCGCCCACGGCATGACGCGCGCGCAATGGATCATCCTGGTGCGCCTCGAATCCCAGCCCGGCCTCTCCCAGAAGGAGCTGGCCGAGATCCTGGAGGTCGAACCGATCACCGTCGCCCGCCTGATCGACCGGCTGGAGGATCGCGGCATGGTCGAACGCCGCGGCGACCCGGCCGACCGGCGCGTCTGGCGGCTGCACCTGCTGCCGCCGGCCGAGCCGGTGCTCCGCGACATCCATGCCGAGCGCGAGGATCTGCGCCGGCTGGTCTCCGCCGGCATCGATGCCGGCACGCTGCACACCATCAACGCCGGGCTCGCCCGCATGAAGGCCAACCTGATGGCCGAATCGCGTGGCCGCGCCCTGGAACGGGACGTCGCCTGACATGTCGCAAGCCACCGCTGCCCCGCAATCCCCGATCGCCGTCCCGCGCGAGACGGTGATGGAGCCCTCGCGCGTCACCGCGCGCTATCGCCGCAAGGTGCTGCGCCCGCTGCTGATGCTGGGCGGCATCGTGGTGGTGGCGATCGGCGCCCTGTTCTACTGGGTGAACGGCGGCCGCTACGTATCGATCGACAACGCCTATGTCCGCGCCGCCAAGCTCGCCGTCGCCACCGACGTCTCCGGCATCGTGCAGGAGGTGGACGTGAAGGAGGGCCAGGCCGTCCACAAGGGCGAAGTGCTGTTCCGCCTCGACCCGCGCCCCTTCCAGATCGCGCTGGACGGCGCCAAGGCCAACCTCGCCCAGGTCGGCCTGTCGGTGGACGCGATGAAGCGCGACTACCAGCGCATGCTGCGCGACGTGGACGCCAAGCAGGCGCAGGTCCAGTCCGACCAGGCCGCCTTCGACCGCTATGCCAGCCTGGTGAAGGGCGGCAGCGTCACCCGCGCCGACTACGACGACGCCCGCTTCCGCCTCGCCTCCAACAAGGCGGCGGTGGAAGGGCTGAAGGAGCAGGCGCAGGTCCAGCTCGCCCGCCTCGGCGGCAACCCGGACGCCAACCCCACCGCCATGCCGCAATACCGCGAGGCGCTGGCCCGCGTGGAGGAGGCGCAGCGCCAGCTCGACCATACCGTGGTCAAGGCGCCGTTCGCCGGCGTGGTCACCCAGGTCGAATCGCTGCAGCCCGGCCAGTACCTGGCCGCCGCCACCGCCGCCTTCGGCCTGGTCTCCACCGAGCGCGTCTGGGTCGAGGCCAGCCCGAAGGAAACCGACCTCACCTACGTCACCCCCGGCGACAAGGTCGATGTCACGGTGGACACCTATCCCGGCCGCGTCTGGCCCGGCGTGGTGCAGAGCATCGCGCCCAACACCGGCTCCGAGTTCTCGGTGCTGCCGGCGCAGAACGCCTCGGGCAACTGGGTCAAGGTGGTGCAGCGCATCCCGCTGCGCGTGCAGGTGGAGCGCAAGCCCGGCGACCCCGACCTGCGCGCTGGCATGAGCGTGGTGGTGGATATCGACACCGGCCACGTCCGCCACCTGTCCGACCTCTTCGGGCACTGACGGCGCCATGTCCGGGGCGGTGGGGACGGGGGCGGCAGGACCGGCCGCGGGCTTCACCGCCAGCACCCAGGTGGTGCCCCACCGCGCCCTGCTGACCGGCTGCGCCATGACGGCGACGCTGATGCAGATCCTGGATTCCACCATCGCCAACGTCGCCCTGCCCTATATGCAGGGCAGCCTGAACACCACTTTCGACCAGGTCACCTGGGTGCTGACCTCCTACGTCATCACCTCGGCGATCATGACCGCGCCGGTCGGCTGGATGGCGCAGCGCTACGGCCGCAAGAACCTGTTCATGGTCTGCATCGTCGGCTTCACCGCCACCTCCATGCTGTGCGGGGCGGCGCAGTCGCTGGAGGAGATGGTGGTGTTCCGCGTGCTCCAGGGCGCCTTCGGGGCGGCCCTGGCGCCGCTGTCCCAGGCCACCATGCTGGACATCTACCCCTTCGAGCAGCGCGCCCACGCCATGGCGATCTTCGGCATGGGCATCATGATCGGCCCGATCATGGGCCCCACCCTGGGCGGCTACCTCACCGAGGCGTTCAACTGGCGCTGGGTGTTCTACGTCAACCTGCCCTTCGGCATCGTCGCCCTCACCGGCATCGCCCTGTTCATGCCGAAAACCCCGGTGAAGGCCGAGCTGCGGTTCGACTGGACCGGCTTCGCGGTGCTGGCGCTAGGCGTGGGCAGCCTGCAGATGATGCTCGACCGCGGCCAGAGCCAGGACTGGCTCAACTCGCCGGAGATCATCACCGAGGCGGTGCTGGCCGGCCTCGGCCTGTACCTGTTCATGGTGCACATGTTCACCGCCGAGAAGCCGTTCCTGCCGCCGGCGCTGTTCCGCGACCGCAACTTCGCCGCCGCCTGCCTGATGATGTTCTGCACCGGCACGATCATGATGGCGACCTCCGCCCTGCTGGCGCCGTTCCTGCAAAACCTGGCCGGCTACCCGGTGGCCGATGCCGGCCGCGCCATGGCCCCGCGCGGCTTCGGCACCATGGCGGCGATGCTGCTGGCCAGCCGGCTGGGCGGGCGCTGGGTGGACCAGCGCAAGCTGATGGCCTTCGGCCTGCTGCTGCTGGGCGCCACCCTGCATTTCATGAGCACCTGGTCGCCGGATATGAGCGAGCGGCAGATGGTGCTGACCCTCATCACCCAGGGCTTCGCCATGGGCTTCATCTTCAATCCGATGACGGTGATGGCCTTCGCCACCCTGCCGCCCTCGCTGCGCGGCGACGCGGCGGCGATGCAGAACCTCTCGCGCAACATCGGGGCTGCGATCGGCATCTCCGTCACCTCGTTCATGCTGACGCGCAGCACCCAGGTCTCGCACGCCGACATGGCCGCCGGCATCAACCCGTTCAACCGCCTGCTCCAGGGCCACGACGCGATCGGCCGCCTGCTCGACCCGGCGACCACCCACGGCGCCGAGCGGCTGGCGCAGATGATCGACCGGCAGGCGCAAATCATCGCTTTCAGCAACGATTTCCGGATGATGACCTTCGTGGTGATCCCGCCGCTGCTGCTGCTGTTCTTCATGCGCCGCCCCGGCGCGCCGCCGCGCGACCCGGTGGCGCCTGTCCCGCGTGCCGCCCCGGCCCCGGCCCCGGCCGGTGCCGACTAGGCGGCGATGACCGGGCCCTCCATGAGCGAGCCTCCATGACCGAGCCGGCGGTCCGCCATCGCGCCCTGCTCACCGGCTGCGCCATGACGGCGACGCTGATGCAGGTGCTGGATTCCACCATCGCCAACGTCGCCTTGCCCTACATGCAGGGCAGCCTGAACACCACCATCGACCAGGTCACCTGGGTGCTGACCTCCTACGTCATCGCCTCGGCCATCATGACCGCCCCGGTCGGCTGGATGGCGGTGCGCTACGGCCGCAAGAACCTGTTCATGGTCTGCATCGTCGGCTTCACCATCACCTCGATGATGTGCGGCGCCGCCCAGTCGCTGGAACAGATGGTCGCCTTCCGCGTGCTGCAAGGCGTCTGCGGCGCCGCCCTGGTGCCGCTGTCGCAGGCGGTGATGGTCGATATCTACCCCGCCGAACAGCGCGCCCACGCCATGGCGATCTTCGGCATGGGGGTGATGATCGGCCCCATCCTCGGCCCCACCCTGGGCGGCTATCTCACCGAGGCGTTCAACTGGCGCTGGGTGTTCTACGTCAACCTGCCCTTCGGCATCATCGCCCTCACCGGCATCGCCCTGTTCATGCCCACCACCCCCCTCAAGCCCGAGCTGCGGTTCGACTGGACCGGGTTCTCCGTGCTGGCGCTGGGCGTGGGCAGCATGCAGCTGCTGCTGGACCGCGGCCAGGGCGAGGACTGGTTCAATTCCGGCGAGATCGTCGCCGAGGCGGTGGTGGCCGGCCTCGGCCTCTATCTGTTCGCCGTGCACATGGCCACCGCCGAGCGCCCCTTCGTGCCCCCGGCCCTCTTCCGCGACCGCAACTTCACCGCCGCCATGCTGATGATGTTCGTCACCAACACGGTGATGATGGCCAGCTCCGCCCTGCTGGCGCCCTACCTGCAAAACCTGTCCGGCTACCCGGTGGCCGAAACCGGCCGGCTGCTGGCCCCGCGCGGCGCCGGCACCATGGTGGCGATGCTGCTCGCCAGCCGCCTCGGCGGGCGGGTGGACCAGCGCAAGATCATCGCCCTCGGCCTGGTGCTGCTCGGCGCCACGCTGCACGACATGAGTACCCGCCTGCTCACGGTGCTCCTCATCCAGGGTTTCGCCATGGGCTGCATCTGGAACCCGATGACGGTGATCTCCTTCTCCACCCTGCCCGCCCAGTTGCGCAGCGACGCCGCCGCCATGCAGAGCCTGGCGCGCAATATCGGCTCGGCGATCGGCATCTCGGTCACCGCCTTCACCCTGGCGCGCGGCATCCAGGCCTCGCATGCCGGTCTGTCGGCCGGCATCACCCCGTTCAACCGGCTGTTCCAGGGCAACACCCCGGTATCGCACTGGCTGGACCCGCTCAGCAGCCACGGCGCCCACCGGCTGGACGCGATGATCAACCGCGAGGCGCTCATCATCGCCTACAGCAACGATTTCCTGATGATGTCCTTCGTGGCGGTGCCGTCCCTGCTGCTCCTGCTGCTGATGCGGGCCCCCGCCCGCGCCACGCCGGCGGCCATGCCGGTGGCGGCGGATTAGGGCGGAAACCGCCGCCCGCAAGACCCGCCCGCGCGCAAGGCTGACCGGCAGGGCGGCGCTTGCGTGCACCGCAGCATCTCGTAATATGCCATCACAATAACGCAGCTTATCATATGCAAGATGACCAATCGATGACGGGCGCGGCGCCCGGGCGCCGCAACCTGCTGACCGTGTGCCTGATGGTGGCGACGCTGATGCAGGCGCTCGACTCCACCATCGCCAACGTGGCGCTGCCCTACATGCAGGGCAGCCTGTCGACCACGGCCGACCAGATCACCTGGGTCCTCACCAGCTACGTGGTGGCCGCCGCCATCATGACGGCCCCGGTCGGCTGGCTGGCCTCCCGCTTCGGCCGCAAGAACTTCTTCGCCGCCTGCCTGGTCGGCTTCACCGTCACCTCGATGATGTGCGGCGCCGCCCAGTCGCTGGAGCAGATGGTCGCCTTCCGCCTCATGCAGGGCGTCTGCGGCGCCGCCCTGGTGCCGCTGTCGCAATCCACCATGATGGACATCTACCCCGTGCAGCAGCGCGGCTCGGCGATGGCGATCTGGGGCATGGGGGTGATGGTCGGCCCGATCCTCGGCCCCACCCTCGGCGGCTACCTCACCAACGTCTACAACTGGCGCTGGGTGTTCTACGTCAACCTGCCCTTCGGCGTGCTGGCGGTCACCGGCCTGCTGATCCTCATGCCCAAGGCGCCGGTCAACAAGGAGATGCGTTTCGACTGGACCGGCTTCGGCGTGCTGGCGCTGGGCATCGGCGCGCTGCAGATGATGCTGGACCGCGGGCTGAGCCAGGACTGGTTCAACTCCCGCGAAGTCATCATCGAGGCGGTGCTGGCCGGCCTCGGCACCTACCTGTTCCTGGTCCACCTTGCCACCGCCCCGCGCCCGTTCATCCCGCCGGTGATCTTCCGCGACCTGAATTTCGTCATGGCGATGCTGATGATGTTCGCCGTCGGCATGGTGCTGCTGGCCAGTTCCGCCCTGCTGGCGCCGTACCTGCAAAACCTGGCCGGCTACCCGGTGGAGGATGCCGGCCTGCTGCTGGCGCCGCGCGGCCTGGGCACCATGATCGCCATGATGATCGCCGGCCGCCTGGCCTCCCGCGTGGACCCGCGCAAGCTGATGGGCGTGGGCCTGGTGCTGCTCACCTGGTCGCTCTATGCCATGAGCAGCTGGACGCCGGATGTGCCGGAATGGGACCTGGTGGCGGTCACCATGGTGCAGGGTGCGGGGCTCGGCTTCGTGTTCATCCCCCTCCAGGTGGTCGGCTTCGCCACCCTGCCGCCCCTGCTGCGCACCGACGGCAGCGCGCTGCTCAGCCTGGTGCGCAATGTCGGCTCGGCGATCGGCATTTCCGTCACCTCGTTCATGCTGGCCACCAACCAGCAGAGCGAGCATGCCCGGCTGGCCGAGGTCGCCACCCCCTTCAACCACCTGCTGCACGGCTCGGCGCCGCTGGCCCGCCTGCTCAACCCCGCCACCGAGCACGGCGCGGTGCTGCTGGACGGCATGATCAACCGGCAGGCCACCATCATCGCCTACAACGACGACTTCCGCCTGATGATGCTGGCGGCG